>Ga0208115_1000249_pt1 | contig 13199 bp, 13 predicted proteins | sample LakWasMeta4_LOW4_2_FD_183856 | JGI IMG/M metagenome (GOLD analysis project Ga0208115, IMG submission 183856) | Freshwater sediment methanotrophic microbial communities from Lake Washington under simulated oxygen tension - Sediment Metagenome... | ecosystem: Environmental > Aquatic > Freshwater >...
GCGAAAAATAGCTCGTCTCCGACGTGGCCGCATCGTCAATCGTTTGTCATTTACTACCTGAAATCTCGATTGTCCAGCAATCCATGTCCATGTATTTCTATGGGTGGGGGGAGTCACGATTTACATTCATCCCTGCATGCGTTAGCTTGCCCTTGACCACATTTTTCCATCAACACACATGGCTCATGGAGCACGGTATGAATAGCATCAGGATTTGTCGTTCGGCCATGATGGCGCTGGCTATATTTGTTTCTTCCTCGGCTTTGGCGGTTTCTGCCGATGCCGCCGACAAGCCCAATTTGAAGCAGCTCAAGGATCAAGTCGTCACCGGTCTTGATATGGCTGCCTATGCCAAGCTCAGCGTTTCGGAAGTATTTCTGACGGAAGGAAAATGGCCAGACAATAATGACGAGGCCAAAGTAGCGCCGGTCATCGATACCGACTTTACGATCAAGGTGGGAAAGGACGGCGTCATCACCATTGTCTATCTTGATCCCGCAGAGCTCGCTGGAAAATCAATCGTGATGACACCTTCGAAAGGTGAAAACCAATCCGTCAACTGGGCATGCAAAAGTATCGACATTCCTGTGCAATACCTGCCAAAACGATGCAAGTAATGCGTTGATTCGTGTTTGCCAATTTATTTGACGCACGCCTTGTCGACATGATGATTTACAAAAATCGAGTCGCGATCGTCGGCATGCGATCACGAATCGATTTCTTGGCCTGACTTCCTTGACAATGCCGCCTTGCCGCGTAGCATCGTGCGAAGTAGCGCCGTATATGGCGCTTCGTGTTCCTCGCATTACACATCGACAAAGGGTTGATCATGACGCAATGGTTCTACGCACGCGGCGGCCAGCAAAACGGACCGGTTACCTTCGAACAGCTCGTCGAGCTCGCCAGAAACGGCGGCCTGGATGCAACGAGGGATAGTGTATGGAACGAATCCATGCAGGGCTGGACACCGGCCGGCCAGATACCGGGTCTTTTCGGTGCCTCATTGGAATCGCCCGTTCCGCCCTCCGGCGCTGCCAATCCCTACGCTGCACCCCAGAGCAACTGGAACGAATTTGTGCCATCGATGCAGCCTGCGTTGAGCGAGATAGAGCCCGGCAGTGACGTCATCGATCCGATGGTCTGCCTCACGCGAGGCATTGAAATAGTGAAGCGGCAATTCGTCAATATTCTGCTGGTGGGGCTGGTGTATTTCGGTTGTGTCATGGGTTTGTCGATCGTGGTCAATTTGATCGACGTGATGTCGATGGCCATGTCTTCCGGCGGTTTCCAAAACCCGGGAGAGCCCAGTGGGCTTAGGATTACTTTCCAGATTTTGAGTCAGATAGTAATGCAGGTGCTTTCAATCTTCCTGCAATTGGGCCTTGTCCGCATCGGCTTGAATCTTGTTTCCGGAAAGGAAGTTTCGGTTGGCATGTTGTTCGGTCAGGGGTCCAAACTTCTGCGCGCTATCGGAGCGTCGATCCTATTCGGCATTGCGGTATTGATAGGGATTTTGCTACTGATCGTGCCGGGCATCTATATCGCACTTCGCTACGGCCACTTCATGACCGCGATCGTTGACCGAGATCTGGGCATCATGGAAGCTTTTGAATATAGCTCGTCGATTACCACGAACAATCGGATGAATCTTTTTCTACTGGCATTGTTGTGCATCGGCGTGACGCTCATCGGGCTTCTTCTGTGTTTCGTCGGCCTGATTTTTGCTGCTCCGGTTGTCTGGCTGACGGGTCTGGTTGCCTATCGCTGGATGCAGTATGGACGCTCGGCGACGCTGGACCAGCCCGGCACCCAAAATCCCATGCTAAACGCTGTGTAGCTCCCCAACTGATAGTAAGTCGTGTTTTAAAAGGTGCGCGCAAGCGCACCTTTTTTATGTCGGACTATGGCAGCCTTTGCATTGAATACATCCCTTTCCGTTGCCTTGTTTATGAACGGAATCCCTGATGAAAACGGCGGCTATAGTTTCAGCGGGCTGCGGCGTGTACGGCCTGTCCGCTTGTTTGCAGGTTCTGCGTTAATCATCTTGCAAGCAATAAATCCCCCGTATTTATCCGCACTTGGAGATGATTATGAAAAAAACACTTTTGGCGTTCGCATTTTTTTGCATTTACTCGGGGCAGGCTGCTGCTGCGGGCCATGATTGGACCGGCGGTTATGTTGGCTTGAATCTAGGCAGCAACCAAGGCGATTCTCGCGCCGATGTGTCTTTGCAGGATCAATGGTCGACTGAATCGGCAGGGTTCCAGGCGGATGTTGTCGATGCGTGGAGCACATCGCTGGATCCTAGCGGTACCGGCTTTGGCGTGCAGGCGGGTTACGACTTTCAATTCAGCAATGATTGGGTACTTGGTTTTTCCGTTGAATATAACGACTTGAATGCAGACGATGGAAGACTGACCGGCCAGATTCCGCTTCCGGCGGCGCCATCTGTCACGTATCAGTACGGTAATTCCATCGAGGCGCAATCGAGCTGGGGCGTCCGTTCACGACTCGGTTACGCCTTCGACAACTCTTTGCTCTACTTCACGCTTGGCTGGATGTCGGTCGATGTCGACGCGACTGCAGAAATATTCAGTGGCAGCAACGGCTACAGCAAGCTTGGCGTGGCTAGCGAAACCGTGAACGGCATGTCATTCGGCATTGGCTGGGAATATGCGTTCAATGACAATTGGAGCTTGCAGATGGAGTGCCAACGCTCGAATCTGGATGATTTCAATTTCACCACGGCCTATCGTCCAGGAAGTACCTTCGTGTCGCCTGCCTATACCGAAGTATTTACCCAGGATCTGGAAGTTAATTCTTTCCGTATCGGATTTAACTACCGTTTCTGATCATGGCAAGCATTCACTGTCGAAAATCCGACCGTGCTTCAAGGAAAAGCCGCCGCAGGGCGGCTTTTTCATGTGCCCGAATCGACGGCGGCTTTTTCTTGCACTTGGCATCAATGACAGTATTTGTGCCGATCTGCCTCGAAGTTTAGACTTGTGCAGCGCAAATACGAGATTTCCATCATGAACCATGAGCCCCATGTTTCACATCAGTCCGATTCATCCGAACCTGCCTGGGTGAACGAAGTCGTGCGGTTCTGGTTCGAGGAATTGTCCGCAGCCGATTGGTTTGCCAAAAGCGATGAGATCGACGGCAGGATTCGCGAACGTTTTTTGTCGTTGCACGAATATCTATCGGAAAATGCAAGCTCCGGTATTTCCGGGCCGCGCGAAATACTCGCCACCGTACTGGTGCTAGACCAATTCTCCCGAAATCTTTTTCGAGGTGATCCGCGCGCCTTCGCTGCCGACCCGGAGGCATTGCGGCTTTCCAGATTGGCTATTGAACAGGGTTTCGACACGTCGATGACTGCGGACGAACGGGTTTTCCTCTACCTGCCTTTCGAACATAGCGAGGATATTGACGATCAGGACGAATCGGTGAGACTGATAAGCGGGCTTGGTAACGATTACTGGACGCGCTATGCCATTGCGCATCGGGAAATCATCAGTCGTTTCGGACGATTTCCTCACCGCAATGCAGTGCTTGGCCGGGTTTCCACACCCGAAGAAATCGAATTATTGAAAGATCCGACGAAATCGTTTTGATGTTGTATAACCGGCGTGCTTTTATGCCGGAGCCGATACTTCTTTTACCACCGCAGCGGTGGTCGATGCGCTGGCATTTCTTGCAATATCGGCCAACGAGACAATTCCAACGACTTCATCCTGGGCATTCACGACAGGAACGCGCCGGATTTTGTTGGCTTCCATCAACTCGCAACAATCTTTGATGCTCGTTTGGGGGGCCACGGTATGGCAAGGCCAGCTCAGGCAGTCGCCTGCATTTGCCTGGGATGAATCGACACCCGTGGCAACCACTCTCGTGGTGATGTCGCGGTCGGTAATGACGCCGGCCAATTTTCGCGTGGCCATGTTTTCGACGACGGGAATTTGGCCGCAATCATGTTCGACCATCATGCGTGCCACTTCGACAAGGCTGGATTTCGGGGTGCAACAAACAGGTGCTTCGGTCATTACGCTGGCAACGGTCATGGATGGTTTCCTTGAAATTTTCTGCGATAGAGCAGCGAATGTGCTGATGGCAATGCTGGGTTCTGTTGATTTTCCGGTCTGTGCGTAAGGACACATAAAATCGCACTATCACGTGTTGCTAGCTAATGAGCCTGGGAGCCAGTCATCAAAACATTGCTTCTCTGTTTGTTCACGCCGATTCAGCCACCATGCAGTACCAGTAAACTAGGTTGCACTCATGAATGGATCACGCAAAATCGTTTTTGTATCGGCATTCACCCTGTTTGGAGCGATGACTGCCATGGCTACGGAAGAAGCGAAATATACCGTCGTGAAAAAAGAGGATGCTTTCGAGCTTCGCGATTACGCATCGCATATCGTTGCCGAGACGGTGGTCGAGGGAGATATCAATGATGCTTCCAACAAAGCTTTCGGGAGACTTTTCGGATATATCTCGGGCAAGAACCAATCGCGCAACAAGGTGGCGATGACGGCGCCGGTTTCGCAGTCCCCTGCCTCTGAAAAAATCAGCATGACCGCACCGGTTGGCCAACAGAGTGTGGGTGATAAATGGGCGGTCAGTTTCATGATGCCGGCTTCCTACACCATGGAAACACTGCCAAAGCCAAACGATTCCAGCGTCGTACTTCGTGAAGTACCCGCAAGAAGAATTGCAGCCATACGCTACTCCGGCTTGTGGAGTGAAAAACGCTATACGGAACACAAGTTGCAGCTTGAAGCCTGGATTCGCAAAAACAATTTCACTGCCACGGGTAAAGCAAGCTGGGCGCGCTACGACCCTCCGTTCATGCCATGGTTCATGCGCCGCAACGAAATACTGATTCCTGTCGAAAGAAAATCAGGAATCTGATCGTGTGATTCGAGGTGTCACGCATCGCGAACCATCACCATCCAGCCCACGCCAAAGCGGTCGATCAACATACCGTACCGCGAAGACCAGAAAGTTTTTCCCAGCGGCATCGTGATTTGTCCGCCATCGGATAGCGCTGCAAAGGCATTGTCTGCCTCGGCTTCGGTAGATACCGACAAGGTGAGTGAAAAGCCCCTGAAACTGGATTTGTCGTCGCAGCCATCCGATGCCATCAGGGTGGTTTCGCCGATACGAAAACTGCTGTGCATCACTTTTTTTTCGAAACCAGGTTGCAGTACGCCGGGCGGCAACGGTTGCGGGCTTTCATTGAAGTGCATGACCATGATGATTTCCGCGCCTGCGGCAGTCCGGTAAAATTCGAGAGCTTCCTCGCATCGGCCGCCGAAGAAAAGGTAGGGTTGCACGATAGCTTTCGACATGGACATTTTCCTTGATTCAGGATTTACAGACCGGTTTTTCATTTGGTACCGGAAACGCCAGCCAGTCGCCGGACATTTCCTGGCGTTCGACTTGCCCGGATGGATTGACGGACAGTCGGTACAGTGTCGATTCGCAGGTTCCCGGCATGTGCTTGATTACCAATTCGTAATCTGCCCCTTTTTCGGGAGTGAAGACCGGTACACGGCAAAGTGAAGATTGTTTATTTCTTAGATCTTCGGCGCTGGAACCAGCGGGTGACACCGCTGCCATCAGAGATTGCATGACCGGTATTTTCGGTACGACAAAAGTTGATGCCACTGCAATCGGCGTGTCCGCCATGATCTTGCGTTCCAGAATTCCTTCCTGGGGAGGTTTTGATTCAGGCATGCCGATGCGGCGTTGATCGATTTTTCTGCCGCCGCTGATCCAGCCGATGCGACCTTTCAATTTGCAGGCGATCGAGTCGAATGCCGCCAAATGAACCGAATAGGTTTCCGGCGCCAGAAGCACGACGCGCAGATTCGCATTTGGCATTCCGTCCGGTTCAACGTAGTTCTTGCCGGCATGGCTTTCCGATGACAGCAATATCAGGCCGACGGATAGAAGTTTAAGTCCATGTTTGCAATTCACGAGAGTCAGTCTGCCCAGATTGGTTGAAATGTATGTCTAACGATTAACGAAGAATGGCTAGTGCAAAACAATGGCAAACCAGCATTGGAAGCGCCAATCACAGCGTTCCGTTAACACTTTTGCCATAGGAATGATGCGAAATCCCGGGCATTGGCGCAATAGCGCGGTACTTTTTCAGTGTATGGAATGCTCCGCCTCACCGGGTTTCAATTTCGCTTGTTCTGTCGTAAAAATAGGCGCATCGTTTAAAACATGTCACTTCCCATTATGGAGCGAACATGAACCAGCCAGGTTCAGACGATATTCCCCTAAGCACGGCATTTCCGGACGTTAAAAATCCACCTCCCAGTGGGTTGCTGGACAGGTTTATCCGGCGCTTTGGTGTGGCTTCTCATGCGCTGGCGATTCTGCTCCTCTATGTCGTTGCTTCGGTCGCCATTGGTCTTGCACTGGCGCCGGCGCTCTGGTTTTTAAGTCTCAGCTGGGAGTGGGTTGCTCATTTTGATGCTTGGCAGAAATGGCCGTTATTTGGATTCGCGCTTGGCCTGGCATTCTTTATTGCCGGGTTTACCTTGCTGCTGGTTGTGCCGATATTCAATGTGCTTTTGCCGACGCGCGTCAAGCCGTTCAAGGGCAGTTACTACACATACGCGGCCTTGCCCTGGTACATCCACAACGGTCTGTTTTATCTGGTGCGTTACACCTTTCTTCCCTTCGTTACCTTGACGCCATTCGGTGACTGGTTTCTACGTGCAATGGGAATGAAACTGGGACGTCGTGCATTCATCAATAGCGAATTCATCTCCGATCCTTGCCTGTTGACAGTCGGAGACGATGCCGTGATCGGCGGCAGCGTGCATTTGTTTGCCCATTATGGCGGCGGTGGCCATCTGAATATCGCACCGACAATTATCGGTGCCCGCGCCACCATTGGGCAGAAGGCAACAGTGATGGGCGATGTGCACGTGGGTGAAGGTGCGACCTTGTTGCCGCACTCGGTGCTATTGCCCGGCTCGCGCGTCGGGCCTCATGAAACCTGGGGCGGTGTGCCGGCACGCTTGATTACCCACGAAGAAATGGAACATCTGAGGGCAGGTATTCACGGCGTGGTGAATGCAAGGGTGGAAAAATGAGTTGGACAGGCAGTGAAATACTTCGGGCTGTCGTATCAATCTATCCGGTATACGCGTGCTTTGGGCAGGTCTTCATCGACTTGCAGGAACCATCTGCCGGCAATGCCGGGAACCACGATGATTTCCGGAGATTCCATAGGTTTGCGTAGTTTCATGTTGCCCTTGAGAACCTTCCATTTCTGGCCGTTTTCCAGCTCGAATACCGTGTCGATATCCCAGCCGTTAATCGTGCCCATCAAACGACTTTTTATAGGCCGGTCATCCAGTCCGATATAGGATTTGCCGCCGGCTTGTTCGGTCGATTGCTGCTTTTCAATTTTCGCAGTCGTGGCTGCGTCTTCGCGAAGCAATTGATTGAGTTTATTCAGCTGCTCCGGAGAGAGCGTATCCAAGCCGGTTTCATGTAGCTGTGCATTCGTGAGTCGCTGCTCGATGTTGACATAGGCCTGGTCTTGCATCGCCGCAAAGGCACCAAGCGACACAAACGCCAATAATACAAAGCAGGTTTTTCGAAACACGGTTATTCTCCGGGATAGTAGGGTGCGGTCGCACGACGCAGTTTATTCTTAACAACCCAGTCTATGCTTGTTTTATGACAGTTATGCGACCGCGAACGAGCGTTTTTTATACAGACACCGAGGCGGCCATGAGCGAGTGTTGGCGCTGCCAGTACACTCAATCGCATGGGGAGTTATCGTAGCCGCATCACTCAAGATGCTCGGGCTTTTTCCGCTTCTCGTCCGCAGATTCAACCGGTTCTTCGCGGCTGTCTTTCCTGTCGAGGCAGGCGCTGTGGCGTGCCCTTGAAGCAGCCGACGGTGTAAGGATATTCCCAGGTTGCGTGATAGTGATACATCGATACTTTTTTACCGTCCCATTCAATCAGGTGGGTATGGCCGTGACACTCATCAAGATCGGTATTTTTCAACAGCTTTCCATTCTCGCCGCGTTTTCCGAAGATACCGAAGCCATCAAAGGCATAACCGACAAGTGCGCCATGCTTTTTATCCCCGTCGTCTTTCTGGCAGGTGCTCAGGTTGTGATAATGATAAGCGCCGTTGCGTTGCGGGTGACCCTGGCATTTATCCTGTATCTCGTGGGCAACGGCATCCTCGCCGTTCGCATCGAGCGCGTTGTAAAGCAGGCCGCCGGTCAGAAGCATGCCCACGGCACCGAAAGAAACGCAGGATGCGCGTGCAACGGCAACCGGATTGGCAGGAAGATCCATCAGTACTTGCTGGGCGCGGATTGAATTGGGATTGGTGTCGTAGCGATAGACCATGCTGCTGGGGCTGATAGGGAAATTGCCGGTCGCGTGTACCGGAAGGTCATTGCCGACGATGCGGCGCTTGTCGCCCAACAGCGTTATCGCAATATGATGCGGCCACATGACATCGCCATCGACCGTCGGCTTGTTGGCGAAGTCGTAGGTGCCGTCGGCCTTGATCCATTCGCCTCCATGCGAGCGTCTTGTGCCGAAGGTTTCCGTTCGGCACGGCCAGACACTGCCGCGCAGGGGTTTGTCCGAAATCTTTCCGTCGCCCAGCGGCAGTTTCGTCAGATCGACGTCGGCCGACACGCTGCCGGCGAGCAATAAAAATGCGAAGGCCGAGAGATTGACGGTGCCGATAAAACGTCTGGTGTTCTTTTTCATGAAGACGTAATCCTGTGGATACCGCACCGGGGTGACGACGAGGCATGTGTGGTTCTGGTTTGAACGCTCGGACTCGATAACGGATTGCGATTGCAAGCGTTGACCGGCATCGGGGAAAAATCCGATTTCACACGAAACCCATGGCGTACCGTTGAAAAAGACCGCACCGCTTGGTCATATAAAAACCAGCATTTGTGCCATCGATACATGCCAATTGAATTCAGATCAGGCTAAACTATTCAGGCATGACAGCAGGCCGCACACCTAATTTTGATATTTCCGGAGAAAAAATGAAAAATCGTCTCGTTGCATTATTGCTGGGCTCCCTCTTTCTGGTAGCTAGCATGTCAACTTCCGCACAGCAGGCGATGGGGAAATTGACGGTAGATATTCAGCCGTTCACCAGCGAGGTCACACTCAAGAAAAAAGTCGAGACGACGTTGAAGTCCGGCGGGCTGGAGTGGGGTGCAAAGGACGGTCAGGTCGTGTTTACGATGGTCAACAAACGCTTCGTGAATTTCGATATGCCGAACTTCACCCGTTACGGGTCGCAAACAACCATTGATTTGCCTGTGGGAGATTACACGGTTACCGGTATTGGCCTGATCCCCAGTACCGGTTTTTCGCCTGAAAAAATTCTTGCGAAGGGTGCCTATTTCAATGAAAAAATCATGAGCTTCCGCATCGAAGCCGACAAGACGAGCACGATTACCATTCGTCCGGTCATCCAGAAGAATGCGACATTCTTTGTCAATTATTTCATGCCGGAATTGCTGACCAAAATATCGCTGGACGGCGTGACTTCGTCCGAAGTCAGTATCATTGAAAAGAACGAGAAGTCGCTTCCCTGGGCAACCTACACCGGTCCCTTGAAATTCACGGTCCAGTAAGATCGGTAGTTTTTCAAGGCCAAACAAGAAAGCGGACTTCGGTCCGCTTTCTTGTTTGGAGATGCTTGGGTTGCGAACAGCCGCGACGGCCAATGTTGCCCGGTAAGCCACTACCAGCTGCGACATTCACCGGTATCGATGGAGCCCATTTAAGTCCAAGACTGGCAATGAAGTGGCCAAATGAAAAACCCGATCGATTTCTTGGGTATCCATCTTTAACCCCATGTTTAATCGGTAGAGCGATTGCGCTTGAATTATCACCGTACCTGTTCGATGAAGTGTGACACTCGTGAAGTAACGCCAGATGAGCTTAAGTTACAATCGACAGCTGCAGCTGCCAGAAGTGCATCCCGCCGCAATCCACGAGAGCATTCAAGATGAAACTATATTCAGGCCTGCTGCTGTTCGCCATCTGTGCGAACCAGTCGATTGCACAGGAAGCAAAAGACGTATTGCTGCTGGTAGACAAATCCGTTTCTACACTCAATGGCGCGCCTTATCCGATGCCGATCGAGACGGCATTTGCCATCACTCCCGATGATGGCAGCGAAGCGCAGCTGTTTTTGTCTTCGGCGCAAATGGGCGCTGCCGGCGTGAGATTGAAACAAGCCGAATACAACTACATTCCCAATGTTCCAATGCCAAACGTGCCCAATTACGCCTATGGCGGCGCGATGGGTGCCGGGCTGATTGCAGCGGGCATTATCGAAACCAAAATCATGATGGACAGGCAGAAGTCGATTCAACCCTTGCGCGACATCCTGAATAAAGGGGTTTTGAGAAGCAGGTTTCTCGCTTCCGCCAAACAGGCGATTTCCACGCATGGTTTCAATGTCAAAGAAACCATCATTATGGATAAGGCTGATGAGGACATGTTCAAGACGGTCGGCAACAACAGCGACCTTCGGCATCTGATCATGTTCAAAAAAGTGACGCAATTGCCGATTACGATTTCATCGGATGACGCAACGCCGATATTCGTCGCGAATATTTCCTACTACGTGAGGGAGAGTATTCGATTCAGGAAACAATACGATGCGGATATCATCTTCATCGGACATGCAGCGCCGAAAGCTGCCGGCAGTGTCCAGTACTGGAGCCACAACGTAGCAGAGAAATATCTGGACGAGCTTGAGTTCGGCATCAAGGCAATGTTCAACCATGCACTGACCGTAGGTCCGGGCCTGCCTGATGACAAGACAAAGAAAGAGCTGCTGCGTGAAGCGGCCAAGGATGGCAGCGACAAGGTCGTGATGCTGAAAAGCGACAATGGTTTTGCCTACGGCATGGTAGAAAACAGTTACTACCTGATTGCACCGATACAAAAAGCCCCGGAAGTCAAAGAAAACGCGTATCGGCCGTTTGCCGATGCTCTGGAAAGGCAGCAGCCGGCAGCCGTCGATGCCAATTCCGGTGCTACTGGAAATATAGCCGGTGCGATGGTCAATGCTCCGGCAAAACTGAGAGTGCTGGCAAAGAACGATTCCGAAGCGGAAACCGGCATGCGCCGATTCACGATTTCCGCCTATCAAGGCGATACCTGCGATAAAAAAACCGCGATGAAACTGGAAGACAATCGTCTCAATCCCAAGGAAGAGTCCAGCGTGACGAGCCGGCTTTATTCATTAACACCCGGAATTAGTACAAGGATCAATCTCGACTATTCGGATGCCCGTTTTGCGCAATCGCGAAAATGTACCTCAAGCCTGTCTTTCGTACCGGCAGCAAATCAGATCTATCAGGTGGAGTTCGTGGTTGACCGCAACATCAGCCGCTGCGATGTGCGTTTGGTTGAAGTGGGCGAAAACAACGCGGTGTACAAGACTGCATTCGAATTGCCCGGCTTGGTCTGTGGTACGCAAGCGACCAATGGACAGCCCGTCTGGACAGGTTATTGAGTACCGAATGGCATTGACGGACCTCTTGTGATTCAAGTGATCAAGCAGGCTGGGTTATTCCAGTCTGCTTTATTTTTGCGACCATTTCCCCTCAACATGCATCTGGAATCCGATCGGGCAGTCTGTATGTTTCTTCACGAAGGTTCAGCCATAACCCGGTAAAATCAGTCATACCTCGCTTCTTCAAGGATATCGAATGTCTTCACAACCGCGTGCGCTGGCTACTGACCGTCGCTGGCTATGGCCAGCCATCATTCTCGTTGCCATCGCCCTTGTGGCTTATTGGTACATGGGGTCAAGCGCCGACAAGGGCGAACAGGGCTATCGGACGGAAGCGGTAACGCGGGGTGAAATTCGTACGGCCATTTCCGCGACGGGAACCCTGAGTGCCACGGCAACGGTGGATGTCGGTACGCAGGTGTCGGGCATCCTGCAAACCGTCGATGTCGATTACAACGATGCCGTCAAAAAAGACCAGGTTATCGCACGCATTGATCCGAGCACCTACCAGGCGCGTCTTGATCAGGCGAGTGCATCGCTCGATAGCGCTCGCGCATCACTCAACGAGTCGCAAGCCAGTGCCCGCAATGCCGAAGCCGATTACAAACGCAAGGCCGAACTGGTCAAGCGCCAGCTTATATCGCGGACCGATGCCGATCTGGCATTGGCGGCGCGCGATCAGGCGCGTGCACGCATCGTTTCGGCAACGGCACAGGTGAAGCAGCAGCAAGCCAATGTAGACAGCGCACGACTGGATCTTGAAAAAACCGTTATTCGATCACCGGTGGATGGCGTTGTATTGTCGCGCGCCGTCGAGCCTGGCCAAACCGTGGCGGCAAGTTTGCAGACGCCGGTGCTGTTCAAGATCGCCGGTGATTTGCGCCAAATGGAAATCGTGCTGGCAATCGACGAGGCCGATATCGGTCAGGTGAAATATGGTCAATCGGTCAAGTTCGGCGTCGATGCCTTTCCCGATCGCAACTTCAGGGGCAAGGTGAAACAGATTCGGCTGGCGGCTACCAATACTTCCAACGTCATTACCTATCCGGTCGTGGTCGAAGTGGAGAACTCCGATCAAACCCTGTTGCCGGGCATGACCGCGAATGCCGAAATTGAAATCAGCAATCGTGCAAACGTGCTGAGCATCGCCAACGCAGCCTTGCGTTTCAAACCCAGCGATGCAACCGAAGAAACGGCAACGGCAGGTGCCGGAGCACAGGCGAGAAATGGCGCCATGATTTCTGAAAGTCTCGGCAAAGTCGCCGATGGCCTCAAATTGGATACCACCCAGCGTGCGGCATTCGATGCCGCTGCCACCGCGATGCGCGAAAGAGCCGATGCCATGCGTAAAGCCGCAGCGGCGAGAACCGAAGGCCAGGCATCGGGCTCGCGTACGTTCGGCGGCATGGGCGGCGGACAACGACCCGGTGGCGGCAGCGGCGGCGATGCGTCACGTCGAATGGGTGAACGCATGAAGCAATCTTTCGCCCCGTTTCGCGACAGCCTGTCGCCGGAACAGCAGAAAATATGGGATGCCGAATTGGCGGCTCTGGTCAGCGCAAAACGTGCGCCGGTCTACAAGCTGGTCGACGGCAAGCCGGAACAGGTGACCGTTCGTATCGGCGCATCCGACGGTACC
>Ga0208115_1000263_pt1 | contig 12965 bp, 16 predicted proteins | sample LakWasMeta4_LOW4_2_FD_183856 | JGI IMG/M metagenome (GOLD analysis project Ga0208115, IMG submission 183856) | Freshwater sediment methanotrophic microbial communities from Lake Washington under simulated oxygen tension - Sediment Metagenome... | ecosystem: Environmental > Aquatic > Freshwater >...
GCAGTCTTGAAAACTGTTGACTGTAACAGGTCCGGGGGTTCGAATCCCTCTTTCTCCGCTTTAAACAAGCCCTAACTACTGTAATATCAGCAAGTTAGGGTTTTTTATTTACTCAATATCCCCACATTATCCCCACAACATACTTGATTTAAAGCATAAAAAAACCACCATTTTACAGGTGGTTTTTGAAAAAAGTATCTATTAATTTATGATGCCGTACCAGAGCCAATATAGATACTATTTGATAATTGTGTTTCTTCTGCATTCTTAAACGAAATAAACAATTGTAAATCGTCTCCAGCATAACTGTTAGGTATAATTACTGTTTGAGACAAATCTGCCCTTGTAGCTCCTTCTGTAAGGTAAACACTTTCACCTTTTAATGAGTTGAAAACAACAACCATTACTTTATCAGTTGCTAAAGCATTTCCTTCGGCTGAATTGTCATCCCAACCAAACTGAACTTGGCCCGGAGTCGTCAAATCGAATACAGGGTTTAATGCTCCAGATAATGTACCTCTACTCAACAATGCTAAAGAAAAATCAATTGCAAAATCGGTTGGATCAGTTCCAACAATTGCATTGTTTAGTATATAAGACATCGCACTATTAAATTGCGACTTCTTAACAGCATAATTTTTATAACCAATCTTAATGAAATTTAAGTTTGGCTGTAAAAACCTCAATACCAAAGAGAACTTTGTTCTCTGATTGACCTGTAAAACTGATCTAGGATTTGCTACACTTTGAGGCTTTGCTCTGATATAATCAATTCCTTTCCATCTTGCACCAACAACATTGGCTACTTTACCTGATACTCCTCCAAGAATACCTCTTCCAATTTTTCCCATTTATTTATTATTTAAGGGTTAATATTCAATTTTGCGAGCTTGGTACGGCTTTGGTATTGATTTAATTTTGTTAACCAAAAATAACGAACATCTAATATTTGTAATATTTTATGGCTTAATATGTGTTATTTTGTTTTGAATTGTAATCAAAAACTAAATATTGGCTGTAAAATGGGGTTAATTATAAAAGCCAAATCGCTAGATCAGGCTTTGATTTGCTTTTATTCTAATATCTGAAAACAATTGATTTTGTTATATCGTTAATCAATCAAATTAAGATTTTGTTGAATTTTAATTTTTATTTTTTGGTGCAGAAGTTTCAGTGTTGCTTTTTTTTGGTATCTATTATTTCAACATTAGCGAATTAACTTTTTGATTTAACTATTTTTTGAAGTCATTGATTATTTATCATAGTAGAATCAAAAGTATGCCCGGACTATTCCATTCAAAAAGCAACATCAGGGTAAAGTCAAAATCTTCGCTGTTTTTTTTGAGAGAATGCTTACCGAGGGCGTTAAAACGGAAGATAATTGTTGTGGCATTCTTTCAAAAAAAATTGCATCCAAGGGGGCTTGGGGGAATGGAAGATTCCCCCAACTGAACTTACCTAGTGCGTTGGCAGTAGCGAAACAAGTGTATCGTTTTTTATTTGCTGACTGGGTTTTTTTCAATTGCTTTTAATGTTGGCTTGGTGCTTCAAAGGTCTTGCTATGAAAGAGATTCTTCTATTCATCCGATATCTTACTTGAAAATGGATAGCATCAAGACAGCTTAAAAGCAATTTACCGCAGACGTTATGGCAAATAAAAAACGATACTCTTGTGGGCAATTTGATTTTTGAGGATGCCTAACTGTTCTTGTGAAATAGAGAGTTTCTATTCACCGAAAACGTTGTTCGGATTTGCTTTGGCATCTTCAAAAAACAATGAAAATACAATTCCTATTTCGGGTGGGTGCGTTGGACGTGGCGGCTATTTTACATAATGAACCTTATAACTTCGAGAACGCGGGGTTCGCGGGCTTGAATTATAAGGATCATTATGTAACATAGCTTGGGGGTGGTTTTGTCTTTCGAGCGTTGGGGAACAGCTCTTTGCTTTTTCTTATTAAACCAAAAAAAACAATAATAAAATCTAATAAAAAAAGCAATGTGCTGTTAGAGCGTTGGCAAAAGACAAAACCACAGGAGCGTTGGGGAGCGTTGGCTGGGTGGGCGCAAAAAGGTCAGCGATAGCGTTCCTATTTTTTTTTACATAAGTTGTAGCCATCCAATTAATTGAATTGAAACCTAAAGAACTTTTCTTGCAAGATATTATTATTTAATTTTACAAAAATATTTGATTATGGAATTGAAATTTGATGAATTTGCTTTAACAATAAATGCAAACGACTATAAAGTACCTTATGGATTAATGGACGAAACATTATTTCTAACGGTAAGAAAAGATTTAGTTGAATTGTTATCCAATAAAGAAACATCTATTCATTATTTTGGATATGCGCCAGACAATACTGCTGATGAACAAGATGAATTACTGTGTGAAGGTGTGTTTTTTAGAATTATTGGTTATGAGAAAAATTTGGGAATAGATTTAGAAAGTTCAGAAAAAGAAGTTATCAGTGGATTTAAATATTTAGTTGAAAATTATAAGCCACATTGGACTACAATCATTGTTGAAGAAGGAAAAACGGTAAAAGAAATTACCATAGAGTTGCTTTATCAGGATGTATTTGTTTAGCCACTAAAGTTACATCATAAGGAAAGGCAAAATCTTGAATTGATTGATGTTCTAACCATTTTGACTCATCTTCCTTTTTTAAAATTACTGGCATTCTTTTTTTGTGATTGTGAATTTCTGCCATCAAGGGATTTGCCTCAGTAGTAACAATAGCATAAGTGTTTTTTACTTCTCCAGTATTAGTGTCAATCCATTGGGAATATAAACCTGCAAAAGCAAATAGATCATCATTACCAATTCCTATTTCGTATTTTATTTTATTATTTCCTTTACTATCTAGCCATTGCCATTCATAGAAGCCATTGGCAATAACAAGACAACGTTTGTTTACTGAATTTCTGAAAGAAGGTTTTTCGTCAATTGTTTCTATTCTTGCGTTAAGAGTAAATTTTTTGATTTCATCATCTTTGGACCAATAAGGAATTAAACCCCAACTGTAGTGTGTGATAATTTCTGGCTTTTCATCAATAATTACTGGGGTTAATGGATATTCAAACCCATTTATGTTTTCGTGAGGTTTGAACACATCAATATTATCGATTTTAGCATTAAAGCGATTTTCTACTTCTAATGCTAGTTTGGTTTGTTTTGAATGGAAACACATAAGATAAATTTATTGATCATCTATAATGACTATAATAATTGAAAATTAATTATGGTCATAAACATCACCGAAGTTTTCTTCAATAAATACAATATGAAAAACATTATCTTTTCTTATACCTAAAAAAGGTCTATTATCACCATTTGCTCTAAAAACAGTTAGACTTTCAATATCAGGCGATATAAAAGCTGGTAATGATGGTTTCAGTTGTGATGTTGGTATTTTTTCAGTACCAAAACTGTGCTTGTGAGATTTATTAATTTCATTCCAACCCAAATTACACAATTTATTTAAACGTATAATAAAATCGGTGTAAAATTTATAATCTTCTTTAGGTTTGATTATTAAATGTTTAAAACAGAATATTGGATAATCAATTACAACATTAGCTTCAGAAGGCTTTTTTATTTTATTTTTCTGAACATTATGCTTCTTTATTTTAGGAGGCATTACTCTACTATTTGAGTTTTAAAATAATCACGTAATAATTCTAAAGGAATTATCCCTTGTGGTGTTTTATTAAAAATAGTTTTCCAAGGATTTTCATTATGTGTCATATTCATTAACTTTATAGCAGAAAATTGACCATATTCTTCCAATACTTCAAAAAAAAGTTCATTTTCATCTTTCTCAAGTTCAATAATATTTTCGTCCCCATTCAAAGTAATAGCACCCGCACCAAAATTTCTAAAGTGATGGTACATTTCCTTTACTACAGGACCATATTGCCAAGCTTCGATTTGATTTTCAAATAATGGTTTATCATAAACTGCAATAAAAAAACCTTGCAAATAATATAACATTTTTTGAAGTTTCAAATTAGAAATAATTTCACCTTGTGATGAATCTGTATTTGCTATAATTTTATTTGCTATATCTAAAACAGAATAACTCATAATTATTAATTTTGTTCAAATGTATAATTAAATATTATTTTTACAATACTGTTTAAGTTATTTTTAATAATTCTATTTTATATTTTAATACATAAAACATCCTCAATTCTAGTAGTATAGCATTTTGAAAGTTTCTCTTGTTTCATTTTCCATTGTCTACCTAGGGATTGACTTGCAAACTTGACTTTATTGACACCAAAACTTTTATTCATTATATCAATAACACTCATTAGTGGTTGATGTTTAGGATTTGAACTATTGAATAACGATAATTGAGTTTCATTATTTGGTGTTAGACCCATAACAATTACACCTGCTTTTTTATAATGAAATCCTTCTTTGAATATTGCTTTTAAACCTATTTGCGCATAATGATTTAGCTCGATGGTAGAATTTGTAGGGAAGTCAGTATTTATTATGATGTTTCGTGAATATTGAGGTTGGTCTTTGCGGAAATAGTTTGTATGGACAAAAACCATAATCATATTGCAATGACTGTTTTGTTTGCGTAATTTTTCAGAGCAAGAAGCAGTAAAAGTTGACACTCTTTCTGAAATATCATCAAACTTGGTGTACATTTTATCGAATGATCTAGTGGTAGCAATCATTTTTTTGTTTTTTGGTTGTTCTAAATCTAAAGTTGGTTTGCCCTGTAATTCGTGCTTTAACCTTAATCCTACAACAGCCATTTCTTTACGTACCCATTCATCTGATAATAAAGTAAATTGATAAGCATTGAAGATATTTTTGGCTTGTAATCGTTTAGCGTGTTTCCTGCCAATACCCCAAACATCTTCTATTTTAGTCCATTTAAGGGCTTTTATTCTTTTTTCGTCATTGTCTATTGTATAAACACTTTGGGTTCTTTCAGGGTATTTCTTTGCAATTTTATTGGCAACTTTGGCTAATGCTTTAGTTGGTGCAAAACCAATACTTACAGGTATTCCTGTTCCTTTTGTAACAGTTCGCTGCATATCTAACCCTATTTTTTGTAAATCAAACAACTCGAAACCTTTGAATTTTAGAAATGCTTCGTCGATACTGTATATTTCAATATCAGGTGAGTATGTTGTTAGAATATTCATTACTCGACTACTCATATCGCCATATAAAGCGTAATTAGAAGAATACACAAAAACATTATTGGCTTCAAAAATATGTTTGAATTCAAATGCTGGAGCACCCATTGGAATGCCTAAAGCTTTGGCTTCGTTAGAACGAGCAATAACACAACCATCATTGTTAGAAAGAATTGCTATTGGTTTATTTCTTAAATGAGGTTCAAACACTCTCTGGCAAGAGGCATAAAAATTATTGCAATCTACAAGCGCAAACATTAGTGAGTAGTGATAGAATTAGTTACAATACCCCAAATAATAAAATCATTTTCGGGAGTGACTTTTATCGGTTTATAATCTTCATTTTCAGCAATTAACCAAATAATATCTTTTTCTATTTTTATTCGTTTAACAGTGAATTCTCCATCAATTTGACATATAGCAATTTTATTGTTTTGAGGTTCAATGCTTTTATCAATTATTAATAAATCGCCATCAAAAATACCTGCATTTTTCATTGAATGTCCTTTCACTCTTGCAAAAAAAGTAGTGTCTTTATTTTTAATGAATTCCTTATTTAGATTAATAGTTAACTCAATAAAATCATCAGCAGGAGAAGGAAAACCAGCACTTATACCAAAATCAAAAAATGGCAATTCCAATTTAGTGGAATAATCCGGAAAGTAAAAATCTAATATCGTAGTGCTATGTAAACTTCTTAATTTCATTATAATTAAATATTTAAAATATAATGCTTACTTTTCAAAATAGCATCGGATAATTTTAGCCAATCAAATTTAATTTCACTAGGTAAATTAAGTTCGTTTGAATTGCCAATATAGACTTTATCGGCACCAAACTTTTTTAATTGATAAATACTCTCGTAAATATTATTAACATCTTCAAAATCATTGAAATCTGCTATAAAAGGTAAATTATATATCAAGTGGTTATTATAAAATAAATGAGATTCATCGCCGTGTTCTAATACAAAACTATAGTCATTCTCGAATTTAGAATTTTGACAATATAGATTTTTAGTGATAGTTGCATTTGGAATTTTGACAGTATCAATAATATTATCATTAGCTTCCATAATATTAACATTAACCCCCAACCTTGTTGCCAAATCTGTTGCAAATGTTATAGTGTTACTAATATCGAAATTATGTAAACAGCAGATAATAGGTTCATCAAAATCAAATTCTCTCTTTTCCATATTTCAAATATTAGATTGAAACAAAATTAGAAAATAATAAACTCAATTATTGCAAAACGGTGTGAAATAGTTATTAACGAAATGAAGCAAACAAAGACGTGAGTTTAGGAATACTTGGACTAAACGAGGGTTTTGTGCAGCTGAATGAGGTAATGACTATTTGTTAGGTTGATTTGGTATTGACTGCTCTATATATGCAATCCCATCGTGGTTTTCAATTATTTTAACACAAAGTGTATTAGAGAATGTATGCATAAAAGCGTGGTGAGTAGTAAGAACTGCATCTTGTAAATCTTGGTCTAATTCTAAATCTGTTATATTTAAACCAACATCTTGACATTCTCTTTTAGATATATGTCTTGCGTGAGATTTTTGTTCAGTGTGATTTGCAAAAGTACTAACAATTTTTTTTACTTTAACTTTATCTCCATCACACATATTACCTTCAAGCCAGAGAAAAACCATTTTTTCAGACCATTCAATAGCTTGTTTACAAGCCCCAAGTAATGTTGGATGGTATTTACTAATTATAACTTGCCATAAAGCTGCTGATTGAGGATTTTGACGAATATCTTCTTTAGCTTGTTCAAACTCATTTAAGACTGCTTGGCAAGCTAATCCGCCCATTTGAGGGTCAATAGGACCAAGATTAGAATGTTTGCCCATAACAATTTCTTTTGAAGCAAAAGCAATCATTGTGCCAGCAGACATTGAGATTTGTGGTACAATTACCCTGATATCTTTCCCAAACATTGAATATAGATAATCAACTAATGATTCTGTTGCTGCAAGATCCCCACCTGGTGTATGTAAAATTAAATCAAGACCTTTATTACGTGTTAACTTATTTATAGCTAACATAAAACCTGATTTGTCTTTATCATTAACAGCTGTATCAGGTGCTTGTGGTTTTTATAGCCAACCAGAATAATAAGCAATAGTATTTCTACCTGTGATTGTCGAGACTTTTTTTAAATATTTTCTACGAACTGTATCTATAGCATTAGCGTGAGGATTTGCCAATTGCTCTTGTTGCATCTCTATAATAACTTCACCCCAATTTGGCATATTATAATACCTTAATTAGTGTTGTACTACCAAATGTTTTTACACTACTATAACTATTGTCATACATAGATAATTTTTGAAAATTATCCCCTTCTTTTGTCCATTCAGTTTTAATTACAACAGAATTTTCAGAAGAATTGACTATGGTTTCATAATCAGAAATAAATTCTTCAATAATTTTTACGTCAATATTTTTAGTATCTATTACCATTGTGCAAAAGTATATTTTTTTTTAATTCAAAATAATATTTTTCTAAAAGTAAATATTTTTATTTAATATACAAGATTATATAAAAAAATATAACATCAATTTAATAAAAAAAAACATTTATTTTATTATTATTTTAAATGTTTTTGATTGATTGTCAGTAGATAAATTAATTAAATATAAGCCTTTGGAACTGTTAGAAATATCTATTGTGTTCGTGGTTGTATTTGTTTTAATTAATTGCCCCAAGTTGTTGTAAATAGAATAGTTATATGTTTTATTATCAGGATTTGAAACATAAATGTAATCAGATGTAATTGTAGGGTAAATATTAATGTTGCTGAAAGAGTTTAGGTTGATTGAAAGTAATCCCCAAGTATCTGTTGCAGTAGGACCATTCCATATAATTGTTGCTAAATAAGGGTTGTCTATAAATGGATTTCGATTGCCTTGTAAAGTATTGAGAATATTATTTCTGTTTAATTCATATTGGGAAACGGGGTCTTCTGTATTCCATTCTAAGAATATATTTGGCATATCCCCAAAAGTTGAATATGTTGTGCTTCCTGTACCAATGGTAGTTGCAGCGCATTGTGTAGGATAACGAACGTACATATACATCATCATTCGAGCAATATCGCCTTTCCATTCATCACCGGGGTACCAATTGCCATTTAGTAAAACTGCCGCAGTGCCAGTGCCATCATCATAGATTCTGTTGCTTCTTAAACTATTTAATTGGCTGTCTATTGCTCTTAAATGATGTGCATCTGAACCAGCTAAATCAAAACCTAAATTAGGCGTTCCTAGCGATCGAGCATAAGTGTGTTCTCTTACCCAAAGACCATTGCAGCTGCTTGTATGGCATTGCGCATTTTTATCTCTTGTTCTGTCATTTGTTAAATCTGTATCAGTGTCATTACTACCATAAATAAGCAAAACATTGTTACTGTTATTAGGGTCTAAATCAGTTTGTGATAAAGCATCCCAAACATCAGTAGTTCCTGTTGCTGTGTAGGGTAAATTTATAATATGAGTATTTGTAATTAGGGTCGTTAATTGTGTTTTGAGGTTATCGCCAGTTTTGGAGAAATCTATTGTATTGTAATATGTAGGTATTTGAGCAAGACAAAAAAAAGGAACTAGTATTAGAAAGAGTAATTTTAGTTTCATAATCTTTTCATTTAGGAATGTAAAGATAGAGAATTTTATAAGTTAATTCTGTTAAGATATTTATCTAATAATTCACCTTGTTTAAAATGTTTCTTATACAAAATTTTATTATTTGATTGGTCATAATAAACTTCAACAAAGAATTCATTAATAGCATAAAGATTTATAGCGATACCGTCCTTGATAAATTGATCTACCATAACTCCAATATCCCAAGTCGTATTGTACTGTTCTTCTTCTGATAATCTTGTAAAATCGTATAGGTTCATTTTCTTCGCCAATCCCAAGGAGCAACTGGATTTTTATCATACCACAAACCAACTTTTTGCAATCTCGCAGTGTTTTCAAAATTTGCTAAGTCTTTTGAAGTTGAATATTTTTTATACTGCCAACCAAAACCATTTTTTATTATTTCGGCGGATAAATATTTATTATCATCGTAATAAATCTTTGCAATTGAACGACCGTATCTATCAATATCAGTAACAACATATTTTATTTGTTTACGAAATATTTGGTCTGATGTGAATTGTTTTGCTTTTGTTCCAAATGGCTGGCTTTTTTCTGGACAATCAACTTCTGCTAATCTTAATGTAGTTTGGTAGTTTAAACTGTCTAAAACTACTACTGTATCACCATCTTTGATACCTATAACTTTGGCTGTTAAAGTAGTTTGGCTAAATAAAGTTGTTACCGAAAACAGAAGAAATAAAAGGGTTAAGTGTTTTTTCATATAGGACAAATATAGAAAAAAGTTTATCTAACAGTCCTGATTTGAGAGTAAATCCTCGTTTTTACAAGCGAGATTGGGACCAAAAGCAGGAATATATGGATTGTTGATATTATCCAATCCATTCGCTCATTACTTATTCAGTAATATTGGATTTAATTTGAATTTTAATAATGCTATGAAGTATTAATAAGCATCTAAAAATTGTTGCAGAAAGTATAATGAATGTAATAATAATTATGTCTAATATGTAGTCAGTTATTATTTTGTCTAGGAATAATTTTAAAAATGATATGACAAAAAATATTGATAAAAAAATTATACAAGCCCAAGAAAAAACACCTACTATCCTTTTGTAATGCTTACTTGTAAATAGTAATTCCATACCAGTTAAATCTTCTTTTTTCTCAATTTTCGTGTATGTCTCTTTATGATTAATATTATCTTTAAAAGTTACGATAATAGTCAATGATGCCAAAATAAAACCAGCTAGAGAAATAGTTGTAGAAATTATATCTGAAATCATAGATTTCAATGTATCTAATGGTATATTTAAACTTAAAACATTGTTATAAGATAAAATATGTTTACAGATGACAATTATTATAACAATAACAAAGTCATAGAGTAAAGGTTGTTTAATATATTTATCTAATAATTTAGTCATTATAATCCAAATTCTTTATTTAATTCATTTCTCATTTTAGTAAAAATATCAATACTAACGATAGTTTTTGATTTATCTTTTAATTCTACTTTTAAATTACTTCTATACCAAAGATTAAGTAAATCAAAATCTTTTAATAAATTATTACTTTCGCTATCTTCAGCTTTAACTTGAAGTTTGTTGAATGGTATAATTTTACTTTTACTAAGTTTATCAAGAATTTTATCTAATTTACTTCTAATTGCTGTACCTTCTACACCTTTTACATAATCATATTTTAATTCAAGTGTAACATATTCGGCAAAAGTAGCTTCTTCAACAGTTTTAAAAGCAGAGAATAAATCTTCATCGTATTCTTTAATCCTTTTGATGTTGTCTTTATGAACTTTTGATTCTTTTTCGAACACTGGTTAAATTGTCTCTACTTATGGGATTATATAGTATTTTATCTAATATTCCATTTTTCAAACCTTTTTGTTCAAGATAAAATGTAAAATCTGAAATTCTAGCACCATACTGGTTATGTTCAAAAGACAAAGTCATATCTTTTTTCTTAAAAGATAAAATAAAGTGTGTTTTTTCTACGATACCCTCGTTTTTAGTCGCTTCAACATCACGTATTTTATCATCAGAAATATCCATTAGTTCAGGAAAAGCATCTTTTCTAATGTGTAATACTTTACCATCTATTTGTTTTGTAGTATTGTTGATTACTATATCAGATATGTAAATATATTTATCACCATATTGTTCAAAACGAGCTGGGTCTTTATCTATTTTTAATTGATTGATTTTAGTAAACAAATCAACTATTGTTTCAGTTGTAGAAGCCAAATATTTTGGAGCTATTTCAAAATAATTTATTATCCTATCTTTTTTATCTGCCATTTTTTACTAATTTACCGTCAATAAATGTTTTGACGAAGTTAACTATTTTATCGGTAATTCTTACACATATTGTATCTCTTTATAAAATAGTTAGTCGTTAAAAAAAGTATTTACAAAGTTCATAAATTTGTTTAAAATGATATCGCCTATTGAAGACCTTTGCATTATTGATGGTTGGTTTTCTAACACATCGACTACTTCTTGTTTTGATGGGGTTCTTTGAGTGAAAATGTAATCTTCGGTTAGTTTTTTGAGTTTATCGGCATTTAGTTTTTCGTCTTCTACAAATTTATTGAATGCTTTTAGTTTTTCGGCATCCATAAAGTTGTTATAATCTTCTTCTATGTTTTCTGCTTGGATTAATGGGAGGTTTTCTATTATAAATTTTTCTATAAGCTCTCTTTTGCTACGCAGTTTTGTTTCTCCGGCAACTAAGTCTAATATTTCTTTTTGTTTACGCTCTTTTTCTTCTAACGTTATTGATTTTAGATTAGCCAATAATGCTAAAATATAACTGACTGTAATATCATCGCGATGGATTAATTCTAATTCAAAATCGACTTCATCAAGGATTGATGTTTTTTCTTTAACCTCTTTTGTTTTATCGTATAAGTCTAAATACTTTGATTTGTAATTTTCAAATTCTTGTTCGTCTAATTCAATATCGTCAAAGCTGAAATCTACATAAGAAGAAATGACATTCTTTAAACGGATTATATCCCTAAATGCTTTGATAAATTCTAATTCTTCATCTTCTGAGACAAAATCATCAACGGCTTCAAAATTAGGCACTATATCAATTAACTTTTGGTAGGCTTCGTTTATGTCTTTTACATACTTTTCATAAGGTTGCATTATGATTATTTCTTTCGCATCCTTGTTTGAAAATAATGCAATTGCATCATCAGTAGCTTTCTTTAGATTACGGAAAACTACAATATTACCTTGTGATTTCTTTTCTCCTAAAATCCTGTTTGTTCTTGAATAGGCTTGTATTAATCCGTGATGTCTTAAATTTTTATCGACAAATAATGTGTTTAAAGTTTTGCTGTCGAATCCAGTAAGAAACATATTGACAACAAACAAAATATCGATTTGCTTCTGACGTACTCTATTAGCAATATCTTTGTAATAATTGTAAAATAAAATACTATCCCGGGTTGAATAATTGGTCTTGAATGTTTGGTTGTATTCTTGAATATATTCTTCTAAAACATCACGAGTATGAGGGTTAACTTTTGCATCTGTAAAATCAAAATCCTCTTCCTCGATGCTGTTGTGGTTCTTTTCGTCTTCGTTGGCAGTATAACTGAATATAGTAGCAATATTAAGATTGTGTTTGCCTTGTTTTTTAAGCTCTCTAAATAGGTTAAAATACTTAATAAGAGTATCAACACTATTTACGCAAAACATAGCCGTAAACTCTCTATTGTGTGTTTTAATAGGGTGTTGTTGTATGATGTAATTGGCAATTTTCTCTAATCGTTGTGGGCTTTCCATCAACTCCTTTGTATCTATTGCTTCTACATCAATATCTATTTCATTTTGTGAGTTTTCTTTTTCTCTGTACTTACCAACATACTCGACTGAAAAACGCAAAACATTTTCATCTTTTATAGCATCTGTAATTACGTATTGATGTAATTTTTCGCCAAATAAACTCGCTGTTGTCTGTTTAATCCCTTTTATTGAAGTTGCATTATCAGCAAATATTGGAGTTCCCGTGAAACCAAACATTTGGTAATTATTGAAATACTGGGTAATCTTTTTATGTGTATCTCCAAACTGGCTGCGGTGGCATTCATCGAAAATAAAGACAATCTTTTTATCTTTAAGATTATCCATAGTTTTGAGATGATGCTCT
>Ga0208115_1000264_pt1 | contig 12948 bp, 14 predicted proteins | sample LakWasMeta4_LOW4_2_FD_183856 | JGI IMG/M metagenome (GOLD analysis project Ga0208115, IMG submission 183856) | Freshwater sediment methanotrophic microbial communities from Lake Washington under simulated oxygen tension - Sediment Metagenome... | ecosystem: Environmental > Aquatic > Freshwater >...
CTTTACCCTGATTTCTGACAAAAGGTCCCACAGAATTGATACTGCTCCAAGTGCTTAGGACTATTCCATCTTCAAAAGGAAAGCTACTTCCATTTTTAGTAAATTCGCCATAACTATTATATCCAGCAGTATAATTATCACCACTTACAGAAAAGTTAGTAACATTGGCGCAAGAACTGTTTACCAGTTTTTCGACAAGTTGTTGGGCTGTTTTAGTATCATCAACAGTTATATTTTGTGCAGATACACTAAGTATATTGCAATAAATAAACGCAAAAAATATAATTGTTTGTGCCCATTTCATAGTATTACAAATATACTATAAATGGGTGTTTTTTAAAAGCTATTGCATATTGACTTTAGGAATTTCCTAAATTCAATTTTTCCAATAATAAAAAGGGGACTATTTTATTGTGTAAGTTTGAATTAACAAACGATATTAATGTAAATTTGTATCAAATGTTTTCAAAATGAGTGAAGCACCAATAATGGTTTTCAAGAAACCTACTTATCCTATAAATAATTCGCTATTGGACTATTTAGAACGCTTTGACCGTATATCCAAAGTTGCAATTTCATATGATGATTTATTGCGTTTTTCGGGTTCTGTAACTGTATATGATAAACAAAATCATGATACATTATGGATTCGAGTATATTATAATGAATACGAAAGAATGGAAATAGATTTGGTATTAAAAAAAATCTATTCTCTTTTACTTTCTGATGGGAATTTAAGCATAATTAAATTTTTGAATGTCGATTCAATTGACTACTGTACTTTTGGAAATTCAAAACCTTTCCGAATAAAAGTAAGAAATATTCTAAACGATAATTATACTCATTTTTATGTAAAAAAAGCAGATGCTTCCAGAGTTTACGGACTTGAATTGGAGCACATTTTGTCTCCTGACAAAATAAATTTTTTAGTATATAAAGATACTCTAATTGAAGAGCATATTATCGGAATTCCAGGTGATGTGTTTATAACTAAGCTTTTAAAGGATTGTACGGAAACAGAAAAATCGCAAATCGCAAAAGAGTTTGTGAAGTTTAATGAGCGCTGTATGATTCGATTACTTGGCGATATGAGAGCATATAATTATGTTATTGTTCCAATTCACGACTTTGATCAGGTAGTTTACAAAATCCGTCCTATCGATTTTGATCAGCAATGTTACGAAGGAAATTTCAAAGTGTATCGACCACAGTTTTTTAAGGAAAATTATCCAATGGTAAAATTGGTCAAAGAAAAACTACAGAATAGTTCTATAGAGCAATATAAAGATGAAGAAAGAGCTGTTTTAGCCAAAAGAATTTTTTCGGCTGAATACCGTATCAAAAAATTATTGCAAATTATGGGTAATGATGTCATTGCTCCAGCGGAACATATAGAGCAACTGAAATTAGAAATGTTTAATTACACTCATGATGTGAACTTCAAAAGAGCAAAATCAATGGGGAATGTACTCAACTCAACTTTTGATTTTATTACTCGGAATTATAAAAACATTAACGTTTTTAAATAGTCTTTAAAATATTATATAGGCAAATCAATCTCCGAAATTCGAGTAATGCGTTTCCTGTTCATCGTTTGTTTCAACAATAACAGGCTTTTTATAAGTAGTAGTAATAACATCTTTTTGGGGCTTTAGGGATGAGATTCTTAAATAGAGAAATGTCTTTTTTTGTATAGACTGTTTAATGTTTCATTAATGTCTTTGAGCTCGGGAGTCAGAAATGTTTTATGACCTTTAAGATCATTTGTCAATTCTAAACCACATACGGAACATTTATATTCCCGGAAGTGATTCGTCACATTTCTGGTAGTAATAATTTTATGTCCGAAAAAAGAACACAAAATTTTACTGGAGAGAGATTTTTCTCTGATTTTGATAGTGTCCATGTTAAGTTTATTAGATTTGGGATTGTAAACTTAAATTATAATCGATAAAGTACAAAATAAAATCGATTAAGTGCGTAATATTAATATAATTGAATTAAAAAGATTACAATTAGTAACAATATGAGTATTTTGTTGTCAAAAATTCGACCTTGTTTAGAGATAAATCATAAAAAATCCCCAATTATTTTAGTAATTGAGGATTGAATTATTTATTATTTTGAGAAATGTATGCTGTATAAAACAACCTAGTTCTTAACTTCTTTATTGAAATATACCAAATAATAATACATTTGTTTTTCTTCATCCCAGCCTTTTTCTACATACTTTTCAGCGCTTTCCGGGTTGATGAAATCCATTTTTATTTGAATATTTGTATCAAGACTGATTACATTTTTGATTGATTTTCTGGCGTCAGAAACTGCTGCATTGGCAATTGGGAATGAGGTCACATCTTCAATGCTGTATTTTTCGCCTTTATCAACTTTGTAACTTTTAAACTCAGGAAGTAAATCTGGATTGTCCAAAACTTCATTCAGGAAATTACTTTCCTCAAACTGGTCATTTTTTGCAAAATAATTAACGCTACGATTCATAAACATTACTTCTTCTTTCTTGTCTTCGGCAGGAAAAACAACATCTTTTGCAAAACCTTGGCAAAATTTCAAGTATTTTTTGGTAATAAAATTTTCATCTTCAAAGGCATCAACCGAAAGAAAATGTTCTAGCCAATAACGAGCGTCATAACGATTGCTGTCAACAGTCAGGATTTTATATCCTTCATCTTTTTTATAATTAAAAATCAAACAGCCTTTATCAAGTTTGCTCAGGTTTATACCGTGTTGCAAAATCATTTCCAGATTTGTGTCTTTTTCTTCAAACTGCAAAAAATCGGATTGTAATTCACTTTTAAAAATCCCAATGGCATCCACAACATTATTGTCAATATTTACATTCGTCAAATGCGCCACATAAACTTCTCCGTTTTTGATATGCGGATGGTTTGATTGCTCAAATAAATGAGTCGTAATTTTCTTGGAAACTTCGTGTAAGCTACTCGGATTTTCGAATATTTGAGTAGCTAATTTAAACATATCGTTGTATTCTAAATCAACTTCGTGGGCAAATTGGAAGTAATTTTCCTCTTTATCTCTAAAAGGTTTAAAGAAATATTCTTTCATCAAAGGCACAATTTCATCGTTTAAATTGATTGATTGTTCCGATAAAAATATAGCCTCATTGCGGCTTTTGTTCCCAACTCTGTGAATGGACAAAGTTTCAATATGCGTATTAAATAGATTGATCATTTTTTTTAGTTTTTTTAGACAAAAGAACCAAGATGCCAGACGCTATAGAAGTCTTTCATCTTGGTTCCTGATTATTAATTTCTTATCTTTTAATTCCAGTTTTCTTCAAAGCCATAGTCTTCAAAACTATCGTCACCTTCAAACATATCGAGGTCGTCTTCGTCTAATTCGTCTTCAAATTCATTGTAATTTTCCTCTTCATCATCGGCAATAAAATGCTTTTCCATTGCTTCGTCTGGCATTTCTCCGTGTGAAAAAATGGTTTCAGGATAAATTTTTCCTGCAGAAACTTCTTCGATAGCAGCTAATTCAACAAGGAAAGTCCACATATTAATAAAATCGTAAACATAAATTATTTTGGTGTTTTCTTTATCCAAAATGTCTGAAAGCAAGTAATCGCTCATCGTTTTTTGTTCACCTGGAACATCGCCGGTATCAAACATCGGGATTTCGTCTTCCTGATTCCAAGTGTCATCACAGGTATAAAAAGAAGCTACTTCCATTCCGTCAAATCCAAAAGAGTTGAAAATGGCATTGTGGAAATCTTCTAAAGTATCGTCGGCAAGTATTGCAATATCTCTAAATATATCTTCTTCGGCATCGAGAATTACTCTAAATTTATAAACCATAATCTTTGTTTTTATTGAAAGGTCAAAGGTAAAATATAAATTATGAATTACGAATTACGAATTACGATTTGTTGAAAAGATTTTGAGATTGTCCTTGAGTGGAATCAGGAAACGCTTTTTTTAATTTTATGGATTAGTTTTTTTCTAACAACATGATATTTTCTGTGACTTGGATAAGATCTATTAGAAGTCATATTGTTGAAAATTAAAGCAGTAAGAAGTAAAATCAATACGCCAATTAATACTGGAGAAAATACATAGGTATAACCAAGAGCTTTTATTTTATCTGAACCAATAATAGCTATAAGAGCAGATGCTCCTCCTGGCGGATGCAAGGTTTTGGTAATTTGCATTAAAGCGATAGAAAGCGAAACAGCCAATGGAGCGGCAATCCAAATAATATCAGGAATAAATTTATGAACAGTAACACCTATCAACGCAGAAATTAAATGTCCTCCAACCAAGTTTCGGGGTTGCGAAAAAGGGCTTTGAATAATACCATAAACTAACACGCTTGATGCTCCAAAAGAGCCAATTAAATACACGGCATCATTTCCAGAAAAATGAATGGATTGAATATAAGCCAAAACTCCAATGGCAACAAACGAACCCAAAAAGGCCCAAAAATGTTCTTTCCAGTCCACCAAAGTCTCTTTGTAAAGAATGTATTTGGTCTTGCGATAATTTCGTTTTATTTTTTCAATTGGCATAAGTAATTAATTTGCTATACTTGGCGAAAAAGTATAAACCGTAAAAGGATAAATCATTTTTGCTGTATATTTTGAAATCAGGGAAGCGGCTAAAATAGGAATGAATAATGTATAATCATTGGTTAAACCGCAAACCAGGAAGATAGCTGTAAAAGGGGCGTGAATACTGGCACTCAAAACGGCTGCCATTCCAATGATCATAAAATTTATTGGAATCACACCAGCATTAAAATAAGTATTTAAAACCGAAGCAACTAATAATCCCAAAAAAGCCCCAATAAAAAGACTTGGAGCAAAAACCCCGCCATCACCTCCGGAAGCGAGTGTTATTGAGGTTACAATTGGTTTTAAAATTAATAATCCAAAGAAAGTTAGTACTAAAGTTAAAGTCAATGGGATTTCGTTCGAGCTGCCAAAAATGGTTTTAATAGATTGATAGCCTTCACCATACAATTGTGGAAAAATGAATAGCGAAATACTCAGAACTACCGAACCTAGAAGAATTTTGTAATAATGTGTATTGATTCTTGAAAATTGTGATTTAAAAAACAATACGCATCGGGTTAAATAAACCGAATTCAATCCTGCCAAAATCCCTAAAATGATAAAGTAAGGAATGGCTTTTAAGTGCCAAGTCAATATGTTTACGGCAAACAATGGTTTTTCATTCAATGTATAAATAAGTCCAAAAGCTATTGCAACGGCAATCAGGTTGGTTATTAAGAATGCTCGAGTTACTTTTTTTGAAATGACTTCCAGTGAAAAAAGAATTCCTGCAATGGGACTGCCAAATAAAGCGGTAACTCCTGCTGCAACTCCAGCGCAAATCAATTCGGTTTTGTATTGTCTAAAAATATTTTCTTTTCTCTGAGCCACTGAACCTATGGTTGCCGAAGCAACAACAGTAGAAACTTCAATTCCTGTAGAGCCGCCAAAAACAACAGTCAATAACCCATTGATGAAATGGGAAGGGATTTTATAATTGGGTAAGTTTTTGGATTTAGAATTAGTGCTTTCAAAGATTTCTTTGATTCCTTTGTTTTCCTCTTTCTTAAATATATATTCTCGAAGAAAATAAATGACGGATAAACCAAAAACTGGAAAAACAACGTAAAATAAAGGGTTTACATTGGCTTGATGGAAAAATATTTCCTCGTAATATTCGGTTGTTTTCTTTAAAACAACACCTAAAAATGCAGAAAGAAAACCAATTAGAACAGAAACAATAACTAATTTTTGAAACTTGATTAATTGATGATTTTTTTTAATTCGAGCAGTTTTATTCATCTGGAAATATGCTTTAATGGGGTAGTTTCCAAATAAAAAAAAGAATAATTTTTTCTGAAAAGTCTTGATTTATAAAGGAATTACAAACTTAAAGAAACAAAGTCATATTTTAGTAAAGAAAAATGATAACAATTGCCTTTTATGATTTCTTTAAGAGTTATATGATTTTAAAGAAGGAAAGATCACACGTTTTATTTATGTAAACCACATTACATTAAATAGGTCATTTCAGGGGAGTGAGGTACAATTTTAATTTACTCGTTAAGTTTTCGAATCACTTTTGCCGGATTTCCAACAGCTAAGGAATTATCGGGAATATTTTTTGTAACCACAGAACCAGCACCAATCACACAGCCATTTCCGATGGTAACTCCGGGGCAGATGATTGCATTTCCGCCAATCCAGCAATCGTTCCCAATGCTTATGGGTTTAGAAAGCTCGTGTGTGCGGCGGGTTTCAATATCCATCGGGTGCGATGCGGTGTACAATTGTACTCCTGGAGCAAACAATACATTGGAGCCAATGGTAACTTTGGTGCCATCCAGAACTACGCAATTCACATTAAAATAAACATTGTCGCCGCAAATAATATTGTATCCGTAATCACAATGAAAAGGGGGTTCAATGTATAGGTTTTTTCCTGTGTTTGGAATTAACTCTGCGATTATCGACCGTGCTTTTTTAGTCATTCTGAACTCGGTTACATTTAACCGATGGAGCAAAATTTTGGCCTTTCGGCGATCTTTTTTTAGATTGCTTTCGCTAGCAAGATAAAGTTCACCAGCTATCATTTTTTCTTTTTCGGTCATCATAAAAGAGGAATCTAGTTTATGGTAAATATAAAACAAAAATGTGTTGGTATACAAATCATTTTGAATACTAATAATTGAGTAAATTTAATTTTTGAATGCATATTAATACTTCCTATTTTTAACAATAGAAATAGTTTAATTGAATCAATTTTAGAAATTTTGAAACAAGAATTAGATCCAAAAAATTTTTTTCGAATAAGTAAAAAATTCATTGTTCCGTTAAAGGCGGTTAAGGAAATTTTTGTGTATTCTAGTTCAAGATTGAAAGTCATTTTGCCTACTTATAAGGAGGAAAAAGTAATGGTAAGTCGGTAAAAAATGCAGGAATTTAAAATTGGATTGGATAATTTTATGTTAAATTATTATGGCAAATAAATACACTTAAAAATGCTGGTGTTTAATTATTTATGAATTCGATATAGATTATTTCTATGATGATTTAAATTCTGAAAAGTCTCTTTCTTATGCCAATTATAACAAAAATAAACAAGGAATAAATAATAAAAAAAGAAACGATATATTCTATCAAATTAATAGAAATCATTACGGCAATAATCAGCAATTGAAAACCCAATCCGTAAATGGAAACGAATGTCATAAACCAGTTAGGAAATGTTTTTACCTTGTAAGCATCACTATCCAAAGTGTGAATTATTTTGTCAAAAACTCCGTAAACAATCGTGTATATTTTGAACATAATATCCACTGATTTTTGACTTTCTCCAGGTAAAGCTCGTGGTGATTTATCCTCAAAAATTTTACTCGTTCTATCTCCTCCAATCGATTTATTTCTCAAAATCACATAGTAATAATTGTATAAAGTGCCTTGCAATTGGATACAAAAAAATGCTAATAGTGTCATCCAAAATGTCGTTTTGGACACGTAACAAATTGCTATAAAAAACAGAAAATTCAAGACAATATCAAACACGCTATCGAGGTATCTTCCGACGTAAGAAGGCGTGTTTTTTATCCTTGCTAATTCTCCATCGGCAGCATCAATAATTGATTTTAAAATGATAAAAAAGCTGGCTAAAAAGTAACGATTTTGCAAGATACAATAGATGGCAATCAAGCCAGAAACACCAAAAAGCAGTGTAACGTGAATGGGGGTAAAACGGGTATTCTTTAATTGATTGGCAAATAGTTTTCCAATCGTTCTTCCGTAATCTGACAAATCCAGGAATTTATCTTCAGCTGCAAGTTTAGACATTTATAGATGTTAAACAAAAGAATGCGACAATATAGTCAGGTGTATGTATGTTAAAAAAATTATTTAGAAAGTCTATGCAAAGTATAAGTCATCGCAGTCAATAAAAAGAAAGCTACAACTTGATGCGTCAATCCCAACCATAAAGGAACGCTGTAAAGCAAGGTAAAAACCCCTAATCCGAATTGTAAAAACACGATGATTACCAAAGCGTTTATACCTGCCTTTTGATTTTTATTCAAATCAAATTTATGGCTTTTATAAGCTAAGAGTAATATAAATCCAACTACTGCATAAGCCAAAGTTCGATGTACGAATTGAACGCCGCTTTTGCCTTCGGTCAGTCTTTGAAACCAAGTGTCTTTTTCTAAAATCACACTTTCGTGAAGGAATTGCCCATCACTCATCAATGGCCAATGATTGTGAATTAAACCTGCATTTAAACCTGCAACAAATCCACCGTAAATAATTTGTAACAAGAGAAAAATCAAGGCGAAAACGGCAATTTTTCTGAGCGGAAGAATTGCTTTATCTCTATTTGGATAAATCAAATCCAAGGCAACCCAAAGCGTGTAAGCAAATGTGATAAAGGCAAAGGTCAAATGCAATGACAAACGAAAATGACTCACATCCGGATTGTCAATTAAACCGCTTCGTACCATAAACCAACCCAAAAATCCCTGAAAAGCTCCCATTCCCAGCAGAATGTAACATTTGTTTAATGTGTCTTTGTCAATTTTTTTCTTAATCAAGAAATAGACAAACGGAATGATGAAAACAAAGCCAAGAATTCGTCCAATAAATCTATGAAACCATTCCCAGAAATAGATAAACTTATAATCGGAAAGCGTAAAATCGTTATGGATATTGATTTTTTGGTATTCCGGAAATTGCTTGTATTGTTCAAAGGTTTCCTGCCATTTTGCTTCGGTTAACGGAGGGAAAGTATCGGTAACCAAATGCCAGTCGGTCATTGACAAACCGGAATTTGTCAATCTGGTGATTCCACCAACCACAACCATTACAAACACTAAAAAACAACCTGAAAGCAGCCAGATTATTACTGATTTATTTTTTTTCATAATTTCAAATTTTAAAAATTAATCAATTTTTAAATTATTTAAACTTTCTTCAATCCTAATTTCTCTCCTCGTTTCAATACAAATTCATAAGCGGACTGATATTCATTTGGGATTTCACCTTCCAGAATTGCTTCTTTCACAGCTTCTTTCAGAATTCCTATTTCACGTGAAGGCTTCAAATTAAAGATTTCCATAATTTCTTCTCCTGAAATTGGCGGTTGAAAATTCCGAACGTGATCGCGTTCTTCGACTTCCACAATTTTCTTGCGAACAATCTCAAAATTTTGATGGTATTTCTTGAATTTACTCGGGTTTTTGGTCGTGATATCGGCTTCGCACAAAGTCATCAAGCTTTCGACATCTTCTCCGGCATCAAAAACCAAACGCCGAACAGCAGAATCAGTAACCAAATCCTGCGAAAGCACAATTGGACGTGAACTCATCATCACCATTTTTTGGACAAATTTCATTTTGTGGTTCAACGGCATTCTCAATCTTTCGAATATTTTCTTGGCCATTTTTCCGCCTAGGAATTCGTGACCGTGAAACGTCCAGCCTTGTTTTTTGTTGAAACGTTTGGTAGGAGCTTTTCCAATGTCGTGTAACAATGCTGACCAACGCAACCAAACATCGTCCGTATTTGGACAAATATTGTCGACCACTTCCAGCGTGTGGTAAAAATTGTTTTTATGGGTTTGTCCTTCAATTTCCTCGACTTGGTTTAAAGCGGTTAATTCTGGAAGAATAATGTCTAAAAGTCCGGTTTTGTACAACAATAAAAATCCAATAGAAGGTTTGTCTGTCGAAAGGATTTTGTTCAATTCATCAACAATTCTTTCACCAGAAATTATGTTGATTCGATCAGCATTTTTTGTAATGGATTGCAGGGAGTTTTCTTCAATTTCAAAATCCAATTGGTTTGCAAACCGAATGGCACGAAGCATTCGCAAGGGATCGTCAGAAAAAGTGATGTCTGGATCTAGCGGAGTTTTAATGATTTTATTTTTCATATCTTCCAAGCCATTGAAAGGGTCGGAGAGTTCTCCAAAATTATCCTTGTTTAAGGATAAAGCCAGGGCATTGATAGTAAAATCACGACGATTTTGGTCGTCTTCCAAGGTTCCATTTTCTACAACAGGATTGCGGCTTTCAAAATGATAGGATTCTTTTCTGGCGCCCACAAATTCGATTTCAATTTCTTCAAATCGCAACATTGCCGTTCCATAGTTTTTAAAAACCTGGACTTTTGGGTTTTTTGGAAGTAGTTCCGAAACTTTTAAAGCCAGTTCAATTCCACTGCCAACAGCGACGATATCAATGTCTTTTTTGAAATCTCTATTCAAAAGTAAATCTCTCACGAAACCGCCAATTACGTAACTTTCAATGTTAAGTTCTTGGGAAGCTTGAGAAATGACTTCGAATATTTTATTATTTAGGGCTGATTTGTAATTCATAATTTTACCGCAAATTCGCAAATTAATTTTTTGAACTTATGATGCGTTTGTATTCTAAAGAGACTAAATTGAAATTAACAAGTATCGCCAATTTGTTTTTAGAGACTTTTAAATAATTTAAACATTGATTATAATGACTATTGTTGAAACAATCGACGGTTTTTATTTCGAGAATAATTTTATCATAAACTATAAAGTCTGCGTAAAATTTATGTTTTAAAGTAGTATCTTTATAATTAACAGAAAACTCTTTTTCTCGTTGGTATGGAATATTTTGTTGTTGTAATTCATATTCAATAGCATCTTTATAGACTATTTCAGAAAACCCTTTTTCAAGATTTTTATGGACTTCAAATAGAATACCTACTATTGTGTAATTTTCATCTTTGTATATATATTCTTCCATATAATCTAAAAAAATAATTTGCGAATTTGCGGTAAAATTCTATTTTCGAATCACTTTTACCTGCGAATCGTTCGTCAATTTTATAATTGTCGAAGGTTTTCCGGCAATTTTTTCGCGATGCAAATTTACAACATAGTCCACACCTTTTATAATTTCAGGGCTAATATCTTTGAAGGCAATAGGAGTGGGCTGTCCCGAGATATTTGCCGAAGTAGAAACCAAAGGTTTTCGCATTTTTTCCATTAATTTGAAGCAAAAAGGTTCTTTGATGATTCGAACTCCAAGAGTATTATCGCTTGCAATTAAATTTGCCGCTACATTTCGAGGTTTATCTAAGATTAAAGTCGTTGGATTCTCTGACAAATCCCAAATTTGCCACGCCACTTCCGGGATGTCCTTAAAAACATTGTATATCATTTTTTCGCCATTCATCAAAACAATCATACTTTGCGTTTCGGCTCGTTGTTTGAGTTTGTATATTTTTTGAACAGCTTCAACATTCGTGGCATCACAGCCAATTCCCCAAACGGTGTCCGTTGGATAAAGGATAATACCTCCATTTTGTATTACTTCGAATGCTTTGTGAACTTCTTCGTTTATCATAAAATTACGATTTTTTGTTTGGTTTTCAATGATTCCGACAACGGAGCGCCAGTCAAAATCAGAAAAAACAATGACCAATTTTTAGGTTTTAGAATGCTGCTGAAAAAGTATTTTATAATTAGAAATGCCATAACTATTTTATGTCCGAAAAAACCATAGTGTTTTCTCATAATGTAAAGCAGTGAAATCTTCAATTCTTTTTTGATTGCCAATGATTTTCCAGTACTTGCTCCGTGAAAATGAACAAACTCGGCTTCGGGAATTAAGTAGGCAAACTTTGATTTTTTTGCCAATCTAATGCATAAATCGGTTTCTTCATAATAGAGAAAAATTGTGGTATCAAAACCTCCAACTTCATAGAAATCAGTCGCTCTGACAAACATAAAACTTCCGGGAACAAAATTGACTTGCAACGGGTTTTTATATAGTTTTTTTCGTTTTGGATATTTATTGGAATTAATGCTTTCCAAGAAACTTCTACCAATAATTTCTCTCGCCGGAGAGGCAAAATGATCGAGTGAAATCATAAAATCTCCATTCTCCTTGAAGGCTTGAGCGCCAGCGATTCCAATGTTTGGATTGTTTTTCAATGCTTTTTTAAGAATCATCAAACAATCATTTTTCAATAAAGTATCATTGTTGACGAAAGCCAAATACTTGGCATTGGCAAATTGAACTCCAAACATATTTCCTCCACCAAAACCTGAATTGATATTGCTTCGGTGAAGTTCTAAATTTGGAAAATTAGCTTCATCGCAAAACGATTTCAACTTTAAATAATCTTCTTTTTCGGAACAATTATCCGTTATGATAATCTGATAATTAAGGTTTTTTGAGGTTTTTTCGATGATGGAACGAATGCAATTGATGCTGTGTTCGCTTGAATTGTAGTTGATTAAAATTACGGCTATGTCAAACATCATAAGTATTGATTGATTCCTTTTTCGATAAAAGTAAGTTTCTTTTCAGTGGTTTGTCTCTCGATTTCGTTGTTGATTTCGAGATGACTTTTGGATTGTTCCTTGTGGTAAATATGATAGGCAATTCCGGAATATTTCAGTCTTTTCCCTTTGATTCCAATGTTGTGCAAACGTTGAATCATTTCGGAATCATCAATTCCCCAACCCACTAAACCTTCATTAAAACCATTAATTTTGATAAAATCTTCTTTCCAGAAAGACATATTGCAACCGCGAAGTTTTCGGGAACGCTTATCAACACTTTCGGCAAAATTCATCAGAAATGGAATCCGAATGGTTCTACCTCTTTTCTTGATTCCTTTGGAAAAAAGATTAAAATCAATAATTTTTTTCGAAAATAATTCCGGCAATAATTTCTCTTGAATATTGACGCGTGAACCAAATAAATAATGTCCTTTTTCAGCAAAAGTGAGATGGTCTTCAACGAAATGTTTGTTCATAATAATATCGCCATCAATCTCGACAATGTAGTCGTATTTTGAAGAGGCAATGGCTTTATTCATAATTCTGGGCTTTCTATTTTTGAGGTCTTCGTGCCAAATATGAATCAGTGGAATTGGGCATT
>Ga0208115_1000267_pt1 | contig 12849 bp, 13 predicted proteins | sample LakWasMeta4_LOW4_2_FD_183856 | JGI IMG/M metagenome (GOLD analysis project Ga0208115, IMG submission 183856) | Freshwater sediment methanotrophic microbial communities from Lake Washington under simulated oxygen tension - Sediment Metagenome... | ecosystem: Environmental > Aquatic > Freshwater >...
TTTTATAATCATCCAAAAATTCAAAAGCTTTTGGAGTCAACTAAAAAAGCGGTGCAAAACGATGAAATATCGCCTTTTGCAGCCGCTCAATTATTATTAAAAAAGTATTTTAAAGTTTAGCAAAAAACTTTTTTAACGAATATTACCCACAGAATTTTTAACGGTATCGTGCTTCGTTTTTAAAACTCCATTTTCTACGGTAAAACCAATACGAACCTGGGTTTTTAATGTGTCTTTTAAACCAGAAGTTGCTTTTTCGACTATAACAAATGCTAATTCATATTCACCATCTTGCAATTCCAATATTGCATCATTTTCGTCATCTTGAATTTTTATAACCTTTTTTCCTGAATCTGCTTTTGAAATTTTTCCAGTAGCTGCATACGAAGCCGAAGCCGCGCCACCTCCTGCTCCACCAGCTAAATTACCCACACTGGAAACTGCCGCTGAAATAACGGATCCGCCTGGCAAAGCTCCGCCTAATAGAGAAGCACCTTGCGATAATGCACCACCAGCTGCGTGTAATCCTTGATTTACTTTTTCGCCAAAAGCATGACATTCATTTCTTGACAATTCATTGATACTTTTATCCGAAGTATTAATTCTGTAACCTTCATTAGAAGGAAATAAAATGACACAACCACCTTCGACCAAAGTCACATTTATTTTTCCTGAACTCACTTTTTCGCCAAATGTTGCTCCTTGAGTTTGTTTTGGAACAGTAACATTCATCGAAATTCTATTTGGCATTCCGCCATTTATGTTGTTAACACTTTTTTGAGATTCGTCAGAAATGTTTTCTATCCCGGAATCTGACTTTGTGGGTTTCCCTTTCGTATTTGTATTAACCTGTGCATTTGAATTTATGAAACAGCATAATACAAATATTGCTGCAAAAATTGTTTTTTTAAGATTTTTCATGATACTCTGATTTTAATGGTTTCTGTTAGTATATCAATTGAAATTGCTTTTTGTTACCCTGATTTATTAAAATACTCCTTTGGTTTAAAACCTTGAAAATTAATTTATTAAATTATAAGAAATTATCCTGATACCATTTTACTTGCTCTTCTAAACCTTCCTTCAAACTCGTTTGCGGATTATAATCCAATAATTTTCGGGCTTTATCGATTACTGCTTTAGTTCTCATTTGGTCTCCAGCCCTAGCATCAACAACATCTATAGCTATTTTTTTATTTAGAATATGTTCCACAATTTCGATTCCTTGTTGCGTCGTATTCTCAACTTCAGTGCCCAAATTAATGATTTCATTGTTGACCAAATCTTCTTTGCCAATTACACTTACAATACCATCAACAATATCCTGAACATAAGTAAAACTCCTTAAATGCTTTTCACTTCCTTTAAACAAAGGAAAGGGAATGTTATGAAAAGCATTAGCAATTAATTTAGTATATAATTTTTCTGGTCTTTCGCGTGGCCCGTAAACAGAATACAATCTTAGAGAACAAGCTTTGATTTTCCTTGCTCTGCTGCTTGCTAAAATTAATTGTTCGGCAGCCAATTTGGTAACTCCATAATAAGAAGCAGGAGTTGGAGAAACTGACTCATCAAAAGTAGCGTGAATGCCATAAATAGAGGAGGTGGCTATATTTACAAAAAGTTTTAGATTTTGATTTTTTAGGGCAAAATCCAATAAATTTTTTGTACTTATTACATTATTTCCTAAATAATCTTCAAAACTAGAAGTAACAGAAATGCCTGGTTGTGCAGCAAAATGAAAGATATAATCAAAATCAGTGGCTAATAAATTCAACTGTTCCGAGAACCTAAGGTCTATTTTTTCGATTTTTATCCCTTTAAGTTTTAATACACTTGCATTCATTTCCTTCAAAGAAACATCATAGTAATCGGAAAAATTATCCAACCCTACAACTTCGTGTCCCATTGATTGCAAACGCTCTGCAACATGTGAACCAATATACCCTGCAGCTCCAGTTATTAGTATTTTCATAGTATTCAATATTACAGTCCAAAAGTAGAAATAAATATTCCTTTTTCTGTTGGTCACCAATAAATTTTAATACCTTATTAAGTTATTTCTTCTCAAAATAAAATACTTTTGCATAAATATATATAAAATGGAATTTGAATTAACAATAATAATACCCGTATATAACGAAGAAGGCAATCTTGATCGTGTACACGATGAAATGAACAAATTTTTGAAAATTGCAAAGAAAAAAACTAAAATTTTATTTGTAAATGACGGATCCAAAGACAATAGTCAGGCTTTAATCGAAAATATCTGCACTGACAATGAAGAATTCACATACATCTCTTTCGAAAAAAACTGTGGCCTGAGTGCTGCCGTTAAAGCTGGATTTGATTATGCCGATACACCTTGGGTGGGTTACATTGATGCTGATTTACAAACTGCTCCCGAAGATTTTAATATTTTAATAGATTTAACTTCTGAATATGACTTGGTAACTGGAGTGCGTTCCAACAGAAAAGATTCGTTTGTGAAAAACATGTCTTCTACAATTGCCAATGGTATTCGAAGAGCTTTTACAAATGACGGAATGGATGACACGGGCTGTCCGTTGAAAATTATCCGTACGGAAATGGCTAAAAAAATACCAATGTTTAATGGATTACACCGATTTTTGCCAGCGATGATTTTATTACAAAACGGTAAAATCAAGCAAACTCCAGTAAGACATTTTCCAAGAGTAGCTGGCGAATCAAAATTCAATCTTTGGAACAGACTTTTAGGGCCATTACAAGATTGTTTTGCCTATTTATGGATGAAGAAAAAGTACATTAATTACCGTGTAGCAAAACAGGGATAATGAACCAATATCTAATATATTCAATAGGATTTCTGGCTCAGATATTATTTTCGAGCCGAATGATTTTACAATGGATAATTTCTGAAAAAAATAAAAAAGTGCTGAATCCAGTCTTATTTTGGGAAATCAGTTTGTTAGCTTCCTTTTTATTATTTGTTTATGGTTATTTAAGACATGATTTTTCAATTATGCTTGGACAATCCATCACTTACTACATTTATATTCGCAACATCCAATTACAAAATGATTGGAATAAAATTCCAAAACTATTACGTTGGTTTATATTAATTTTTCCTGCATTTATAGTTTGGTACGGATACAATAATAATGTGATAGATGTCGATCATTTATTCAAGAACGAAAACATTCCGAAATGGCTATTGTTTTTAGGTATATTTTCTCAAATCCTTTTTACCTTTCGATTTATTTACCAATGGATTTATTCCGAAAAACGCAAAAGTTCTATTTTACCAATGGGTTTTTGGGTCATTAGTTTGATTGGCTCTGCATTAATTTTTATTTATGCCATAATCCGAAAAGACCCTGTTTTATTGGCAGGAAACGCGATGGGATTAGTGGTTTATTCAAGAAATATAATTATCATAATAAAAAATGTCAAAATTAACGCATAAATACATTTGGTGGCTTTTAATGGTTTCATGCTTAATGCTTATTCCTCACTTAAGTGTTATTGAAGTGAACATTATGGAGGCCAGAAACTTTATTACAGCCAGAGAAATGGTGACTAATAATAATTGGATATTGACCACCATCAATGATTTACCACGATACGAAAAACCGCCTTTACCTACTTGGTTGACTGCCTTTTCCGGAATGTTTTTTGGATTCGAAAATATTTTTGGATTGCGATTACCAGTAGTTTTTATCACACTTTTATTAGTTTTCAGCACTTATAAATTATCTGAAAAATTAGGCTTAAGCAAACAGCAAAATTTCCATAACGGACTTATCCTAATCACTTCCTTTTACATCTATTTTGCGGGAAGAGACAACCAATGGGATATGTACACCCATAGTTTTATGATGGTTTGCATTCTCTTTTTGTGGAAATTTCTGAACGATAAAAACTACTCCTTTCTAAATGCTTGTTTGTCCGGAATATTTTTTGGATTTTCCTTTCTGAGCAAAGGACCTATTTCTGTCTATGCCTTATTATTACCATTCCTGATAGCTTATGGACTTACTTATAAATTTGAATTAAAAGATAAAAAATTTTATATCTTTTTAATTTTACTTGTTGGACTTTGCATTGGCTTATCGTGGCCTTTATATGTAAGATATTTAGATCCGGAGACCGTTAAGAGAGTTACCCAACTGGAAAGTGGCCGATGGGGGAATTATAACATCAGACCGTTTTATTATTATTGGAGCTTTTTTACCCAAAGCGGAATTTGGACAGTTCCTGCATTTATAGCACTTTTTTATCCATATTTAAAAACCAGAGTCAGCAATTTAAAAGCCTATCAATTTACTTTAATCTGGACATTGGCAGCCGTAATTTTACTTTCGATTATTCCTGAAAAAAAATCAAGATATTTATTGCCCGTTTTAATTCCGATGGCTTTGAATACAGGATTTTATATTGATTATTTGATTCGTAGTTTTAAAAATATCCATCTAAAAAAAGAAAAAGCAGCAATCTATTTCGCCTTCGGATTAATTGTACTTATTTGTGTTGCGATTCCTGTTGGATTATTTATAAAAATAAAAAACGACATTTAGGATTTTGAATTCTGGTTAATTGGACTTACAATCTCATTATTTGTTTTAGGCTATATTCTATTCCAAAATCTTAGAAACAAAAACTTTTTAAAGGTGTTTTATGCCGTTGTTGGCGTACAAGTGGCAGTAATCGTTTTTGGTGTACCACTAACCAAAGTGGTTTTGAAAAATCCAGAGTATCACAGCGCAAAAGAATTAAAAGAAAAGGAAAAAGAATTAGGCATAAAAACCTATGAAATGAGTTCTTTTACACCAGAAATTGTTTGGGATTATGGACATAGCATTCCGGTTTTACTAAATGAAAAAACAGATGAGCTAAACTTACCTTTGGAAAATAAATTTGGCATATTGGCCTCAAAAACGGACAGTATTCTCTCTAAAAAGAAATTGGAGAATTATACCTTAAAAAAGATTACCACCGTTGATTTGAATAGAGTTCCGAAGGAATCAAAAAAACACAACGATCGATTGTTCAGAATCTATTATGTTGCAACAAAGAAGTAATTATTCCTTCTCGTAACGTTCCATTTCTCGGTCATAAAAATCATTGGCAAGCACAATCAAACCTTCCATTTCGGCATTGAGTTCGCCTTCGTCAAGATCTTCGGCTTCTTCCATAAATTCGACTTCATCATCTTTTAGATTGATGATAAATCTTGGATAATCAAGGTGGATGATAAAAATATCTTCTGGAAAATCAGTGTTATCTCCGAGTAAAAATTTTGGTAATTCCATTTTAAATATTTGATTTAAGATATAAAAAAGAGGTTTGAAATCGCATAACGCATTTCAAACCTCATATATTAATTATTTATCAGACAAAATTACTGGAGCACTTCCTTTTCCCATAAAAATAATTTTGGTATTGGGAGAAGTGGCAATTTCTTTTTGCGCTTTTATTTGTTCATATTGCAATTGTTTATCGGTTAAGCCCATTGAAATAATCCTTTGATAATCGGCAATACCTTGAGCTTCAACTCTTTTTCTTTCGGCTTCCTGTTTCTCTTTTTGAAGTACGAAAGTCATTTTTTGAGCATCTTGTTCAGCATTAATCTTGCTTTCAATAGAGGCTTTTACGGAAGGTGGAAGATTTATATTTCGAATCAATAATTGCTCTAAAACCAATCCTCTGGTTTTAAAATCGGCTTCGATAGTTTTGAAAATCCGCTGTTGAAATTCATTCCTTTTTGTAGAATACAATGCCACTGCATCATAATAAACTGCATTGTCACGAATACGGGTTCTGGTTATTGGTCTCACAATTTTATCGTTATAATTTACCCCAATTTGCTTGAAAATCATCGGTGCATCGGCAGGAGTAATTCGATACAAAACGGTCAAATCTATCACAACTTCGAGTCCATCATTCGACAAAACACGAATGGCATCATCGCCTTCTTGCGCACCTTCACTGTGAATAGCAGACATTGTGTAATTTTGTGTTTGAATATCAAAGTCGGTCACATCAAGAAGCGGGTTTATCAAATGCAAACCACTTTCCAAAACATCAGGTTGAACGCTTCCGTAAAGCGATTTAACTCCCACTTTTCCGGCATCGATTTGTTTGAACATCGACGAGAAAATTCCTAAAGCAATTACAATAAGCCCAATCATTTTAAGCGTATTCGAAAACTTGAAAAACGGATTACTGGCATTGCTTTTTACAGCAAAACTTACAATAAGTAAAATAACCCCAATAATAATTAATAGTATCATTTTTTTGAAAATTAAATTGTTCGGTTATTATACGGGAAATTCGTTTGGAAGTTACATTTTTTTAAGAAAAAACTTTAATTTCAAGAGTTTTCCAATGCCAACCTTTTAGTCAATCTCGCAAAGCGAATGTACAAAAATAAAGCTGCCGCTGTTAGTCCGGCCAAAAGTCCAATCCAAATGCCTGTCGCTCCTAAATTTGTATGTTTACCCAAATAATAAGATGTTGGAAATCCCACAACCCAATAAGCCACAAAAGTGATATACATTGGAATTTTCACATCTTGTAAGCCTCTCAAAGCGCCAAGAACAACTACTTGAATTCCGTCCGAAATTTGGAAAACCGCAGCCACCAAAAGTAATTTGGATGCAATACTAATAATTGCAGCATTGTCTAAAGCTTGAGCAGGATCAGACATATTCAAAAATAAATGTGGCAAGTAATTATGAAAAATCACGAAAACAAGTCCAAAAAACATCTCAAAAATTATAGTCAGTAAAAATATGGAACGTGCAGTTATTATCAAGCTTTTAAAATCTTTTGACCCTTTATGAAAACCCATTCTAATCATTGCTGTCACACTAAAACCCATCGCAAACATAAATGTAGTCGATGCCATAATGAGCGCAATTTGATTCGCTGCCTGACTATTTTTTCCAAGTGAACCCGAAAGCCAAATTGCCGCCGTGAACAACGTCACTTCAAACAACATTTGCATTGCCGAAGGAAAACCAAGATTGATAATTCTTTTCAAGATAGATTTCCGAATTTCCTTAAAGCTAAAATTCTTGAAATATCGTCTGAAAGCAGCATTTCTTCTCAAAATATAGTGCATAAAAACCACCATCATAATCCTTGAAATCACAGTTCCCAATGCAGCTCCCAAAATTCCCAGTTTTGGAAAACCCCAAACACCATAAATCAATACATAATTAAAAAAAACGTGTACAACATTAGCCAAATAAATAGCATACATCGAGTATTTAGTTTGTGACAAACCATCAGCAAATTGTTTGTATCCTTGGAAAACTATAACCGGAATCAACGAAAACGCAACCCAATCAATATAAGGTGTAGCTAATTTTACAACTGCTTCTGGCTGATTCATCAAGTTCATTATTGGTTTTGACAAAACAATTAAAATGAATACTGCAATTCCTAAAATCGTACATAACAGTAGTCCGTGATGAAAAGTAGTTCGGATTTTTTTATCATCTTTTTCAGCATCGGCTTCAGCAATTAATGGCGTAATTGCTGTAGAAAATCCAATTCCCAATGACATTCCAATAAATATAAAGCTATTACCAAGCGAAACTGCAGCCAGTTCAGTAGAACCAAGATTTCCAACCATAAAATTGTCTACAATTCCAATCAAAGTATGACCTAGCATTCCCAAAATCACGGGATAAGCCAGTTGCAAATTATAGGAGAACTCTTTGGTATATTTGGAAAATTTCACTTTGTTTTTTTTAAGATTGCAAATGTAACCAAAACAATAGCAATGTCAATAGCAATAGCAATGACAATAATTAATTGAAACCATTTCTAATTCAAAATCTATATTGCCATTGCTATTGAATTTTGAAATTGTTATTGAAGCTGTTTTTTATATTCTGCAAAATTAGCTTTTACCTTTTCGTCTAATTCCGGTTCTTTTATATCAGTATGTTTTTGCATCTCTTCCCAAATAATTTTTGCCACAATATATCGTGCCATTTCCTTGTCGTCGGAGGGAATAATATACCAAGGTGCAATTTCCGTAGAAGTTTTATTAATCGCCTCTTCATAATAGTTCATATATTCATCCCAATGTTCACGTTCTTTCAAATCGCCGGGCGAAAATTTCCAATGGTGTTTCTCTTCCTCCAATCTTCGCAACAAACGTTTTCGCTGCTCATCCTTGCTCATATGAAAATAGAATTTCATTACAATCGTTCCATTTTGCGAAATATGTTTCTCGAAATTATTAATTTGTTCCATACGATTTTCCCAAAAAACAGGAGTAATATCTTCCACTTTTTCAATTCCGGGCAAGTTTTCACTTAAAATATATTCAGGATGCACTCGGGTCACCAAAACATTTTCATAATGTGTGCGATTAAAAACCGCAAACTTCCCTTTTTCAGGCAAAGCCAAGTAATGACGCCACAAATAATCGTGTTCGAGTTCGGTCGAATTGGGAGTTTTAAAACTATACACCACAACACCACGCGGATTAAATTCCTTAAAAACTTCCCGAATCAAACTGTCCTTTCCAGAGGTATCCATTCCTTGCAAACAAATCAAAACGCCATATTTATTGTGCGCATACATCACATCCTGCAACTCGCTCAACTTAGCTTGCACCTTATTCAACTTGGCTTCTTTCTCATCTCCATCGGCACCGTTAAACAAATTTGTAGGGATTTTTGACAATTCAATTTTGCCAACCACTTTAAAATCATCAGGATTTATAGACTTCATAATAAATAATTTATCTTTGTAAAAATAATAATTTGGAGCTATTTCCAGCTATTCGTTGCAATCTTTTCTTTTTTCAAAGAAAAAAAAAGAAAAGGATTTTCACTGCAAACGAAGTTCACTGAACTCCGATGAAAATAGAAATCAAGTGAAGTAATCTGGGCTAGGATATTCGTTTTTAAAATCACTTCTATGGAAAAATTTACACTCGAATCACAATTTCAAATCACAGGTATTGGTTCAGCTTCAGGATTAGTTTACAAAGAAAACTCCTTGTTTATCATTTCAGACAATGCTTCATTTCTCTATCAATTTGACATTCCCGAGAATAAACTAACTCGAATTTCATTGGCAGAAAACGCTCAGGAAAATATACCGAAGAAAGACAAATACGATTTTGAATCAATTGCACTAAAAGGGAATAAACTTCATATTTTTGGTTCAGGTTCAACCTCTAAAAGAGAAAAAGAAATAATCTATAATCTTGAAAACAAGGAAATAGAAGAAAAAGATTTGTCAAAGTTGTACAAAAAAATAAAACAAACCACTTCAATTTCTGATGAAGATTTAAACATCGAAGGCGCTTTATTCTACAATGAAAAATGGCATTTATTCCAACGAGGAAATGGAGCCAATTCCAGAAACGGAATTGCGATATTGGATGAAAATTTGGATGAAAACGATTCAATCGAATTCATTCCAATCCAATTACCAAAAATCAAACACGTCGAAACTTCATTTACTGATGCCATTTTAGTCGAAGACAAAATTTATTTTTTGGCAACAGCCGAGGATACCACTTCAACCTATTATGACGGCGAAATATTAGGAAGTATTATTGGACGAATGGATAGTAAAACAATGGAAATCGAATTTACAGAAAAAATAACTGATACCCATAAATTCGAAGGATTGACACTTTACAAAAAAACCGAAACCAAAATAGCGTTTCTTCTTTGCGAAGACAATGATTCTGAAGTTTTAGGAACTAATATTTATAAATTGACTATATAAAACCAAAGTTTCCAGCCTTTAGAAGGCTGGAAGCTTTGGTCTATTTAGAGATTATTTAAACTTCAACATTCAAAAATTCCATTCTCACACTTCCGTCTTCATCAATTTTTGTCAAATTTATTTCCTGTAAAGTGTTCACCAACTCCGGATTCCAAGGCGTTTTTACGCGCACGTAATTCTCGGTAAACCCGTGAATGTAACCTTCCTTGTTTTCACTTTCAAAAAGAACAGTTCTATTGGTTCCTATTTGGCTTTCATAAAAAGCACGTCGTTTTTTTACGGATAAACTGCGTAACATTTTACTGCGTTTCGCTCGGACATTTGCAGGAATAACGCCTTCCATTTCGGCAGCTTCGGTATTATCACGTTCTGAATAGGTGAAAACGTGCAAATAGGAAATGTCTAAATCATTCAAAAAATGATAAGTTTCCAAGAAATGTTCATCCGTTTCTCCAGGAAAACCAACAATCACGTCAACGCCAATGCAAGCGTCTGGCATTACTTCCCGAATTTTGTTTACGCGTTCGGTGTATATTTCTCGAAGATAACGGCGTTTCATCAACTTCAGAATTTCATTGCTTCCACTTTGCAACGGAATGTGAAAATGCGGTACAAAAGTTCGACTTTTGGACACAAACTCAATAGTTTCGTTTTTCAATAAATTAGGTTCGATTGATGAAATTCGCAAACGTTCAATTCCTTCCACTTTATCTAATTCCTGAACTAATTCCAGGAATGTATGTTCGTGTTTTTTGTTTCCGAATTCTCCTTTTCCGTAATCACCAATATTTACGCCAGTCAAGACAATTTCCTTAATTCCTTGTTCTGAAATTTCTTTGGCATTTTTAAGTACATTTTCCAATTCGTCACTTCTGGAAATTCCTCTTGCCAGCGGAATCGTGCAATACGTACATTTATAATCGCAACCGTCTTGCACTTTCAGAAAAGCGCGCGTTCTGTCTCCAATGGAATAACTTCCCACGTAAAAATCGGCGTCTTCAATTTCGCAGGAATGTACTTCGCCAAAATCATTTTTGGACAAATCGTTTATGTAATCAGTAATTTTAAATTTTTCGGTAGCGCCAAGAACCAAATCTACACCATCAACATTGGCTAATTCTTCTGGTTTCAATTGGGCATAACAACCAATGGCGGCAACAAATGCTTTGTCATTGAGTTTCATCGCTTTTCGCACGACTTGCTTGAATTGTTTGTCGGCATTTTCAGTTACGGAACACGTATTAATGACATACATATCAGCAACTTCTTCAAAATCGACGCGATCAAAACCTTCGTCCTGAAAATTTCGGGCAATTGTAGAAGTTTCCGAAAAATTCAATTTGCAACCAAGGGTATAAAAGGCAACTTTTTTTCTGTTTTCCATAAGTTTCTTAAATTAATGAAATCGTTGTCAAAAAATTTAAGGTTGCAAAGTTACATCAAATTATAAAGACCTACAATTCGTCTTGGCAAACTTGCAGGTTAAAAACAATAAATCCATTTTTTTCACCACCAAAACTCTAACGGAAAATCAGTATTGTACCTTCGGAATCATTTATTTATGGGTTGTAGATTTATTTAACCCTGACAGGGCTAATATTAATCACTTCTTCAAAGCCTCTTCATAATTTTCGCCCACTTTTTCCCAATTGATTACATTAAAAAAAGCATCGACATAATTTTTTCTTTTGTATTGGTAATCCAAGTAGTAAGCGTGTTCCCAAAGGTCTAAAGCCAGAATTGGTTTACCGGGAACAAGTGCATTCCGCATTAAGGGATTGTCTTGGTTTTGAGTGCTTGTAATTTGGAGACTTCCAGATCTATCCACAATTAGCCAAACCCAACCAGAACCAAATTGTTTTGTGGCTTCATCTTTGAATGCAGTAGTAAAATTGTCAAAAGAGCCAAATTTTTTGGTGATGGCTGTTGCCAAAGTATCCTGTGGTTGTCCTCCGGCTTTTGGAGCCATACATTTAAAATACAAGGAATGATTGTAATATCCGCCAGCATTGTTTTTAATATCAAGAACGCTTGGGTCTAATTTTGCCAATACTTCTTCGATGGTGAGATTCTCTAATGCTGTTCCCTCTATTGCTTTGTTCAGGTTATTGGTGTAAGTCAAATAATGTTTGGAATAATGATTTTCCATTGTAGATGCCAAGATATTTGGCGCCAAAGCATCGTAAGAATAAAGCAATTTTTCAAGTTGGAATGAGCCTTCATTGGCTTTGACATCGTCAGGAACTCCCATTATTGCTGTTTTCTGTTCAACTTCTGGCAATGGAACATCAACCACTTCAGTGTATTTTTTGTTGTTGCAGGAAATCAATAGTGTAAGTAGCAATAAATTTGATAGAAGTAAACTTATCTTTTTCATATTCAGTACTATTTTTCCAATAAGGAATTTATCATTTCTATGTATTGTTCTTTTGCCTCATCAACTGATAAATGGCTAATTTGAATCCAGGCATTGGTTTTGAAAGCATTTCTCAAATCATAACTTTCTGAATGATTGTAGCTTAATGTTCCGTAGGTTGCCTGTTTGTAAAATGCATAAAGTCTTAGTTGGACATCTTGGGGTAAGGATGCCTGAGTCATATTTGAAGCAATTTCGACTGCTTCCTGAAAGCGTATGTCTAAATCTTTTTTATTCATTCCCCTTTTGTTGCAATAACGGTTTTGCCACCAATGGCTTTTTGATTGAGCACAACATTAATTGGTGTTCCTAATGGTAAAAACACATCAACTCTGGAGCCAAATTTAATAAAACCGGCGTCTTCACCTTGTATAACCTGCTCTCCTTCTTTGGCATAATTGACAATTCTTCGTGCCAAAGCGCCTGCAATTTGACGGTACAGCACTTCGCCAAAGGTTTTATTTTCGATTACAATCGTTGTTCTTTCGTTTTCCTCACTTGCTTTTGGATGCCAGGCGACCAAGAATTTTCCCGGATGATATTTACTGAATTTCACAATTCCGCTAAGTGCATAACGTGTTACGTGAACATTTATTGGCGACATAAATATGGAAACCTGAATGCGTTTTTCTTTAAAATATTCGGCTTCATACACTTCTTCAATAACCACGACTTTTCCGTCTACC
>Ga0208115_1000271_pt1 | contig 12792 bp, 11 predicted proteins | sample LakWasMeta4_LOW4_2_FD_183856 | JGI IMG/M metagenome (GOLD analysis project Ga0208115, IMG submission 183856) | Freshwater sediment methanotrophic microbial communities from Lake Washington under simulated oxygen tension - Sediment Metagenome... | ecosystem: Environmental > Aquatic > Freshwater >...
TTTAACGAAGAAATTGATTTTTTAGGCGCCAATGTTGATTTTAGTTCTAGCGGCGCTTATGCAAGTTCCCTTTCTAAATATGCAAATAGAATACTGGAATTGATGGCCGATGGCGCACTGAATCCAAACTTTACCCAAGTAGAATTCGACAAAGAAAAAGCCAAAATGCTCGAAGGTCTAAAGGCAGAAGAAAAAAGCACTCCGGCAATTGCCAGTAGAGTTGGCGATGCTTTAGCTTTTGGAAAAACCCATCCATCTGGTGAATTCGTAACCGAAGAGACATTAAAAAACGTTACTCTTGCCGATGTTCAGACTAATTATCAAAACTATTTTGTTCCTGAAAACGCCTATTTAGTCATCATTGGTGACGTAAAATACAATAAAATCAAAGCTGTTGTCGAAAAATTATTTGGCTCTTGGCAGAAAAGAAGCACTCCAAAATTGACTTATGCAGTGCCCGAAAATGTTGCCTTCACCCAAATCAATCTTGTAGATATGCCAAATGCGGTTCAATCTGAAATTTCATTAGTAAACACAGTGAATTTAAAAATGAATGATCCTGATTTTTTCCCGGCTGTTATCGCAACATACATATTAGGAGGTGATCCAAATAGTTATTTGTTTCAGAATTTAAGAGAAAAACATGGTTGGACTTATGGCGCAAATGCAGTTATTGGCTCAAGTAAATATGTGTCAAAATTAAAATCAGCATCGGCAGTGAGAAATATGGTTACAGATAGTGCCGTTGTGGAATTTATCAAAGAAATTAAAAAAATCAGAACTGAAAAAGTAAGTGAAGAAACACTTAAAAACGTAAAAGCCGGATACATTGGGCGTTTTGTAATGCAGGTTCAAAAACCTCAAGCTGTAGCTCGATATGCGCTAAATATCGAAACAGAAGATCTGCCGGAAGATTTTTACGAAAATTACATCAAATCTATTAATGCAGTAACTGCTGATCAAGTTCAGCTTGCCGCCAATAAATATTTCCTAATTGACAATACCCGAATTGTAATTGCAGGAAAAGGTTCGGACGTGATTCCAGGCTTGGAAAAACTGAAAATTCCAATATTTTATTTTGATAAATATGGAAATCCATTAGAAAAACCTGTTCTGAAAAAAGAAGTTCCTGCCGGTATAACTGCAAAAAGCGTTTTGGATAATTATATCAAGGCAATTGGTGGCGAAAAAGCATTGAACGGCGTTAAAACTATTGCGATGTTTGGATCAACAACAATTCCGCAAGCTCCAACTCCGTTGACTTTTACAAATAAGATTGATGCCAAAGGTAAATTATTGGTAGAAATAGCAATGGGACCAATGAGTTTGATGAAACAAGTAGTTAACGAAAAAGGGGCTTATGTTATGCAACAAGGACAAAGAAAAGACCTGGAAGGCAAAGATTTAGCCGAAATGAAAGCTACCGCAACACCATTCGAAGAGTTGCAACTTGCCAAAAAAGAAGGACTTGTACTTACCGGAATTGAATCTATCAATGGTAATGATGCTTATGCCATACAAAACGGGAAAACCACTTTGTATTATGACACAAAATCCGAACTTAAAGTTGCCGAAACAAAAACTAAGGAACAAGGAGGAAAAACTATGACACAAACCATGAATTATGGAGATTATAAAGAAGTAAAAGGGGTAAAAGTACCTTTTAACATTATCCAAAATGCAGGTTTTGAATTAAATGTGAAAATGTCTGATATTAAAATAAATGAAGGAGTTTCCGATGCTGATTTTAAATAGTTAAATCATAAATAAAGGCTGTCCAAAAAGACAGCCTTTGTTATTTAAAAAACTAGAGAAATTATCTGAGTTATACTTCTGCAATCTCTACTTCTTGGCAGACAAATAAACCCCAATTAAAATAATAAAAGCACCCAAAAACTGAAACGGAGTAAGCATTTCGCTATCTAACAATCCCCAGGAAAAAGCAACTATAGGAATTAAATACGTTACTGAAGTAGCGAAAACCGGTGATGAAATTTGGATGATTTTAAAGAAAATGATGTTGGCAATTCCCGTTCCTATAACTCCCAAAATCAAAATAAACAGTACCGAATGCTGAACGCTTGCAACAGAAATCACTTCAAAAAAACCAGAGAAAAATAAAACAAGAAGTGCTGGTAAAAGCAGAACCATAAAATTTCCGGTTGTAATACTCAACGGGCTCAAATCCGACAAATATTTCTTGATTAAATTGACATTAGTAGCATAACAAACTGAGGCTATTATAACCAAAATTGCATAATAATAATTTTGCTCGGGATGATGAATAGCGCCGTTTATTATTAACAAAAATGTTCCTATTAATCCAATGACAACCCCAAAAAACTGAGCTCTTCTAAAACTCAATCCGAAAGCCAAAACACCTAAAACCATTGTGTTCAATGGTGTAAGCGAATTAAGAATTGCACTTACGGAACTATCGATTTGAGTTTGTGCAATTGCGAATAAAAAACTTGGAATAAATGTACCCAAGAAAGCTGTCAAGGCTATATATTTCCATTGATGCTGCGGAATTTTTGCCAGACTTTTGAACCCTATCAACAACAGAAAAACCGCTGCAAATATAATTCGCATCGATCCTAATTGCATTGGTGTCAAACCGACCAAACCTCTCTTTATAAGGATAAATGAACTTCCCCAAATAAACGCAAGCGTTATCAAGTAAACCCATTTCAACAGTCTTGAATCCATAAACTAAATTTTGGCTCAAAATTGTAATTATTTTATGAATTAGCAGCGCTTTTTTTTATTATTTTTGTCTGCTATCATAAAATGATTAATCTTTAAATTCCAATAAAAATGAATTTTCCCAAATCAATAATGACATTAATGCTCGTAAGCCTTATGTTCGTGGGTTGTAAAGAAAAAACAAGTGAAAATGTTACAAACGCAGCATCAGAAACCGAAGCTCCAAAAGTAAAAAAGGAAATTGCAACAGCAAATTTGCAAACGGCAAGTTTTACCATCAAAGGGATGACTTGTGAAATAGGCTGTGCCAAAACAATACAGGAAGAATTAAATGGTCTTGATGGCGTCCAAACTGCAACAGTAAATTTTAAAAAAGAGTCAGCAACTGTATCTTTCGACAAAACCGCATTAACGCCAGAAGAACTTACAAAAGTGGTTGAAGCAACTGCTGACGGTAAAACGTATAAAGTTTCAAATATGAAATTGTAAAAATTGCTTGGTCTTATTTGGAAAATGCAAAAATCACTTGAGATAAAAAAGTATTTTTTTATTTACTGATGAAGTTTGCCAACTTTTTCAAATCAATAGGTTCTCCATTTACATTATAAAATTCATATTTGAAATTTAACTTACCGTCTATTTCTTCAATATCAACCTGCATCTGATATGAGCCGCCGCTCCACTCCACAATAACATCATAGCAATAATTCCCAAATCCAAAACTGCTTGGAAGATTGCTCGAGTAAATCATTTTTTTTGATTTAAGGTTTAATGTGTTAACTTCAATATTGTCATACGAACCAATCTCTTCATTGTCAATTGGCCTACCCATAAAGTCAAGCTCTCCTTTTGTTTTCTTGGTTTTCCGTTTTTCTTTTGGTTCGTTATAAATGTCTTTGACAGAAAAAATCACATCTTTTAGCGCACTTTTCCCTAAATTCAAAATAAAAAATCTGATTTGATGACTGTACATTAATCTATGCACCTTCTTTTTGTTTCCTTCTACTGTTACGCCTTCACCAAGATCAACATTTGTAATTTCTAAAACCGGCAAATTATGCACTGAAGATTGACTAAAAGGTTCTAATGTAAAATTCTTTATCTGTTTTTCAGCTTCAATAACATTCCTTGTTTTAGCATTCAATTCTTGACTTAAATTTTCAATTTTTTTATTCGCTTCTTCCAGTTCTTTTTTAGCTGTTTCGATTTTTTCATTAGCATTAAAACTTCCCTCAAAGAGGAAATAGATTGAAAGTCCCATCAAAACACATCCTAGAAATGCCAGTATTAATGTTAGCATAAGTGATTTTTTTTTCATTACAAAAATCGGTTAGAGAATTATTCTATTCTTCTTTATTCTGGGTATACAAATATATTAAAATTTGCTATTTAACTCATTATATGTCAATATTATGTAAATTTTTTATCAACTAAAAAAGTAATGCATAAAAACCAAAACAAACATGTTTTTTCATAAAACTTTCTTGTATTTAGAATACACAAAGAAAGGAAAGCAGCACAGTTTTATAAAAACTTATTAAAAAATATAACCCGATTATTTCATCAAATTGTTCCGTCCTAACAAAACGATCCTTTTTTATATCATAATTTCAGAACGGCACAAAAATTTAAATAGAAAGAAGCCATCCCAATATTAAATTTTGAGGGGTTTTTTTTATTGGTCACAACCTTAGTTAAAACTATGCACTTTAGTGCATTTGCCTTTCAGGTTCAAAAAATTTTTATCGAAGATTAAAAACCAAATCTATATAAATAATCTGCTAATCTTCGGTTGATTTTTTTACTCTTACAACTTTGCAGACTAAAAGTCTGCTAAATAACCACTATTGACTGAAAGTCAATAGTGGTTATTTATTGGAATATAATTTTGAAATATACTTGCCAATTAGGTCAAATTCAAGATTTACTTTTGTGCCTACTTCAAAGGTTTTAAAATTAGTATGTTCATAAGTATAAGGAATAATTGCAACGCTAAACTCGTTTTTTCTTGAATCTACCACAGTCAAACTCACTCCGTTTACAGTAATTGAACCTTTTTCGATAGTTATATTTCCAATAGTTTCGTCATATTCAAAAGTATAATACCAACTCCCATTTGTTTCCTTTGCAACAATACAAGTTCCAACTTGGTCAACATGACCTTGTACAATATGGCCATCGAGTCGGTCGCCCAATTTCATCGCTCTTTCAAGATTGACACTATCGCCAATTTTTAAATAGGCTAAATTTGTTTTTTTAATTGTTTCGCCAATGGCGGTTACTGTATAAATGGAATCTTTTATGGAAACCACCGTCATACATATTCCATTATGGGCAACACTTTGATCTATTTTGAGTTCATCAGTGATAGCCGAAGATATCGAAATATGAATATTGTCCTTGTCTTTTTTGATTTCTTGGATTACGCCAAGGGATTCTATAATTCCTGTAAACATTTCTTATTTTATTTTACTAAATTTGCACTTCAAAATTAGCAATAAATAACTTGATGACATGATAAAAAAAGCAGAAAATATAATCGTCGGAATTTCAATAGGAGATTTAAACGGTATTGGAAGCGAAGTTATTCTAAAAACATTCGAAGATTCAAGAATGTTAGAATTATGTACACCCGTAATTTTTGCCAATGTAAAAAGTCTTTCGTTTGTAAAAAAGACTTTCGAATCTACCTCAATGCTTCACGGAATTGATAGATTGAACCAAATAGTTTTAGGCAAAATAAATGTTTTGAATGTTTGGCAAGAAGGCGTGGAAGTTAGATTTGGTGTAAATGATGAAAAAATCGGAAAATATGCCATAAAATCATTTGTTGCAGCTACCAAAGCTTTAAAGGAAGGTCTTATAGATGTATTAGTAACGGCTCCAATAAATAAATACAACATTCAATCGGAAGATTTTAAATTCCCGGGACACACGGATTATTTAGACCAAGAGTTAGAAGGAAATGCCTTAATGATGATGGTTCAGGACAATTTAAGAGTGGGATTGTTAACGGATCATATTCCATTAAACGAGGTCGCATCGCATCTTACCGAAGAATTGATTGTAAAAAAAATAGAAACGGTAAAACATTCTTTAATACAAGATTTTAGCATCAATAAACCAAAAATAGCAGTCTTGGGGTTGAATCCTCACTGTGGTGATGGTGGAGTTATTGGCAAAGAAGATGATTCCATATTAAAACCAGCATTAAAAAAATTATTTGAAAAAGGAACATTGGTATTTGGGCCTTTTGCTGCTGATGGTTTTTTTGGAAGCAGTCAATTTGAAAAATATGATGCCATAATTGCAGCTTACCACGACCAGGGATTAATTCCTTTCAAAACATTGTCGTTTGGCAAAGGTGTAAATTACACGGCAGGCTTAAATAAAATTAGAACATCACCAGATCACGGCACCGCTTATGACATTGCAGGAAAAGGCATAGCGGATTATAATTCGTTCAAAGAAGCGGTTTATCTTGCTATTGACATCTATAATTCAAGAAATCAGTATGCGGAAATCAGTCAAAAACCACTAAAAACAAAAGAAAAATAGATATAAACAAAAAAAGATAAATAACATTATTAGATTTCCAATAATTTTATATCTTTGCACTCCCGAAGTTTAGGGCAAATTGTTGTTGAAATGAACAAGAAGAAAGAATATTTAATTCCTTTTATAGGATTAAAGACAGGGAAACACCATTTTGAATATCAAATAAGTAATGCGTTCTTTGAAATCTTTGATTATCACGAATTTAACAATTCAGAAATCAAAGTAAATGTAGTTTTAGAGAAAAAAAGCACCATAATGGAGTTGGCTTTCAAACATAAAGGAACGGTTAACGTACCCTGTGATATGACAAACGAAGAATTTGATTTGCCAATAAAAGGTAAGATGAAATTGATTGTGCGTTTTGGAGATGCCTTTAATAATGACAACGAAGAGTTGCTTATTTTGCCACATGGAGAGTTTCAAATAGATATTTCACAATATATATATGAGATGATTGTGCTTTCAGTTCCTCTAAGACGGATTCATCCAGGAATTAAAGATGGAAGTTTAAATACTGAAGCTTTGAAAAAACTGAAAGAATTGACAATTAAAGAACTGAAAAAAGAGCATAAAAAAGAACAAAAAGAAGAAAATACTGACCCGCGTTGGGACAAATTAAAGCAACTATTAACGGATAAATAATATAGTAAAATGGCACATCCTAAGAGAAAAATCTCGAAAACAAGAAGAGATAAGAGAAGAACACATTATAAAGCTACTGTAGCTCAAATCGCTACTTGCCCTATTACTGGCGAAGCGCATTTATATCACAGAGCCTACTGGCATGAAGGAAAAATGTATTACAGAGGGCAAGTTGTTATAGATAAATCTGTAGCTGTTGCTTAATACATTTTTGTAAATGATATTTAAACTCTCACATAGTGAGAGTTTTTTTGTTGTTTATAATTTTCATCAAATAAGAACTACTAAAACGATAAGGATTAGATTTTTTTTTTGTAATTTTCGAGTCCTTTAGAAATTTTTCAAATGGCAGCATTTGGCTAGAAATAACAGAATAAAATGAATAAAATCACAGCCGCAATCACAGCTGTTGGAGCTTATGTTCCAGACTTTGTGCTTACAAACAAAATTCTTGAAACATTAGTTGATACAAACGACGAGTGGATAACTTCAAGAACGGGAATAAAAGAAAGAAGAATTCTTAAAGATGATAGTAAAGGGACATCTTTTTTGGCCATAAATGCCGCCTTGGATTTAATAAAAAAAGCAAATATTGACCCGCTGGAAATAGATATGTTGCTTATGGCAACAGCTACAGCTGATATGCCAGTAGCATCCACAGGAGCTTATGTTGCAACTGAAATTGGAGCAACAAATGCTTTTGCTTACGACTTACAATCAGCTTGTTCCAGTTTTTTATTTGGAATGTCAACCGCTGCAGCTTACATAGAATCAGGCAGGTATAAAAAAGTATTATTGATTGGAGCGGATAAAATGTCTTCAATTGTAGATTATACCGATAGAGCAACCTGCATAATTTTTGGAGACGGTGCTGGAGCAGTATTATTCGAACCAAATTACGAAGGTTTAGGTTTGCAAGATGAATATTTAAGGACAGATGGTGAAGGAAGAGATTTTTTAAAAATGACAGCTGGGGGTTCACTTTTTCCAGCCTCAGAACAAACAGTTATGGATAATCAACACAATATTATCCAAGACGGTAAAACTGTTTTTAAATATGCTGTAACCTATATGGCAGATGCTTGTGAGCAAATTATGAAGAGAAATAATTTGACCAATGAAGATGTAGCGTGGTTGGTACCACACCAAGCCAATAAAAGAATCATTGATGCAACAGCTAGCAGAATGAATTTAGAAGATTCAAAAGTATTAATGAACATAGAGCGATACGGAAATACTACTTCTGCAACTTTGCCTTTAGTTCTTAGTGATTTTGAACATTTATTTAAAAAAGGGGATACTATTATATTTGCCGCTTTTGGTGGTGGATTCTCTTGGGGATCTATTTACCTAAAATGGGCTTACGATAAAAAATAAATTTAAACTAAAAACAAATAATTATGGATTTAAAAGAAATTCAAAATCTAATCAAATTTGTAGCAAATTCAGGGGTTGCTGAAGTTAAATTAGAGATGGATGATGTGAAAATCACCATTAGAACAACTTTAGAAGGCAATGTTTCTGAAGCTACTTATGTTCAAATGCCAGCGCAAACAGCTCTTCAGCAAGCGGTAGCTCCTCAACAAATTGCTCCAGTAGCTGCAACTCCAGCAGCACCAGCAGCAGAAAATTCTCATTACATCACTATCAAATCTCCAATTATTGGAACTTTTTATAGAAAACCATCACCAGACAAACCTGTGTTTGTTGAAGTAGGAAGTACTATTGCTAAAGGAAATGTACTTTGTGTTATTGAAGCAATGAAATTATTTAATGAAATTGAATCAGAAGTTTCTGGTAAAATTGTTAAAATTTTAGTTGATGATATGTCACCGGTAGAATATGACCAACCTTTATTCTTGGTAGATCCATCATAAGAAATTATAAATTATAAATTTTGAATGATGAGTTTTCATTATTTGAAATAATTTAAAATTCAACATTTAAAATCTCAAAAAAGATGTTTAAAAAAATATTAATTGCAAATAGAGGAGAAATTGCGCTTCGGATAATTAGAACGTGCAAAGAAATGGGCATCAAAACGGTAGCTGTTTATTCTACTGCCGATGCTGAAAGCTTACACGTAAAGTTTGCCGATGAAGCAGTTTGCATAGGTCCGCCTCCAAGCAACTTGTCCTACTTAAAAATGTCAAGTATTATTGCCGCTGCCGAAATTACTAACGCAGATGCAATACATCCTGGATATGGATTTCTTTCCGAGAATTCAAAATTTTCAAAAATATGTCAAGAACATAACGTTAAATTTATAGGTGCATCGCCAGAAATGATTGACAGAATGGGGGATAAAGCTTCGGCCAAAGCCACTATGAAAGCAGCCGGAGTGCCTTGTGTTCCAGGTTCTGAAGGGCTTTTGGAATCTTTCGAACAGGCTCAGGAACTTTCAAGAGAAATGGGATATCCTGTAATGCTAAAAGCAACTGCCGGAGGTGGAGGAAAAGGGATGCGTGCCGTTTGGAAAGACGAAGAGTTACTAAAAGCTTGGGAAAGTGCTCGCCAAGAATCAGCTGCAGCTTTTGGAAATGACGGAATGTATTTAGAGAAACTTATTGAAGAGCCTAGACATATTGAGATTCAAATTGTGGGAGATTCTTATGGAAAAGCCTGCCACCTTTCAGAAAGAGATTGTTCTGTACAAAGACGTCATCAAAAATTGACCGAAGAAACTCCTTCTCCATTTATGACAGACGAGTTGCGCAATAAAATGGGAGCAGCTGCAGTAAAAGCAGCGGAATTCATCAAGTATGAAGGTGCAGGGACGGTAGAATTTTTGGTAGATAAACACCGTAATTTCTATTTTATGGAAATGAATACTCGTATTCAGGTCGAGCACCCAATTACGGAACAAGTTATTGATTATGATTTAATCCGGGAACAAATTATGGTTGCTGCAGGAATACCAATTTCCGGTAAAAATTATTTACCACAATTACATGCTATCGAATGTCGTATCAATGCCGAGGATCCTTATAATGACTTCAGACCATCACCAGGAAAAATAACTACTCTTCATATGCCTGGAGGTCATGGAGTTCGTTTAGATACCCACGTATATTCGGGTTATACCATTCCGCCAAATTATGATTCTATGATTGCAAAGCTAATCACAACAGCTCAAACTCGTGAGGAAGCAATTAGCAAAATGAGAAGAGCTTTGGACGAATTTGTTATAGAAGGCATAAAAACTACTATTCCGTTCCACAGACAATTAATGGATGATCCAAGATATATTGCCGGAGACTATACCACGGCTTTTATGGATACTTTTAAAATGAATGATCCAGAATAAAAATTAAATTTATATTTATAAAAAAATCCCAACTAGTAAAGTTGGGATTTTTTGTTTTTTAAGAAAGTGTGAAAATACTATAATGTTTCTTTCAGCCATTTGTAAAATTCTCGCTGCCAAACCAGTGCGTTTTGAGGTTTTAAAACCCAGTGATTTTCTTCAGGAAAATATAATAATCTGCTTTTTATACCTCGCATTTGTGCCGCTTGAAAGGCTTCTTGCGCTTGCCCAATCGGGACTCTAAAATCATTTCCACCTTGTATAATCAATATGGGAGTATTCCACTTTTCGACAAAGTTGGCAGGATTAAATGTTGTGTAGGTTTTTTGAGCAATTGCGTTGTCTTTTTCCCAATAAGCACCACCAAAATCCCAATAGTTAAAGAAAACTTCTTCGGTTGTGCCAAACATACTTTGTGTGTTGAAAACACCATCGTGAGCAATAAAAGTTTTAAACCTGTTGTTGTGGACTCCAGCCAAATAAAATGCAGAATAACCACCATAACTAGCACCAATACAGCCCAATCGACTTTTGTCAACATAACTTTCTTTGGCTACATTATCAATTGCCGAAAGATAATCATCCATCACTTGTCCGCCCCAATCTTTGCTGATTTGCTCGTTCCATTCTACACCGTGGCCTTGCATTCCTCGACGATTTGGCGCAACAACAATATAACCTTGAGCTGCCATTAAGGATAAATTCCAACGAAAAGAATAAAATTGTGTCAAAGGAGATTGAGGTCCACCTTGGCAATACAAAAGCGTTGGATATTTTTTTGAAGCATCAAAATTGGGAGGAAGAACGACCCAAATCAACATTTTTTTGCCGTCGGTTGTGGTGACATATCGTCTTTCGGTTTTGCTTAAGGATAATTTAGAATATGTTTCATCATTAATTTTTGTCAATTGAAGCCAAGTTTTTTTCTTTAGATTATAAGAATAAATTTCGGCGGCGTGGTTCATATCTGTTCGGGTAACTATTATAGTATCCCCAGACAGATTTACTAAACCTGAAACGTCAAAATCACCATTTGTCAATTGAATCACTTGCGGTAATTTCTTGGTTAAACCTGGAAAATCTACTTCGAATAACTGAATCGTTCCGTCAATTGGTGCTTGAAAATATACTTTTTTGCCATCGTCACTCCAAAGAAAGCTTTCTACTGTTCCGTCCCAATTAGTCGTTAAATTGATATTCATTCCTTTGAAACTTACAATAATATCGTTTTTATCGGCTTCATAACCATCGCGTTTCATTTGCAGCCAAGTCAGATTTCCTGTCGGAGAAAAGGATGGGTGAGTGTCGTAACCCAAGTTGCTTTCGGTTCTATTGATGGTTTTTCCAGTTTCTAAATTATATTCATAGATATCTGTATTTGTACTGGTGGCATAAGCTGTTCCTGCTTTTTTCTTGCATACATATAAAATGCTTTTGCTGTCTGGGGACCAAATATAATCTTCGTCTCCGCCAAAAGGTTTTTGTGGACTATCATAAGCTTCGTCTTTCAAGAGGTCAATTCCAACTGAACCTTCTTTGTTTTCTTTAAAAAAGACGTGATTGAATTTTCCTTCATTCCATTTGTCCCAATGGCGATAATTTAATCCGTTGTAGACCTGAACATTTGATTTTTCTAGTTCAGGATAAAAATCTTTTCCGTGAACTTTGTCGATTTTCACTTCTTCATTGTAAACAATATATTTTCCATCGGGAGAAATGTTTTTATCTTTCAGAATATCTTTGGTGGTTGCAACCTCGATAGGCGTTCCTCCATCAATTGGTAAAGTATAAAATTTAGAATTTGATTTATTTTCTTCGACAGAAGGCGTATCTACTTTGTAAACTATATTTTTCCCATCTTTAGAAACGCCTAAAGCAGTTACTCTTCCGAGTTTCCAGAGCAGTTCTGGTGACATAACATTTTGGGCTATTGCATTTAAACTCATCATTGTCAAGGTTATAAATAATATTTTCTTCATTGTAAAAAATGTTTTTTTAATCACTTAAAAATACAAATTCTATTTATAATAAGAATAAGTTCTTTCAAACTAAATTTCCAAAACTGATACATTTTTTTTTACTTTTATAAAAAATTTAGATTTAATATAATGGCTACAAAAATAACATCCAAAAAACCGAAAACTTCTGCAAAAAAACAATCGGGAAGTTTTATGGATAAAGTAAGGCGTTTTTTATTCAAGGCATTGTTATGGTTTCTTGGAATATCAATCTTTTTCGTGGTACTTTTCAAGTTTGTGCCCGTGCCATTCACTCCTTTGATGGTTATTCGCGTGATAGAAAATAAATCAGCAGGGAAAGAAAATTATTTTAGCCACGATTGGGAACCTATTGAAAACATATCGGTTAATTTACAAAAAGCGGTAATTGCCAGTGAAGACGGAACTTTTCTTGTTCACAATGGTTTCGATTTTAGGGCAATGCAAAAAGCCTATAAAAGCAACGAAAGAGGTCGAAGAATAAAAGGAGGAAGTACCATATCACAACAAACTGCCAAAAATGTATTTCTTTGGCAAGGAAGAAGTTATTTACGTAAAGGATTAGAAGCTTATTTCACGGTT
>Ga0208115_1000272_pt1 | contig 12781 bp, 8 predicted proteins | sample LakWasMeta4_LOW4_2_FD_183856 | JGI IMG/M metagenome (GOLD analysis project Ga0208115, IMG submission 183856) | Freshwater sediment methanotrophic microbial communities from Lake Washington under simulated oxygen tension - Sediment Metagenome... | ecosystem: Environmental > Aquatic > Freshwater >...
AATGGGTTTTATTTGAATTATTTAACAAAGTCGCATTTTACTGCAATATCAATGCATAAGGACGTTTTGTAAGAGATCGCATGAGCAAAATCACGTAAAATTGCGTAAAACCTGAAGCTAATTGTATCTGCCAAAAATGAAAGATTTGTGAGAACTTGCACATGAATCATTTAGAATAGCGAAATTGCTTAAAATCCGGCTGACTGATGCCCGGTCAGCTTATCAATTAAACTCAGAATGACATCACTTGATTCAATTTAAACAACTGACATTAACCCGCGGTTTAAAGGTACTTATCGAAGGCGCTTCGCTGCAACTGCACCCAGGCCATAAAGTTGGTTTGACAGGCGCCAATGGAGCAGGAAAGTCATCGCTTTTTGCCATGCTGCGCGGAGAGATTCATCCGGAAAAAGGCGACTTCGAAATGCCTGCAAGCTGGGTGGTGGCCCATGTGGCGCAAGAAACGCCGGCACTGCCTATGCCTGCCATCGAGTTTGTGCTGGATGGCGATGCTGAATTGCGTGAAATTGAGGCGGGCTTGGTCGAGGCGGAAGCGAACCATCAGGGTGAGCTGATTGCAGAGTTGCATCAGCGCCTGACAGATGTTGACGGCTACAGTGCAAAAGCGCGAGCAGCAGAGCTTTTAGGCGGCTTGGGTTTTAGCCAGGCGGCATTGCTGCAGCCTGTTTCTACATTCTCCGGTGGCTGGCGTGTGCGCCTGAACCTAGCGCGCGCATTGATGTGCCGCTCAGACCTATTGCTGCTGGATGAGCCTACCAACCACCTGGATCTGGATGCCGTCATCTGGCTGGAAGGCTGGCTGCAAAGCTATCGCGGCACTTTGTTCCTGATTTCGCACGACCGGGATTTTCTTGATGCGATTGTGAACCACATTGCGCATATCGAACAGCAGACTCTTACCTTGTATCGCGGCGGCTATTCTGACTTTGAACGTCAGCGTGCCGAGAAGCTTGCCCTGCAGCAGGCCATGTTTGAAAAACAGCAGCGCAAGGTTGCGCATTTACAGAGCTATATCGACCGTTTCCGTGTGCAGGCCACCAAGGCGCGCCAGGCACAAAGCCGCATCAAAGCGCTGGAGCGCATGGAGATGATATCCGCGGCTCATGTGGATTCACAGTTCAGTTTCGAGTTCAGGGCACCTGCCGCCACGCCTGACCCGCTGCTAGTGTTGGATGGTATGAGTGTCGGCTATGGTGATAAGCCCCTTATCAGCAATATCGAACTGGCAGTCAGGCCAGGCGAACGCATCGGCCTGCTGGGCAAGAACGGTGCCGGTAAAACTACGCTGATTAAATTGCTGGCACACGAACTTGAACCATTATCAGGCAAGCGTGTAGAAGGCAAAGACCTTAAAATCGGCTATTTTGCACAGCACCAGCTTGAGCAGCTACGCCCGGATGAATCGCCGCTGCAGCACATGGTCAAGCTTGATCCGCTCACGCGCGAGCAGGAGCATTTGAATTACCTTGGCGGCTTTGATTTCAGGGGCGACATGGCATTGTCACCATGTGCCAATTTCTCGGGCGGCGAAAAATCGCGCCTGGCGCTGGCGCTCCTAATCTGGACCCGGCCTAATCTTTTGCTGCTGGATGAGCCTACCAACCATCTGGATCTGGAAATGCGCCATGCCTTGACGCTGGCATTGCAGGATTTTGAAGGCGGCGTGATACTGGTCTCCCATGACCGGGCTTTGCTGCGCGCGAGCTGCGATGAATTTATCCTGGTGGCCGATGGCAAGGCTGAGGAATTTGACGGTGATCTTGAAGATTATAGCAAGTGGCTTAATGAACAGCGCCTGAAAGAAAAGCAGGCAGCACAGGCGCAGGTGACTGACAAGCCCAACAAAAATGAAAGGGCGCAGAGCAAGGCCGAGCGTCAGGCTAGAATCGCAGAGCGCCGCCCTTTGCTGAAAGAGCTGGAGCAGATTGAACGTAATATGGCACAGATGCAGTCTGATAAAACAGCCTGTGATGAGCGCCTGAATGACACCGCGCTTTACAGTGCTACAGACAAGACAGAATTGCAGCAGTTATTAAAAACGCAGGCAGAGCTGGCAAGTAAACTTGAGACTTCCGAAGAACGCTGGCTGGAATTACATGAACAGTTGGAAGCGTTACCTGTAATAGATTGAAAAAGTTTTTAGCCGCAGATTAACGCAGATGCACACAGATAACATCTCAAGATACAAAGCTGTTTGTTTGATTTAATCTGCGTTAATCTGCGGCTAAATTTGATTTTGAAAATTTAAATTGGACTATTTATTATGCAAACAACATTTTCACAACGATTAAAGCTAATGCATGCTATCAGTATGGCTGCTTCATTGCGTGATGACGAAACGCCCAATACCAATCTCGCTGAATACGATGCGCTGCAGGCGGCTGACTATTTAAGCTGCTATGTCACCTTTAAGGGGATTCAGGCGGCGGGCAGGTCACCGCTGGAAGAGCGCATTGAGAACTTCGACATGTTGAGCGTGTACCAGGCTTATGCGCTGCTGGCATACGCATTTTTAACTTCACCGCTGGTGCAGGAGGAGATTAATCCTGAATTTCAGACTGCGCAGATTACGATTGCCAAGACCTTGTTTGCAGGCCTGCCGGATGCTGAACTTATTGAAATTATCGAATCCGGCTTTAACAAATTCCAGCTGATAGCACAGGCAGAAGCCGAGCACTGGGTAGAGTTCAGGGAGAATCTGGATAAGCTGGTGATTGCCTTTGTGGTTGCAGGCACCGATGATGAAAGCCCGCATGATGTAGAAGAAGTGCTGCCAATTTTCGGCCAGCTATTGAGCCAGTTGTGCGAGGCTTTCGAGAGCGCTTAAATTAAATTCCAGTGTTGCTGGCCCAGTGTTGCCGGCTAGTTGCGTTGTACCGCTGTGAAAAAAAGCTGACTTCAAAAATAAAGTCAGCTTTTTTGTATTCTGTGCCTTGCCTGCCTTTACAGGCTGAATACATTTAATGCGCCGGCGCCAGGTGCTGCATTGTAGCTGTTCAATTCTTTTAGAACGCCAGCTGTGCCTGCGCCATCGGCATCTTCAGTTAAACCCTGATTCAGGGCAATGCCAGCCCAGCCGCCTATGCCCGATAATACGCCAATATACTGCTTTCCCTTATTGCTGTAGGTGATGGCGTTGCCGACAATGCCGGAACCCACCTGAAACTGCCAGAGCAGGCTGCCTGTCCTGGCATCAACGGCCTTGAACCAGCGATCCAATGTACCGTAAAAAACCAGGTCGGCACCTGTTGCCAGCGCACCGCCCCACACCGGGAATTTTTCTTTGTTATACCATTTGCTTTTTCCATGCAGGCCATCCCAGGCCATAAAGCCGCCCATGACGCCATCTGGCCCCGGAAACATTTTCAGGCTTGCACCGGCCCAGGGCTGCCCGGCAACATACTTGGCCTCTACTGCCTCATAATTCATGCACAAATGGCTGAGCGGCACATAGAACAGGCCGGTGCGTGGTGAGTAGGCCGCAGGCTGCTGGTCTTTAGTACCCAGTGCGGCAGGGCATATGCTTTTGGCCTCATGTTCTTCATGCGTTGAATAGCGCGGGTCTTTGTTGGGTATGCCGGTAATAGTGTCAATATGCGTAGCCCAATTGACAAAGGGGTGCATTTTTTCAGCAACCAGCAAGGTTCCGTCAGCGCGGTCAAAGGTATAGCCAAAGCCATTGCGGTCAAAATGTGTTGCCAGTTTTTGATGCTTTTTGCCGGGTGTATCCCACAGGATGATTTCGTTCACGCTGTCGTAATCCCATTCATCATGCGGGGTGAGTTGATAGCCCCATTTCGCCATGCCGGTATCAAGGTCACGCGCAAATATCGTCATGGCCCATTTGTTATCCCCGGGGCGTACGTCCGGGTTCCAGACGGATGGATTGCCGGTACCGTAATACACAAGATTGAGCGCGGCATCATACGAGAACCAGCCCCAGACCGGGCCACCGCCATGGTCCCAGCCCCGGCCGGCAGCCTGTGGTTTGAGCCAGGTCCTAATGCCAAGGTCGGTAGCAGGGAATTTAAGCTGGTCTTTTGGCAATGCCTGATATGAACCGCCTTCTTTATTGCCGCCGTTCACATCGGTGTATACCGAAAGGGCGCTGTAATGCGGGTTTGCGGCATTAAACCCGGCACCAATCAATACATCGGTATCAGGCCCGGCACTGTAGGCTTTCCAGGCAAGTGAGCCATCCTTGAGGTTATAGGCGGCAATAAAACAGCGAATGCCGAATTCGCCGCCGCTGCACCCGGTCAGTACTTTATCGCGGAAAACATGTGGGGCATTGGTGTTGGTCGCCCCGGCCTGTGGGTCGTTGACCATTACATCCCATATTTTTTCACCGGTTTTTGCATTGAGCGCCACCAGCATGCCGTTGTTCTGCTGCAGCAAGATCTTGCCATCTGCGTAGCCTAAGCCACGGCTTACATTATCGCAGCAAAGCACTGCCTGTACTGATGCATCCTGCTTGGGAAAGTACGACCAGATAATTTTCTGGTGCTTATTCAAATCAAGCGCATATATGTTATTGGGAAACGCAGTATGCACATACATGATGTTCCCGATAACAAGCGGTGCGCCCTCATGGCCGCGGGTTATGCCTGTGGCAAACGTCCATGCCAGGTGCAGCGCCTTGATATTCTTTTTATTCACCTGGTTCAGCCCGCTGTATGCCTGGTTGCTGTAATCCTTGCGCGGTGCCGCCCACTGCGCGTCATCTTTCATGATGGATGCCAGCTTATCGTGGGCAAAAGCCGGACTGGCCATGAAACATGCTGACAGGAGATTTAAGGAAAGAATGCTTTTTTTCATCTTGCTGCTTTGCGGTAATGTTATGGAATCGGCGTACTTTTTTAGATTTTCTGGTTCAGGTTGCCTGAAGAAAATCCTGACATTTTGATATTACATCGGGGTGGAAAGTTTCAGCCCGATGATGCCAGCAAAAATGAGCAGCAGGCTAAATAATCTGGTAAAGCTTGCTGATTCTGCAAATAACAATATGCCGAATATTGCTGTGCCTATAGCCCCGATTCCAACCCACACGGCATAAGCTGTGCCGACCGGTAATGATTTCAGTGCGATTCCAAGTAGCCAGATACTCAGGCCTATTGATAGCACGGTAAGTACAGTAGGCCATAACCGTGTAAACCCATCGGTGTACTTTAAACCAATGGCCCATACAACTTCTAATAACCCTGCTGCAACAAGAATAGCCCAACTCATAAGAAATACCTTTCAGGAATATTGGGTCGTCCCAGAGCAATTGCAACAGTAAGGCCGTCCTTACCTATAGAGATTTTAGCATTGGAAATGCATAATCAATCATGGATCAAAAGTGTTTTTTAACTCAGCGCGGCCGCTCATTCATTATCATCATGAAATCTAACCTGGTTACGCCCGGCATCTTTAGCCTGATACATGGCAAGGTCTGCAAATTTCAAAATGTCATCCTGGCTGGCCTTGTGGTCAATAAACAATGTCACGCCAACACTTGCAGTACAGCGATGCTCTACAGTATGTGTTGAATTTTCACCGATTTTCAATACATAGCGTTCAGCTAAAGCCAGGCGAACTTTCTCTGCCACCAGCGCTGCTTCTGATTTCGATATTGCTTTATCTTTGTTCAGTTGCGCCAGCATCACCACGAATTCATCGCCGCCAATGCGTGCAACCGTATCCATCTCGCGGACACAGTTTTTAAGCCGATTCGCAACTTCAACCAGCAGAGCATCGCCAGCTAAATGGCCATGCAGGTCATTGAGAGGCTTGAAGTTATCCAGGTCAAGGAACATCAGCGCACCATAGCAGTGGTTACGTTTGCCTGCCTCCATCGCCTGGCCCAGTCGGTCACCAAGCAGGCGACGGTTAGGCAGTTTAGTAAGGGAGTCATGCAGGGCCAGCTGGCGGACCGCTTCTTCCATACGTTTGTGTTCAGTCACGTCGCGCGCAGCTGCAAACACGCCGGCGATTTCCCCGTTTGCGTTCCGATACACGCTGGCATTGTAAAGTACGTCAGTCACCTTGCCTGATGCATGCAGCATCGATAATGGATAGTCTTTGACTGCCCCCTTGGCTAGGACTTCTTGATAACCGGCACGAGCCTTTTCGGGTTCTGTAAAATACAGCCAGAAGTCAGTACCGATCATGTCAAGCCTGCTTAAGCCCGCCATCTGTTCTGCAGCCTGATTGAGATCCGTGATTTTACCTTCAACGCTGACTGCCGCCAGCGGGTCTATGCTGGCTTCAATCAGGCTGCGCATATATTGCGCATTGGCCCGTATCGAGTCCTCCATCTTTTTGCGGTCAGTAATATCCAGCTTCACTGCAACATAGTGGCTCACATTGCCATCATTATCTTTTACGGGGGAAATGTGCGCTTCTTCAAAATACATCTCGCCATTTTTGCGTTTATTGACAAAATTACCGGTCCAGGGCTGGCCATTGGTCAGTCTGGCCCACATGTCAGGATAAACTGATTTGTCAGTAAGCCCGGACTGCAGTACCCGTGGATTTTTACCTATCGCTTCTTCCTGGCTGTAGCCAGTTACTTCGACAAATCTTGGATTTACGTACTCGATCTCGGCATCGAGATTGGCAATGACGACTGAAGCCGGGCTTTGCTCAATTGCGGTAGAGAGCATGCGTATTTTGGATTGCGCTGCCTTGTAGTCTGTCACATCCCGTGCTGCGGCAAATATGCCGGCTACTGCGCCATGCTCGTCAAAATAAGTAGTGGCATTATAGAGTACATCGGTCACCTTACCTGAAATGTGGCGTATAGCCAGCGGATAGTCAGTCACAGACCCGTTTGCAAAGGCTTGCTGGTAGCCTTTCTGTGCCATTTCAGGCTCTGTGAAATACAGGCTGAAATCAGTGCCGATGAGCTTGTCGCGGTTGATGCCGGTTACTTTTTCAGTGGCCGCGTTTACATCCATGATTCTTCCATCGTCATCGATTGTGACCAGTGGGTCTAGGCTGGCTTCAATCAGGCTGCGCGAATAGCGTGCTGCTGTGTTCAGTTCCTGTTCAGCACGCTTACGCTCGGTAATATCAGTAAAAGTTGCGATGGCACCAATCGCCACACCATTCTTAATGATTGGATATGCAAAACAATCTACCGTTACAGGAGTGCCATCTTTGCGCCAGTACACTTCATCTGAAGCATGCACCGGCTGCTGTATTCCATAGGAATGGGATAGCCTGCACTCATGTTCTGGATAAGGCTCACCATTGGGGTGCGTATGGTGGATAAGAGCGTGCATGTTGCGGCCAATTACCTCACTTTTATCGTGATAGCCAAGTGAATCCAGAAATGCCCTGTTAACAAAAGTGCAGTTGCCATTCTTATCCAGCCCGAAAGCGCTTTCAGCCATGGAATCAAGGAGAAGCTGCAAATCTTCATTGGAAAGCTGCAGGACTTTTTCTACGGCTTCACGCCTTGTGACTTCGGTACGCAGTGCATTGAGCATTGCTGTTACAAAAACCACAAGTATTAAGGCATCAAACAACGGGGTGATTACCCCGGCAAATTCTAATTCCTGGTTGAGTTTTCCATCCCACAAGAAGTCAATGATGCCTGCAATTACGACGGAAACCGTAACTGCCAGCAGCAGAAAATATATGGCAAAGCGAAGCGGGTTCACCTTGAGCAGGCTGGCAATGACCTTTCTTGCTAATCGGCTAAGAAAGCCGGGTTGACGTTCATAATTGTTCATATTTGCAACACTAACAGCCTATCAGGCAGTAATCAATGGAGCTGCGGGTGAATGTCTTGCTGTGAATGTTATCGATATACCGTTTTAATGATATGTATGGACACAATATGCAAGTTTCGGATATATTGGATGGCACAGAACTTAAAAATAATAATAGGGTTCGTTTCGATGATGACTAATCAAAAGTTAAAGCCCGGGTATTAATCAAGCGCTGGGAAAAACATATGCATACTAGAAATGGCATTGATGTTTAGGGCTCTGATTTTATACCTACTCTTATTCATTAACGGTAACGTTGCCGCCGGTGACGATGACATTGTTATCGCCGCAAATCAGAACGTTTCAGAGAATCACATTTCACGCAGTTTCGCACGCCAAATATTCAGCATGAAAGCACGGCAATGGCCTGATGGTAGTCCGGTTATTGTGTTCGTGTTGCCTGATAGAAGTGCGCACCACCTCATTTTTGTAAAAGAAATTTTAGAAACCTTCCCCTACAAGCTTCGCTCTGCCTGGGATCGTCAAGTTTACTCAGGTACTGGCCAGGCCCCGCGTGAAGTGGCAACTACAGATCAAATGATGGTAAATATTGCCAATACGCCTGGTGCCATTGGCTATCTGCCAAGGGAAAAAATCGATGGAATTAGAATACGTTTGGTTGAGGTGCGCTGATATGCTGCGAAGCTATGTGGTTCGGATAATTTTTCTATTTGGCGTGATGTGTTCAACCCCGTCATGGGCATTGGAATTTGATGATGGCAAAGTGCAGGTTCATGGCTTTGCAAGTCAGGGCATTGTATCCAGCTCCCATAATAATTTTTATGGCGACAGTTCCAATAATATCAGTTTCGATTTCCGTGAAATCGGCATTAATGCTTCATACCGCCCGCGGCCAGACCTGCAGTTCTCGGCGCAGGTGATTCATCTTGATGCCGGGGACGTCAATGAAAGCGGGCTGCTGCTGGATTATGCCCTGGTCGACTATACCATTTCTTCAACCGAAGACAGACAGGTCGGTGTCAGGTTCGGGCGGGTAAAAAATCCTTTCGGCCTTTATACGACGACGCGTGACGTTGCATTTACACGCCCCAGCATCGTGTTGCCGCAATCTATTTATTTTGACAAAGCACGCAGCCTAGCGCTTTCATCTGACGGCGTTGGCGTATATGCAAATCAGGAGAGTGCCTATGGCGCTGTGAATCTTGATGTGGTTGTCGGCAATGCCAATGTCGATCGTGGCAGCGAGGCAACATTTATCAGAAGAGATGCACCTGGCAATATGGAATCAATGCGGCCATCACGGCTGATGCGGGTCATGTACATTACACCCAATGACCGCTTCCGTATTGCCTTTACCGCGGCCAATCTGGATCTTAAATACAACGCTACCTCCCATGAGTTTGATCCCAACATAGCGGTACACCTGGACCCCAAAATCATTTCTGCACAGTACAGCAATGAAAAATGGGAGCTCACAGCTGAATACTCGCAGATGAAGTCATCCATTACCAGCCTGGCGCCAAATTTTGATAATGTCATTGAGGGTTATTATGTTCAGGGCAGTTACCAGCTCACACCTTCTTTGCAGACGGTGCTTCGTTATGATGCGAGCTTCAATAATAAAAATGACCATTCAGGGAAAAAACTTTCGGCAGAAACAGGCCTCCCTGCGCATATGTTCTTTGCTAAAGACTGGACAATGGGCCTGCGCTATGACGTAACGCCGACTTTTATGGTAAGGGGAGAGTGGCATCACATTGATGGCACAGGGTGGCTCTCTGCTCTGGATAACGCTAATCCGCTTGCAATGGAACGTAAGTGGGATTTGCTGATGTTAATGGGTTCCTGGCGTTTTTGATAAGCCGTGCAAGCCCAGAATATCAATAATAGGCACTTTCTCAGCTTGCGCTGGAAGCTGCTGCTGATCCTGTTCAGCGTTTCCGTAATGATAGGTATTGCGAGTACCTATTATTTCCAGCATCAACTTTTGCAGCAGTTCGAGCTGGCGCGCAAAGATGCCGAGCTCAGGCAGGCCAAGCTGATTAATGGTTTGATTAGCCTGAATGTTGAGCGGGTGCGGCAGCTGGCGGCCACACTTCCGACTTTTATCAACCTCAATAGTGGTTTCATGGAATATGAAAGCCCGGCCTTTTACCGTTATTTTGATAATTTCTGGTCAAACTTCCAGATAGATATGGGGGTAGACGATGCCAAGCTGTACGCCCCGAATGGTCATGTCATCTCAACATGGGGCAGCGCCGAGCATGACAGGTTTTCTACCCGTTCAAAATCATGGGTAAAAAACTGGGAAACCATTCTGAATAAAGAGGTTTCGAGCGGTTTGATTGAATGCTCGCATACGTGCAACATCTACGCATTCGCTCCAATACTTAAAAAAGGTGAGGTTGTCGGTGTTTTCTCAATTGGAGCATCCTTAGCTGACGCGGTTTTATCATTTCAGAAAACATCCAAAGCTGATGTAGCGATTATCTTTTCAAATCCGGATTTAAAGGCTGCTGAAAAGCAATTGTGGGGGATGCATATTGCTGCAGCTTCCAGCCCCGAGCATCTGGTGCCTTTGATTACAAGGGCTGCTGGCATTTATTCTTTCTCGGAATTATCCAATAAGCCTGTGCGCTATGTTGAGGGGGATAATGTCTATGAAATCAGTTTGGTAAAGCTTGAACAAGCTTACCCGACAGATGGCATGCAATTACTGGTAGTCGATAATATTACGCCTGACCTTGCTATTGTTAAACAGAACAGTAAACAGATCATGGTCATCGCGCTGCTAGCCACTGTACTCATATTGTCATTGCTCTATGTCTTGCTGAATATTCCGTTAAAACGCTTGCGCAGAATTGCTTCCTCGATGCCGCTTCTCGGTCAGGGGGCTTTTCAGGAACTGCGCTCCGGCATTAAGTCACATCACCCTCAATTTACAGATGAAGTAGATGTGCTTGGGCAGTCTGCCGTTGATTTGTCGTACAAGCTTGAATCACTGGAACACGAAGTGATTGAAAAGAACCTCTCGCTGAAGAATCTTTTTAACGAAGTGCTGAGGGAAAAGGAATTTGCTACAAAATTACTAAACCAGGCTGAAGCGATTATTGCCACAATAAACGTGGATGGCTGCATTCTATCGATTAACCAGTTTGGACTCAAACTTACAGGCAAGAGTAAAGGTGACCTCATTTATAATGATTTGCCGTCAAATGAGTTTGCTGTGCTTAAAGCAAAGTTGACTGAAGTTGCAAATACAAGTTCATACAGCTACTCGCATGACACCGCATTGATCGCATCAGACCAAACGTTGCGCAATATCTCTTGGGTGCATACCCGCCTGCAGGATGACCTGAAAGGTGATGCTGTACTTTTGAGTGTAGGCATGGACATTACAGAGCAGGTGAAGTCTCAGGAAGTGATTCATCACCTTGCAAACTATGATGCACTCACAAACTTGCCGAACAGGCGCTTATTAAGCGATAGGCTCAAGCATGCGCTGAGTTCAAGCACCCGCAGCGGCCAGCGCGGCGCTTTGCTTTTTATCGACCTTGATAATTTTAAATCGTTGAACGATACCCTTGGCCATAAAATAGGCGACTTGCTGCTGCAGGAGGTCGCTCAGCGGCTGACGGCCTGCATTCGTGAAGGCGATACGGTTTCGCGAATAGGCAGTGATGAGTTTATTGTAGTGCTCGAAAACTTGAGCAGTAAGGCTATCGAATCTGCGGGGCAGGCTGAGCATGTTGCGCGTAAGATTCAGCATAAACTTAACCTGCCATTTCAGCTGGATGCCCATTCATACCAGAACACCATCAGCATCGGCATCAGCTTGTTTAACGACCATGATAAAGATACAGAAGAACTGTTGAAGCAAGTTGATATTGCGATTAATCAGGCAAAACGTAGCGGTAACAACAGTATATGTTTCTATGACCCCAAGATGCAGGAAAGCCTGACTGCTTATGTCACCCTTGAGCGTGAGCTTCATCAGGCCGTCATTTCAAGGCAATTTGTTCTCTATTACCAGATTCAAGTTGATAGTTCAGGTAATCCATTAGGGGCGGAGGTTTTGATTCGCTGGAAGCACCCTGAGCGGGGCATCGTGTCTCCTTATGACTTTATTCCACTGGCAGAAGAAACAGGCTTGATTGTCCCTATCGGAAAATGGGTTCTGGATACAGCGTGCGCCCAGCTCAAGGTTTGGCAAAAGTCGCCACACACCAAACATCTCACGCTGTCAGTCAATGTCACAGCTCAGCAGTTTCTGCAGCATAATTTTGTAGCGCAAGTAGAATCTGCTATCAAAAAAAATGCAATCGACCCAATGCTGCTTAAGCTGGAGCTGACCGAGAGCATGCTGGTGAATGAACTGGATAAAACCATTGCCACCATGCACGCACTGCAAAATATCGGGATCAAGTTCTCGCTGGATGACTTTGGCACTGGCTATTCGTCACTGCAGTATTTAAAACGTCTGCCAATTTATCAGCTGAAAATAGACCAGTCATTTGTGCATGATATTGCCAATAATGTGAGTGACCAGGCGATTGTGCGTACCATTATCGCCATGGCACAAACCCTGAACCTGAATGTGATTGCCGAGGGTGTAGAGACAGAAGAGCAAAGGCAGCTGCTGTTGGATAATGGCTGTAATTGTTATCAGGGGTATTTGTTCGGTAAGCCTTTGCCGATTGCTGCGTTTGAAAAGCTGCTTAAAGAAAGCGTGATGTTCTAATCAGCATCTCTTTTAAATTTGGTAATGATTACTACCAATGCTTATCTCGCACGTATTATATTCAATGCTGCGCTATATTTAATGCTGCGCTATGGCATCTGTGCTGGCACCTACGATTTTCTCTTCTAAGGTCTGGTGAATCTGTTCCATCAGAAAGCTTGCAGATTCACGTCCCAGCTTGGATTCACGCATGGCCATGTGCCAGTTTGAAATACATTGGCGTAGGCCTTCTTCATTGTCGCATGCTTCAATTCTGGCTTTAATGCCACGTCCCATAATACCAAGATAATCATCAGCG
>Ga0208115_1000278_pt1 | contig 12675 bp, 6 predicted proteins | sample LakWasMeta4_LOW4_2_FD_183856 | JGI IMG/M metagenome (GOLD analysis project Ga0208115, IMG submission 183856) | Freshwater sediment methanotrophic microbial communities from Lake Washington under simulated oxygen tension - Sediment Metagenome... | ecosystem: Environmental > Aquatic > Freshwater >...
GAAAAATTGGGTTCATTGCCAATGGAGGAAATCCTGAAACCCGTAATTGCATTGGCAGAAAGAGGTGTAATTGTCACCAAAAAACAAGAAACTAGATTGAACAATTATCACGAAGCAATCGTAAAAGTAAATGGACCAAACTCATTGTTTTCGAATGTTTTCAAGGAAAATGACACCATCAAATATCCGGCTTTGGCGGCAACCCTGAAACGAATTTCAAAAAACGGAAGAGACGAATTTTACAAAGGCGAAACGGCCAAAACATTGGTCCATTATCTTCAGCAGAAAGGGGCGATTATCACTTTGGAAGATTTGGCAAAATATGAAGCCAAATGGAGAACTCCAATCACCTTTAATTACAAAGATTTAAAAATCATTTCGATGCCGCCACCCAGCAGCGGTGGACTTTGCCTTGCCGAAATTCTCAAAATGGTAGAACCTTATGACATTGCCAAAATGGGTCATAATTCATCCGAAGCCATTCAGGTCATTGTCGAGGCCGAAAGAAGAGCTTATGCCGACAGAAGCGTCTATCTTGGCGACCCTGATTTTGTGAAAATTCCAGTAAAAGAATTGATTTCCGAAAAATATTTAAAACAAAGAATGGCTAATTTTAGTTTCGACAAAGCCTCTTTATCTTCCGAAATCAAGGAAGGAAAAGTAAATTATAACGAGAGTACCGAAACCACGCATTATTCCATTGTAGATCAATTTGGCAATGCAGTGGCAGCAACCACAACACTTAACGACGGTTATGGTTCTAAATATTATTGCGATGAATTGGGCTTTTTCTTGAACAATGAAATGGACGATTTTAGTGCAAAACCGGGCACTCCCAATATGTTTGGACTCATTGGAGGAGAAGCCAACAGCATTGCACCACAAAAAAGAATGTTGAGTGCAATGACGCCGACTGTTGTCGAGAAAAACGGAAAGTTATTTATGGTGGTAGGAACTCCGGGCGGTTCGACGATAATCACCTCGGTTTTGCAAACCATTTTGAATGTTTCCCAATACAAGATGAGTGTGCAGGACGCCGTAAATGCACCACGTTTTCACCACCAATGGTTGCCGGACGTAATCACTTTTGAACCGGACACTTTCGACACAAAAACCCTTGATACTTTGAAATCAAAAGGCTATATCATCAACGAAAAAACAACTCCCGTGATTGGAAAAGTTGATGCGATTTTGGTATTGCCAAATAAAAAACTGGAAGGTGGCGCAGACAAAAGAGGAGATGATAAAGCGGTGGGATTTTAGGAATTAGGTATGAGGTTTTGGGTTTTGGTGAGTAGTTAATAGTGAAAAGTAAGTAGTTATGGGATTTATTGAGGATTTAGAGAAAGCTTTTGCAGAAAAAAACAATCCTGAAAATGCTGCTGCAATGGCAAAATATATGCGGAACCTATTTCCCTTCTTTGGAATAAAAACAGACGATAGAAAACGCCTTTTTGCAGCTATTTGGAAAGAAAACAAACAGGAAATTGCAGAAAATCCAAGAGAAATAGCTTTGAAACTGTATTCAAAACCTCAACGGGAATTGCAGTATTGTGCCATAGAAATTCTGATCAAACAACTCAAAGGGAATTATAAAAAAGAAGATATTCAACTCATTGAAAAACTCCTGATTACAAATTCCTGGTGGGACAGCGTTGACACGATTGCGAAAAACATTTTAGGAGAATATTTACTCGAATATCCATTGGAAACCGAAAATGTAATCGAACGCTTTTCGAATTCAGAGAATATGTGGCTCAACCGAAGTGAGATTCTTTTTCAACTGGGTTACAAAGGAAAAACCAATTTTGAATTGCTGAAATCTGAATGTGAAAAGCATAAAAATTCCAATGAATTTTTCATTCAAAAAGCCATTGGCTGGGCATTGAGAGAATTCGGAAAAACAAATCCCAAAGCGGTAAAAAACTTTGTAACCAACACCAATTTAAAACCATTAAGCACAAAAGAAGCCTTAAAAAACATAAGCTAAACTCAAAAATAATAGTAATTTAGTATTCTTTTAAAAACACAAAATGTTCAAAAAATATTTCTACAAGCTTGAAAACCTAACCGCTCTAGCCCAAAGTAAACTGACTAATAAACAGTTTATTTTCTTGTCCAGTGTTTTGGTTGGAATTTTGTCGGCTTTTGCAGTAATTGTTTTGAAAACTTTTGCGCATTGGGTTTTCCAATTTGCTACCTATTTCACCAGCAATACCAATATTTTTAAATACGGATACATAAAGGTGTTGTTGCCAATAATCGGTATTCTCCTTACCGTTTTTGTGGTCAAAAGGGTTCTGGGCGGAACCATAGAAAAAGGAACTTCACAGATTTTATATGCCGTTGCCAAAAAAGCCAGCATCATTCCCCGAAAACAAATGTATGCCCAGATCGTGACGAGTTCGCTCACGGTTGGTCTAGGAGGTTCCGCAGGATTAGAAAGTCCTATCGTGATTACTGGCGCTGCTTTTGGTTCAAATTATGCCCAAAGATTCAAATTAAGTTACAAAGACAGGACACTACTCATAGGTTGTGGTGTTGCCGCCGGAATTGCAGCAGCATTTAACGCTCCCATTGCCGGAGTTTTGTTTGCCATTGAAGTTTTGCTGGTCGATGTGAGTATTTCGGCATTCACACCAATAATGATTGCTGCAGCAACTGGCGCATTGATTTCAGAAATTGTTTTGGATGAAACCGTTTTATTGACTTTCAAACAGCAACAAACCTTCAATTATCATAATATTCCTTATTATATTATACTCGGAATATTCACTGGATTTATTTCTGTTTATTATTCCAGGAATTTTCAAAGAGTAGAACATTTTTTTGCCAGATTACGATTAAAACCCTATAAGAAAGCGTTTTTTGGAGCCTCCATCTTGGCGTTATTGATTTTTATTTTCCCAACCCTTTTTGGTGAAGGTTACGAAAGTATCAGGACTTTATCTGAAAGTGATCCGGGTCAATTATTAGAAAATACCCTCTTTAGTGGTTTTAGAAATAACAGTTGGGCACTTTTGATTTTTGTGGGATTAACGATGATGCTCAAAGTTTTTGCAACAGGAATTACCTTGGGAAGTGGCGGAAATGGTGGCAACTTTGCTCCTTCTCTATTTTTGGGTTCTTATGCCGGTTATTTCTTTTCCAAGTTTTTAAACCTAACCGGACTCACAAAATTACCTGTCAGCAATTTTAGTTTAGTGGGAATGGCAGGAATTCTTAGCGGATTATTTCACGCTCCATTAACTGCAATTTTCCTTATTGCCGAAATTACCGGAGGTTACGACTTGATGATTCCGCTTATGATTGTTGCTTCCATCAGTTTTGCACTTTCAAAACGTTTCGAAAAACATTCGTTGGACGTGAAGAATCTGGCACGAAAAGGACACGCTTTCACGAGCAACAAAGACACGAACATTCTTTCAACTTTAGATACCAATTCCATCATTCAAAATGATTATTTAACGGTTTCGCCTGACGAAAATCTGGAAAAATTAGTAGACTTGATTTCTCATTCCAATCAGGTTATTTTTGCTGTTGTAAATACTGAAAAACAATTACTTGGCGTAGTTCATTTCAATGATATTCGAGAAATAATTTTTAACCAATATCGGGTAAAATATACTTTGGTGAAAGAAGTTATGCTAAAACCAATCGAAATTATTTATCCAACCGACAGTATGGAAACAGTAATGAACAAGTTTGAAAAAACAAAAGTTCACTTTCTGCCTGTGCTAAAGGAAGGTAAATATTATGGATTTATATCCAAATCCATTGCGCTCGAAGCCTATAGAACCAAGCTGAAATCGATGACAATAGAGTAATTGTGCTATTATTAAATACAAATTATGCTAACATTAGAAAACCTATTTTTACAAATCGAAAATGTAAAAGTTATTGATAATAAAGTCCCTTATTCAAAATATATTCATTTAGACTTATCTGTTGCAAACACTGATTTATCCAAAATTGATATGAAAAATCCGGATATTTTTGAAGCTTATATCGAAAATCACCTTCGGGAAAATAATTCCAAAGTAGCTTTTGGCGGTTACAATGAAGAACGGAATTTGTACAATCAAAATGCACATTTTAGTGACGATGAAAGAAACATTCACATCGGGATGGATTTATGGATTAAAGCCGGAACACCAGTTTTAGCGGCGCTTGACGGAATATTGTACGGTTTTGATTTCAATGCAGGCAAGGGGAATTATGGTCCAACAATTATTCTGAAACACACGATTGAAAACCAAACATTTTATACTTTATACGGTCATTTATCCATCGAAAGTATAGAGAATATGGAAATTGGAACCGTTTTCAAGAAAGGACAACCATTAGCAACTTTAGGCAACTCGTCTATAAATGGTGGTTATTCCCCTCATTTGCATTTCCAAATTATTAAAAATATAGAAGCTAATTTTAGTGATTATCCCGGTGTTTGCAGCAAAAAAACCTTGGATTATTATTTAGAAAATTGTCCCGACCCGAATTTATTGTTGAAAATATAACTACCTTTATATCATTCATTTAAAATAAAATTCTGATTTAGTAACACCTGTACACAAATCAAATTTAATATGAAAGATATAAACCAATTGCTGACTTTATTGGGAGATGAAAGAGATTTTTTGTTGAATCACGTCTGTAAAACCATCCCCAAAGATCAAATTCATTTGCCCAGTCCGTCTCGTATCTATACTAATTTCTTGGATAGTAATCGGAATGGGCAAACCATTCGAAGTTTAACACAGCTTTATCAAAATGGAAGCCTTTCGGACACTGGCTATCTTTCCATTTTGCCAGTAGATCAAGGGATTGAACATACGGCTGGAAACTCATTTTCCCCGAATCCCATTTATTTTGATCCTGAAAACATTATAAAATTAGCCATTGAAGCGGGTTGCAATGCAGTCGCTTCCACTATGGGAGGTTTAGCGATGCTCTCGAGAAAATATGCCCATAAAATTCCGTTTGTGGTCAAAATTAACCACAATGAGCTGCTTACTTTTCCCAATAAATACGATCAAATTATGTTTGCGAGTGTACGCGATGCCTGGAATATGGGTGCTGTGGCTGTGGGAGCGACTGTTTACTTTGGCTCAGCCGAATCGGACAGGCAAATAATCGAAGTGGCAAAAGCTTTTGAAGAGGCGCATAATTTAGGTATGGCCACTATTCTTTGGTGTTATTCCAGAAATGATGCGTTTATAAAAGACGGAATAGATTACAATACGGCTGCAGATATTACTGGACAAGCCAATTACCTGGGCGTTTCCCTCCAGGCGGATATCATTAAACAAAAATTACCAACCAATAATGGTGGTTTTAAAACCATACAATTTGCCAAAACCAATCCTGATATGTACACCAAATTATGTAGTGACCATCCCATCGATTTATGCCGATATCAGGTGATGAATTGTTATTCGGGACGTATTGGGATGATTAATTCAGGAGGCGAATCAAAAGGCGAAACTGATTTTGCAGAAGCCATAAAAACAGCCATAATAAACAAACGATCCGGAGGAACTGGCATGATTATGGGTCGAAAAGCCTTTCAGCGCCCTTTTAGCGAAGGCGTAAAACTCATAAATGCGGTACAAGAAATTTATTTATCCAAAGAAATTACTATCGCTTAAACCTTGTTTTATACTACATCATTAAATCTCTTATGCGATTGCCATAAACTATCAACAAAACATTTTTCCTTCAATTTGGCTTTGGCTTTGAATCAAATTATCTTCGCATTTTCAGCAAAAAACTTGGATTAGTATATAGAAAATTGTCCATGCCTGATTTATTGTTGAAAATTAAGTAATGCATTAACAAAATGCTTGCTTATTAAATTTAATTAAAAAATGAATTTGTACGAAAAAAACATTATTTTTACTTTTAATTTTTTTTGAAATGACCCCAAACGAAAACACTATCATTAAATTCTACACCGCATTTGCCAATGGCGATGCTAAACAAATGTGCGAATGCTACCATCCCAACGTTAAATTTCGCGATCCAGCTTTTGGATTATTAAACGGAAATGAGGTTTGCCAAATGTGGGAAATGCTCATCAAAAGAAGCAAAGGAAGTTTAAAAATAGAATTCTCCGAAGTAGAAGCAAATGAATATTTGGGTTCTGTTCGATGGATTGCAAGCTACCGTTTTAGTAAAACGAACAGGAAAGTGGTAAATACTATTGCTGCAAAATTCCATTTTCAAGACGGCTTAATCATCAAACATACCGATGATTTTGATATTTGGAAATGGTCTAAACAAGCTTTAGGAATCAAAGGACTACTTTTGGGCTGGACAGGTTTTATGCAGAAAAAAATTCAGGAACAAGCACGAATGTCTCTAAAAATGTACTGCGAGGGAAAAGAAATCTAAATCAAGAATTCGGATATTGAAAGGCTTATCTCAAACGAACAGGAAAAATAATTCATATCCGCAGACATTTTTGATAAATTCAACTTTTTAGACGAAAAAGGTCATAAATATCTCTATAATTCCGGGAATTATTGCTTAAATTTGGGTGTTATAGTTACTTTTTTTGAACGATTAATTCAAATCAAGATTGAATAACTAACAGAATTAAGAATAGTATTTCCAAGATGAAAACAGATAAAAAGAAAGTGGAAGACATTTCGGTTTCAAAAATATCCGAAACCTTAATGCCCGATAGTAAGGAAAACTCTGATTTCCCTATTGTTGCCATTGGTTCTTCTGCTGGCGGGCTGGAAACATTGGAACAATTCTTTTCAAATATGCCCGAGAAAAACGGAATGGCATTCGTTATCGTTCAACACCTTGACCCAAACCACGTAGGTATGATGCCCGAGTTGTTGCAACGAATGACTTCTATGAAGGTTATTCAAGTTACTGATGGTCTAAAAGTAAAGCCAAACTGCGTTTATGTGATTCCGCCTAACAAGAGTATGTCGATTCTCAATAACACTCTTTACCTTTTTGCCACGATAGAAATCCACGGAATCAGGCTGCCTATAGATATATTTTTTCGTTCTCTGGCCAATGACAGACAGGAAAAAAGCATTGGAATTATTCTTTCAGGAATGGGTTCTGATGGCAGTTTAGGAATAAAAGCCATCAAAGAAAAAAATGGTATTGTACTCGTTCAGGATCCATCTACAGCAAAATTTGACGGAATGCCCAGAAGTGCTATCGATGCCATAATCCCTGACGTCATTGCTCCTGCCGAAGAATTACCTGCCAGACTAATCGAATTACTCCAATTTATGCCAAAACCCAAAATAGATTTAGAAATAGACCGTAAAAACAAAAGCAATCTCGATAAAATTATAATTTTGCTCCGCGAACAAACCGGACACGATTTTTCGATGTACAAAAAAAGTACCTTATTTCGTCGTATCGAAAGACGCAAAGGTATTCACAAGATTGACAAAATTCAAGATTACGTTCGGTTTATGCAGGAAAATCCCAAAGAAACCGAAATTCTTTTTAAAGAATTACTCATAGGTGTTACCGGTTTTTTTCGTGATCCCGAAGTCTGGAAAAAACTAGGGGAGCAAATTCTTCCTGAAACACTTGAGAAATTACCCAATGGTTATACACTAAGAGCATGGGTAACTGGATGCTCAACCGGAGAAGAAGCTTATTCGTTAGCCATTGTTTTTAAAGAAGCATTGGCAAAAGTTAAAAACCACCGAAACCTGAGCTTGCAAATTTTTGCCACTGATCTTGACACTGAAGCCATAGAAAAAGCCCGTAAAGGTGTTTTTCCTCCAAACATTGTTTCAGATGTTTCGTCTGAACGCCTTTCCCAGTTTTTTATTGGTGATACCGAAGGCTATCGTGTAAATGCTGCCATTCGCGAAATGGTGGTTTTTGCTCCACAAAACGTAATTAAAGATCCGCCTTTTACAAAACTCGATATTCTTACTTGTCGCAATATGCTGATTTATATGGAGCCTGAATTACAAAAAAAATTAATGGCACTATTCAATTATAGTCTTAAACCAGGCGGAATCATGATACTTGGCTCTGCCGAAACTCTTGGTTCAGATAATGAAGGTTTTGAAGTGCTTGACAACAAATTAAAAATATTTAAACGTTCTTTACTCCCACGAGAATCAAGACTACTAGATTTTCCTAGCTCCTTTTCTATAACCAATAAAACTAAACCAGAAATGAAGCAGCCTCAAAAAGTTGTTGAAAACATACAAACTCTTGCTGATCAAATTTTGCTTCAGCAATTTACTCCTGCCAGTGTGCTGGTAAACGAAAAAGGCGATATTATTTACATTACCGGTCGTACAGGAAAATATCTGGAACCCGTTGCCGGAAAAGCAAACTGGAATATTTATGCAATGCTTCGAGAAGGTTTACGAATAGTATTTCCGGCTGCTTTTCAAAAAGCTCTAAAAACGTATGATGCGGTAAAACTGCAAAAGGTAAAAGTAGAAAATGGCAAAGTCAGTTTTGTAAATGTCACTATTCAGCGTCTGGAAAAGCCCGAAACCATAAAAGACATGATTCTGATTGTTTTTAATGATGTGCCAGAAATTGTTGAATCAAAAGTGACAAATCTAAAAACAAATAAAGAAAGCTACAATCTACAGCAAAAAGAACTGGAATTAGAGCTCAACCAGTGTTATGAAGATTTGCAAACTGTACGTGAAGAAATGCAAACTTCACAGGAAGAACTAAAATCGACTAATGAGGAATTACAATCCACTAACGAAGAATTACAATCTACTAACGAGGAATTAACAACTTCCAAGGAAGAAATGCAAAGCCTAAACGAAGAATTGCAAACCGTAAACAGCGAGCTTCAAAATAAGGTAACCGATTTTTCACGGGCAAATAACGACATGAAAAACCTGCTCAACAGTACCGAAATTGCAACGCTATTCTTGGACAGAGAGTTAAACATACGCCGATTTACTGACCCGATTACTGAAATATTCAAAGTGCGTGCCTCTGATATTGGCAGGCCTTTTACGGATTTAGTTTCTGACCTGAAATACCCGGAAATAGGAACTAACGCCAAGTTGGTCATTAAAAACCTGACATCGATAGAAACCGAAAGCGAAACGAATGACGGAAGATGGTTCAGCATAAAGATTATGCCATACCGTACTATTGACGATCATATTGATGGATTAGTGTTAACGTTTACCAATATTACCAAAGCCAAAAAACTGGAAATAGAACTAAAAGAAGCCAATGAATCTTTACAGTTAAATAGGGAAACCCATTATCGCCACCTTTTTGAATCAGCCAAAGATGGCATCCTCATGCTGGATGCAGAAACCGGAAAAATTACAGATGTAAATCCGTTTTTGATTGATCTTCTGGGCTATTCAAAAGAAGAATTTCTTGAAAAAGCAATTTGGGAAATTGGATTTCTTAAAGACATCATTGCCAATAAAGCAAAATTTGCAGAATTGCAGAAAAAAAGAATCATACGCTATGATGATTTACCACTTGAATCCTCAAAAGGAAAAAAGATTTATGTCGAGTTCATCAGCAATAAATATACAGTAGATAATCATAAAGTCATTCAGTGTTTTATTCGTGATATTACTGAAAGAAAACTGGCAGAAGATATTCTTCTTAAAAACAAAAAAAACAACTAATGTCAATACAATTAGACAAAATTATTATTTCAAAAATAGAAGGTATTTATGAAAGATAAAGCAAACTCATCAGTAGAAAATATTCTTCGTAAAAAAGCCGAAGAGCTTCTTAAAAATATGCCAACAATAAGTGACGCACACTTTTCTGATATCGAGATTCTTAAACTCGTTCACGAGCTTGATGTTCATCAGGTAGAACTCGAAATGCAAAACGAGGAACTGCTTTTGGCTAAAAAGAAAGCAGAAGTTGAAGCTGAAAAATATACCAACTTATACGATTTTGCCCCTTTTGGCTACTTCACCCTTTCTAAAGAAGGCGAAATTATGGAGCTTAATTTTAGTGTAGCAAATCTTCTAGGCAAAGAGCGTTCTCTTTTATTAAAAAATCGTTTTGGCCTGTTTGTCTCTGATGAAACAAGACCAAGATTTAATTTATTTCTTGAAGAAATATTTAAAAATAAAACAAAACAAACTTGTGAACTAAGTTTGTCAATTGTTCCTCAAACTCCTACTTATGTTTACCTTTCAGGAATTGTTAGCGAAGATGGTAAACAATGCTTTATAACAATGCTTGACATTAGCCAACGCAAAAAAGCAGAAGAAGAAACAAAAATCAGTGAAGAAAAATATCACGACCTTTTTGATGCAAATAGAGATAGTATTACTATTTTTAGATTAGGACAAGACCGCAAACCTACTAATTTCATAGAAGCAAATCCCGCCACGACAACTCTTTTTGGTTACACAAAAAAGGAGCTTTTAACTATGAGCATTAAAGATGTAGAGAACATTTCAGACAAAAAAAGAAAAACCAGAATAGATACTTTGTTATCTAAAGGAAGGATAGATTTTGAAACTATCATTAAAAACAAAAGGGGAAACCAGAGAAATGTTGAGATTGAAACTATATTAATAAACTATCTGAATGAACCTGCGGTAATGAATATTACCAGAGATATTACAGAGCGTAAACAAACTGAAGTTAATATAAGAAAAGCACAAGAAAATCTGACAACCATTCTTGAAGCTATCCCAGATTTGTTATTTGAAGTGGATCTTGAAGGAAGAATTTATCATTATCAGGCCCATCGCGAAGACTTGCTTGCCGTTCCTCCAAGTGTTTTCATGGGAAAATTATTCCGAGAGGTTCTGCCTATCGATGTGGTAAATATTTGTATGAGTGCATTACAGGAAGCTAATAAAAAAGGCTGGTCAACAGGAAAAGAATATTCATTAGACTTACCACAAGGCAAATACTGGTTTGAACTATCAGCTTCCCCAATAAAAGAAAGCAGCAATATAGACAAACACTTTATTATTCTCGCTCGAGATATTACTGAACGTAAAATAGCTGAAATTAATTTAGTTCAAACCAAACAAAATCTACAATCTATTTTTGATTCAGTCTCAGAAGCTATTTATGTAATGGACGAAACCGGAACTTTTATTGATGTCAACAAAGGCGCCGAAAAAATGTACAGCTATTCAAGAAAAGAACTTATAGGGAAATCCCCACAAACCGTTGCCGCACCTGGGCTTAATGATTTAGATAAGATTCAAAAAATCACACAAAAAGTTTTTGAAAATGGTAAATCTATTTCTTTTGAATTTTGGGCACTAAGAAAAAATGGAGAAATTTTTCCAAAAGAAGTTACTCTAAATAAAGGTAAGTATTTTGGAAAAGATGTTTTAATGGCCACCGCAAGGGATATTTCAGAACGTAAAAAGGCTGAAGAAGCACTACAAAAAAGTCAGGAAAAACTTCGAGGTGTTTTTGATTTAGCTAATTCAGGAATTATACTGACCGACTTGAATGGAAAATATTTGCTTTTCAACAATTGGTGTACGGATGCGCTAGGTTACACAAGGGAAGAAATGAATAAATTAACCCGAGATGACATCACCCATCCGGACGATTTAGAGAATAGCAACCTACTTTTCAATAAACTTGTTGAAGGCAAAATAGATCGATACCAAATTGAAAAGCGATATATAAGAAAGGACAAATCTTTCTTTTGGGGAGAAATATCTGTTTCTGCAATCAAGGATAAAAACAATAAAGTTGTCAATACTATTGGGATTTTAAATGACATTACAGAGCAAAGAAATGCTAAAGTTGCTTTGCAGGAAAGTGAAGGAAAACTACGAAGTATTTTTGACACTGCTAATTCCGGCATTATATTGACTGATCTAAAAGGTTCCTTTATTCTTTATAATAATTGGTGTGAAAAAATGTTTGGGTACACTAATCCTGAAATGCAGGGTATGACTATTTTTGACATTTCTCATCCAGATGATTTAAAAAAAAGTAAAAAAGCCCTTAACGAAATCGTAAATGGTAAAAGAGATAAATTTCAACTTCAGAAACGCTTTATAAAAAAGGATAAATCCATCTTTTGGGGAGAAATATCCGTATCAGCAGTTAAGGATAAAGACAATAAAATTGTTAGTACTATGGGAATTATTACTGACATTACTGAGCAAAGAAATGCTAAAGTTGCTTTACAGGAAAGTGAAGCAAGATTAATCGCAGCACAGGCTGTGGCAAAAGTAGGTAGTTGGGAAACCGACTTAACCTTTACAAAGGTAATTTGGTCTGAGGAGAACTGTAAAATTTTTGGACTAAAACCAGGTGTTACTAAACTATCTTTAGAGGATTTTTTAGCCATCGTTCATCCAGAAGATAGAACTTTAGTCGAAACCACATTTGTTCATTCAATAAAAACGAAAACAGTCAACTCTCTTGAACATAGAATTGTAACAACTGCCGGTATTGAAAAAATTGTGGAACAACGTTGGGAAATTTTACGTGACGATCAAGGACAGCCATACAAAGCTGTTGGAACTTGCCAAGACATAACTGAGCGAAAACTGGCTGAAGAAAAACTAATTGAAAAAGAATATCGACTTCAAACTATCCTATCTACAGAACCTGAATGTGTCAAGATTGTAGATAAACAAGGAATTTTAAAATCAATGAATAGTGCAGGATTAAAAATACTTGAAGCTGAATCACAGGATCAGGTTATTGGAAAACCAGTACTCGGTGTTA
>Ga0208115_1000281_pt1 | contig 12607 bp, 9 predicted proteins | sample LakWasMeta4_LOW4_2_FD_183856 | JGI IMG/M metagenome (GOLD analysis project Ga0208115, IMG submission 183856) | Freshwater sediment methanotrophic microbial communities from Lake Washington under simulated oxygen tension - Sediment Metagenome... | ecosystem: Environmental > Aquatic > Freshwater >...
AACCTATCGCCATAATAAGGCTTTATGCCGCCACCTTTAAAGTCAATTAGGTTTTGTAGTGCTTTTGGTTGGATTAGATTACGAATTTTAGCGTTGTGATGCAATAACACAGTCTTAGCAAACGCTCTGAGTTCTTTATTAAACCAGTAATGCACAGGCACTAACATTCCCGATTTAGGGCGGTCAATAATGGCTTCAGGCACAATATCACTGACGGCTTGCTTTAAGACGTACTTTTCAATCGAGCCTTTTAACTTCATGGCAGGCGGTAAACTAAATGCTAATTCGGCTAATCGTCTATCAAATAACGGTGAACGCACCGCAATACCTGCGGCTTCTGAGGCTTTTAATACTTTGGGTAAAATTTGTGCCGCGCCTTTTAAGCGTAGATTGATGTGCATTAAGCGATGTAAATAAGCATTAAAGCTCACGTCATTTAAAAAAGGCGCGAGTAATTCGGCAGAGCTGGAATACTGTTTAATCTGGTGTTGAAAGTCCTTAGATAACAAACGCGGCAAATGTTCATGACCTTTGTTATAGGCTCTCAAATACATGTCTTCGCGAGAAAATTCCTGCATTCCCGCGCTATAGGCTTCAAACGCCATAATGGGTAGATTTTTCGGACCGCCAAAGACAGGATCACCGCCTTCGCCATTAAACACTAGCTGTACTTCTTTAGCCGCTTCTTCCACGACGATGATATTCGGCACGGTCAAAGGATCGCCTATCGGTTCATCGAGAATAGTCGCCGTCTGTAGAAATTTGGCTTTTATCATGTCAGAAGTCACCGTAATCACGCGCGCTGGAATGCCTAGGTGTTTTGCCATGAGTCCTGAAAATTCGAGTTCATTGCGATATTCTTGTCCAAAATTCAACGAATAGGCTGCGGTCAGTTGATGCTTAGCAACTAACGCGCCAACTAAACTAGAATCCAAACCGCCTGACAGTAATAAGCCCGTCTTAGTGTTGCCTTCGAGACGATTGGCAACGGCGGATTCTAACGCGCTTCTTACTTGTTCAATACAGAGGGCTTCGGAAATCGGTTCGCTTTGATCGCGTAAACGATGATAGTGAAAACTGTCAATGCTGGCTGGGGTAACAGTGGCAGTCACGCCTGCCTGAAGTTTATTAATCCCTTGAACGGGGGTGCGCTCAAATGGTGAAAAACCTGTACTTAAAAAATCACTCACCCCTGCTGGATTAATGACACGATTACAGTCAGGATTACGCATTAAAGTAGCTAACCGATCGCTAATAACAACACTGGTGGGCGTTTGCAATAAATAAATAGGTCGCTCACCAATTGCATCACGCACTGCCAATAGCTTGCCATCGACAACCATGACGATAGCAAAAAAGCCTTGCAAACTAAGCGGAAAACTCGTGCCGTGTTGAGCGTGTAATTGTTGCAATAACACGCCTAATTTTTGTGAACTACTTAACTCATTAGTAAAGCCCTTGGTTAAGTCGGCAAAGTTAAATAATTTACCCGAAAAAATTCCCACACAACGCCCGTCAGGTGAAGCGAATAGCGTGCTGTGTTCGCCAATATCACAGCGACTATTGGGCATAAAAGCAAACACACACTGCTGGTGTGTGAGTGATTGCCAATTTTGTTCTTGGCTAAGCTGCTGCACAAAGCGTTCAGGTATCGCGCCACAATAGACTTGAAATCGACTCATGCTTAACCGTAACCACCACTGTTATCAGCAGCTGCGGCAGAACTGATTAAATCCAATGCCACACCCTCATTAATCGCCGCGCCACACATTGCTACTAAGGCGGCAGGTCGAAACAACGACAATTCAGCCGTTTCTTTGACTTTTTTATTGCGGTCAATTTGTTTGATGGTCATGGATTTAAACAGATTTTTTTGATTGGCATTTAAGCCTAAATCAATAATGGTAAACCGCTGTCCACCAAACCATTTGGGGTCAGTTTTAATTTTACGCACAAACGCTAAACCTGCGGGTGAATAATCGTGCAGTAAAAAGATTTTTAAATTGGGATTTTGTTTCAACCGTTGCAGCATATCCTGACAAATGCCTTCTGGATAACCACTACCACCCAGTACAGGACAGGAATAATGAAAATGAAACAAGTTGCTTAGAAAAAAATCCACCGTTTCATTGCGTTCACAGATAAGCACTCTATCAAAAGAAATATTATCTAAGTTACTACTGTTTCTACTACCCAGCGAGGCTTGATATTTTTCTGCGGTGAGTAATTTTTCGTGCGGATTAACGCTGACCCATTTATCAACTAATCCACCCAGTTTACTGATACTTTTTTTACATCTGGCTTTTATCCCTAGTGGAACAATCGACAAAAAGCCACTAATAATCGCTAAGGTAGTAAAGAAACTGCCTTTGATGAACGCGAGAACTAGAAATACGATAAAAATAATTAATAAAACGACCGTTGCAATAGTACAGCCTTTCAGCGTTTTGTTGAGCTTGCGCTGTAATTGATACTTAAGATGTTCTTTTGAAAAATAAAAAGTACCATGCGACGACACTATTTCTTCTGCCGTTTTTATTGCCATATCGGTTAAACCGTCTTCAAGCGGTTCAGTCACAAAGGGTTGGTAACAAGCTGAGCAACGCCCACCTGTTATGCCGCGATCTTTTTTCGTTGCATCTTTTCCACATTTAATACATTTCATTCTTCACCTCTTTCCTTATACAGACTCGAAAACCAACATTCTAAAGCACATAACATCCACAACCTATCACCCCAGCGTCTACCACGTCCATCACTGGCAGTGATGTTTTGTTGCCTAATTTCTTGAACCGTGTCTGGATTCAATAAACCAGACTTTATTAAGCTATTTTTATTTAACCAGTAAGCAGCTAAAGGACGTAAACCACGCCGAAACCATAGACTGGTAGGAACGCCCATACCTTGTTTGCGCCTTTCGACTACCTGCTCAGGCAAATAGGAATGCGCCAGCATTTTCAACAATACTTTATCTCTTGCGCCTGCTAATTTTAGATGGTTAGGTAAAGCTAATCCCAATTCAATCATATCTGCTTCAAAAAAGGGATGACGTAAGTTGAGTTGATGGGCTTTTGCCATTGCTTCTATTCTAGGCACAATATGTTGTAATCCCTTTAACTGTAAATCTACCCAACGAATTTGATTACAAAAATCTGGCGAAGGTGAAGAAATAAAGGCTTGTTGAATAGGGCTTGTAAGCTGAACTCTGGTATCGAGTTGTTGCCCTAGTTTAGCAGAGATTAATTCTGGCCATTCGTCAGCAAATTTATGAAAACTGGCAAGATAGCCTTCATCGCGGCGATAACTGGCTTCGAGATATAACTCACGCATAATCATCGGTTTCATAGCCCAAGAGCCAAATAATTGATCGCCGCCTTCGCCTGTTAGTACGGTGTACTGAGGCTGATGTTGATGAATGGCTTTAAACAATAAGTAAAACGGTAACAAAACAGGATCGCCTAATGGCTGATCCAACGCGCTGATAGTTTTGCCAAACCAACGCAAGGCATCCAATGAATTCAGCACAATTTCTCTGTATTCTATGCCTAAATGTTGTGCGGTCATGCGTGCTGCATGAGTATCAGAACCTTCGCCAACATCCATGCCGCTAAATCGCGCATGGTAGGCAGTCATCTTTGTTCCTGATGAGTGAGCCGCCGCTGCCACCATTGCACTATCAAGCCCGCCTGATAGCAATATTGCGGCATGGTCTAGTGTTGTATGTGCGGAAAGTTGTTGCCAAAATGTTTGTTCTGGCTGTGAGAGTGGCGGTATAGCAGGGCTTTTAGGAAGACTCCAAACAATCTTCTCGTTAGCATAAGGCAAATGACACGTCATTTCAGGGGGAACAGCCGATACCCCTTGAAAAATAGTGCGTGGTGCAGGCACAAAACCGTAACACAAAAAATCTCGAATACCTTCAGGGCTAGGGCGATAATTGACGTAAGAACCGATGTCTCGAAGGCTATGTGAAACCAACCATTTATTGCCTGATGCGGTTGGTATAGGCTGATTAAGAAAATATAACGGGGAAGCCGAATATGCCCCCCGCGTTAAAATTCGACCGTCAGGTGTATTACGGAAAAAACTCTGCTGTTGTGCGCCACTCATAGCACTTAAAAATGCTAATAACGCTTAGTGCAGCACAAATTTAAGACCAATCAGCAGTAAAACCGATGCCAAAACAGGACGCAAGACTTTTTCGGGAATTTTCGCGCTTAAGTGGCTACCAATCCAAATACCAGGTAACGAACCCACCAATAAACTGCCTAATAATACAAAATCGACATTGCCCAGCGTCCAATGCCCCACACCTGCTATCGCTGTGAGTGGAATAGCATGAGCCAAATCAGTGCCAACAATTTTCAGTGTGGTCATTCTAGGATACAAAAATAACAAAGCCACTGTACCTAATGCACCCGCACCCACTGAAGATAGCGTAACTAATACGCCAAGCACCGCGCCAATAAGGACGGTTGCAGGAATTTCTAAATGTTTAAAACGAGCCGCATTTTCGAGATTACTATGCTCATCATCAATTTTCCCCAATTTTTCCGCGTTATGTAATAAGGCACTACGCACAAACAAGGCACAAGCGGTGAGGATTAAGGCAATCCCTAAACTGTAGGTAATCGCGCCTGTAGTTTCTTTACCCACAGAATTCAAATACTTGAGAGTAAATAACGTAGCAATCGCAAACGGCAAACTACCCAATGCCAACCAGCCGACAATTTTCCAATCAACTGAACCATGTTTACCGTGATGAACCCACACCCCACCAGTCTTGGTAATCGCAGCAAACAATAAATCAGTTCCTACCGCTACGGCTGGATTAAAGTTGAATAAAAAAACCAGTAACGGTGTCATTAATGAGCCACCGCCTACCCCTGTGACACCGACTAATAAGCCAACTGCAAAGCCAGAAAAGGTATAATAAACATTCATGTAGGATAATCCTTAGTGGTTAGCGCGTTAAAAAGCGGCTATTTTAGCAGTATCAGTACAAAGGGTATTTGATTAAATGTTATATGGGTATCTAATTTTTAGATATACAACTAAAATTGTCGGGTTACGCTGTCGCTAACCCGACCTAATATAGAAGACTATTTAACTTTAACTAATTCTTTGCCATCAGTGGAAAAATGACAAATTCCAGTGGCGAAATTATCACAATCTTTTGATTGTTCGATTTTCGCGCCAGTTTCAGTGAGATGTATCTTCAATTCACAATAAGTCGCTTCGCTTTCAGAGTGTTTTTTGACAATCAATTTGTCTTTGTCCATACGTTTAGCTTCGCCAGAAAGACTGGCTGAACAAGCCTGTTTTCCCTTTTCATCAGCATTCGGTTCAAAATCAACATCTGCACTGACGTTGATTTCTTTAGTAGTCTCAGTGACTTTTAAATGCTGAACATGATTGCCATCGCGTAATACATAATGCTCTGTTGCCGCAAAAGCACTGCCTGAAACTAGCATCGCAATAGTAAGAAATAATGTTTTTTTCATGAGATGACCTCGTGTTAGGTTGTTGATTAATTGTATAGAATACGTTGTCGTATCTTTATGATTATATTTTTGTTAAGTTGTCATTATCATTTAATCAAAAATTTTTTGCACAGGATAATTTTGTGTCGTGTCAAATTGATAGCCTTCAATATTACAATGATGAATAATCCTCACTCGCCAAACACTTTGTCTTGTACCACTATGCAACGACTACTCAATTGGTCGAAAACTATTCGACCACTCGGTTTTTCTGGACTCACGCTGTATGACATTGGCTACTTCTTTTGGGTCGAAACCCGAAAAAGTGCAGTTAGCACGAGGGCATCTGCGGTAGCGTTCACTTTTTTTCTAGCGTTATTTCCTGCCATCATCTTCTTTTTTTCCTTGATACCTTTTTTGCCAATCGATAATTTACATCAGCAATTACTCAAGGAAATGCACACGCTATTACCTGAAAATGCTTACCAAGCCGCCGTTATTACTATTAATGATTTAGTAAAAACGCAACATAACGGCTTATTGTCATTTGGATTTTTGGTCACCCTTTACTTTGCCACCAATGGCATTAATGCCTTGATAGACGCGTTTAATCACGCGCTTCATACCCTTGAAAGCAGAAATTTTATTCAGCAAAGATTGGTATCATTGTTGTTATTTGTCGCGCTATCAATACTAGTATTAACTGCGTCATTGCTTATTATATTTAGCGAAGTTGCTATCAATTATGCTATCACGCATGGTGTATTATTAAGTAATGGAATCGTTCTATTATTATTGACAATGGGCAAGTGGATTATTTCATTCTTGCTATTATTTACCGCTATCTCATTACTGTATTACTTTGGACCAATTAATTCAGCCAACTATAAATTAATCAACACTGGCGCAATATTAGCAACTATTTTATCTGTCATAGCGTCACTATTATTTAATTATTATGTTAATAATTTTGCCACTTATAACAAAGTCTACGGCAGTATTGGTACTATCATGGTCGTCATGCTATGGCTTGAGTTTAACTGCTTAATTATGCTGATAGGCTTTGATTTAAATGCCAAAATTTATAATCGAACTTAGCAGATTACAGTGTTATAGCCTCTTGTAAACTATTGATAAATTTACCTACGCTTAACATATTGATTTCTGCTAGAATTGCGCCAAAATGTTAAACCAACTCACCCTATAATTTGTATGAAATCCTTGATAGCTCTACTAAAAAAATACCGTATAGCAATACTTATCGTTGGCTTACTGACGCTTTCACTATCACAACAAAAGTTCGTGATGCCAATTATCTATGACATCATTAAATCAGATTTATTTTTGGTTGATAGCAAAGATAAAGGTAGTGATTTACCTGTCTCTACGCCATTGTCTAATATCGCTTTTATGCACTGCAATAATTACATTAAATCCAAAGCTGAAGCAGATACCTCTATTAGCTTTCCAGAAAAACCGCTGAAAGCATGGGATATTGGCAATTATCAATACGTCATTAATGCTGAAATGAACATTACTAATAGTTCAGGTACCTCCACCAAAAAATATGTGTGTCGGATTACTTACAACAAGGGTGATAACGAGGAAGATGTACTTAATATTGAGAACTGGTCAATCATCGGCATATCAGATTCATAAATACCCCGTCCTAGCTTACTGACCACAACCTATCAATGAATACCAATAACTCATTGATTTTATTAAATATAGCAACAGCAATTCATTGCTTTTGCCCGCCTCGCCTACACATAAAAACCGCCCATTAAACAATGGGCGGCTACCCTCTGGAGTATTATTATGATTGAATTTATTGTCGTTGCCATTTTCTTAGCTGCTATCTGGTTTTTTTTAAAATCACGAAAAAAAGAATCCCCTAGCATCAAAAACGCGCCTGAATCGGCAAAACCAATAAAACAAACACCTGAGCACACCGATAAAGTAGCCGCGCCTGCTGAAGCTGTTACTACACAAGCTCAAGAAAAAGTCTCTCCACCAATTACTCAAGCTGTTGCGGTTGAAAATAAGCCAGTTATCGCACCACAACCGACTATTTCATTAGGAAATAGCTTGTTACCACAAGATTCAATGTTGAGACGGCATTATTTGACGCATATACGCGCTATGATGACTGCGCTTAGCCCTTCGCACCCTACCGAGTTAGCTTTATCGCGTCATTACGATACTCAAATCACTACCAACATCGAACGTTGTTTAAATGACAAAACAGCTATGGAACAGCTAATCGCTGACTATGCAGATTACAAAAAAACACTCGCACGCCCTGCTGTTACAGAGTCTCAACCAAACGTAGCTGTGGCAGTTGCCAATGAAGAGACTCAAGCCTCTGTGCAGATTGAAACGGTAACTGAAAACAGTGCAGTAGTGTCACAACACAAAGTGTCAAAAGTCCCCAAAGATTCGATGTTAAGAAGACATTATTTGACTAACTTATATTCACAAGTGGCAGCTAATATGTCACCGCGCCCAACCGATGCGACTTTACGTCGTCATTATGACGCGATGCTTGAGCATGAAGTAAACAACCAGTTAAACAAATAAAATTCGTTTTATTACAGTATAAAGGCAAGGGCGACCAATGTTACTCTTGCCTTTTTTAGAGTCAATTTTCCTATTACGACGTTAGTTGTAAATTGTCTAAAATCGCTAAGGTAGGTGCAGATTGATTCATGGTATAAAAATGTAAACTCGGTGCGCCACCATCTAGTAAACGTTGACAAAGACGACTCACTACATCCAAACCGAACGCTTGTACCGCTGCTTTATCATCCCCAAAACCTTCTAAGCGTTTACGCATCCAGCGGGGAATATCCGCGCCACACATTTCTGAAAACCGAAACAGTTGTGCATACTGCGTAATGGGCATAATTCCTGGCACAATAGGAATCGTAATGCCATTTTTTTCGCACATATCCACAAAATAAAAATACGCTTCGGCATTGTAAAAATATTGTGTGATGGCCGAATTTGCACCCGCTGCCACTTTACGTTTAAAGTTTTTAAAATCTTCCACACCATTTGCCGCTTGCGGATGAACTTCTGGATAAGCTGCAACATGAATATCAAAATAATCTCCTGTCTCTAGCCGTATAAATTCAACCAATTCATTGGCATAGCGAAACTCACCCGCAGACATCATACCAGAAGGCAAATCACCTCTAAGAGCCACAATTTTTGTAATACCGTGTTGCTGGTAGTCTTGCAAAATAGCGCGAATATTCTCTCTCGTTGAAGCGACACACGATAAATGCGGAGCTGCCGCGATGCCTCTTGATTGAATATCAACCACGGTATCGAACGTTTTATCGCGGGTCGAACCACCTGCACCAAATGTGACTGAAAAAAAATCGGGATTAAGTGCCGCCAGTTTGTGATGTACCGCTTGTAAATTTACCGCGCCTTCTTCGGTTTTAGGCGGATAAAATTCAAAGCTAAATAATGGGGAATGTTGTGATTGCATGTTATAGGCTCGCTAAGGGAAGTTTAGTTAAACAGCCAGCAGTGATTGATACTGCCTTCGTTTAATAGCGGAGCATTTTAGCCTTTTGTTTTGTTCTTGGGCTAATTTTTGCGCATGTTTGTTAGTTGTGATGGTTGTTTTTCATACGCCAGGTTTTTCTACAACATGAAAATTTCGAAAATTTAAGATTACGTTAAGATTAAACCGTCAAAATAATTTAAACAGTTAAAAAAGAATACCTTACTTAATGAACGAGCAACTATTAAAAAACCTGACTATGAATGAAACTGATGTGATCGCATCAAGGCGCAAATTCTTAACGCGCATGGCTTATGGTTCTTTGTTAGCTATGAGTGGCTCTGGTATCGCAGAAGCAGCGGTAAAGCATGTTATTCACAGCAACAACAAAGCCGACGTAAAACACGCAGTAAAACAACACCTCGAAACACACGGTAAAAATGCGTTACATGAAAGACTCGCATTAAAAACCGCACATAACCACCTCTCGGCACACCAAGAACTTGCCTTAAAAGGCAATAATTCGCGTATTCACAGCTTACTACACAAAGATCACAATGGCGGTCATCGTTTACATCACGATGTACATGATAGGCTTGCTTTGCAAGATAGCCATCGTATTCACCATTCTCTACATGGAGCAGATCACCGCAGAAGTATGCCTGAATTTGCTTCACACGAAGACTTCGATACTGATTTGCCTAGTAGTGGAATACAGGATAGATTCTCTTTACCCAGTCTGGCACGCAACAACAATGTGTCGCATAAAACACTCGCCTTACAAAATACCACTACAGGTGATAGCCTGAATGTGACTTATTTTGAAAAAGGTCGTTATCTTCCAGATGCACTACATGAAATTAATCATCTTTATCGTGACCATCTAACTGATGAAGTTCACCCAGTGGATACTGCATTGCTAGACCAACTGCATGATTTACAAGCAACTCTTGGCACTAACAGACCTATTCATGTGATTTGTGGCTATCGCTCTCCGTTTACTAATGCGCATTTACGCAGAAACAGTCGCGGTGTTGCTAGAAACAGTTTACACATGCAAGGTAGAGCAATTGACATCCGCATTGCGGGCGTTGAAAGTAGACACATTAGAGATGCCGCACTTAGCATGGCACGCGGTGGCGTAGGTTATTATCCAGGTAGTAATTTTGTCCATCTGGATACAGGTGACTTTAGAACTTGGTAAGTTATCTCTGCGATAACACTCACACTACAAGTGACAGTTCAAAGATACAGGGGCAATTTAATTGCCCCTGTTTGTTTCTACTCTTCAATAAGCTATTCTTAACAAGATTGCGCAAATCAACAGATTAACTCATTCGCCTCAACACACTGATAGAAAAACGCCATCTTAAGCCTGAGCATAAAATTAGTTAATTGCTAAACTATAAAGGCATTAACCACTTTAATGCAGTTAAAAGATAAGCTTTTTAACGCTTCACTACCATTAAGTTAAGTCGCTCGTCCTGAGCCGTGAGCTTGTCAAACAGTCGAAGTACGAACGGCTTAACTTCGCGGAATCAGATTTCTCCATTCACCCTTCGACAAGCTCAGCACGAAAGGAAATAGCCTTAACTTAATGACAGTGTGGTGTCTACAATCACTTATGTTTTAACAAGCCAGCGACGCGATAAGTCCGCGCCCCTGTCTTTGTCATGAACGGCTGTTAGGGAGAGAGTGTTGACTCAGTTTTTGGAATTGATACAGACTTTTCTTCTGTGCGAGTGACGGGCTGAATAGCTGGAAGAACTTGCTTAGTGTTAGCCGCAACAATGGATTCAGCATGTGTTGCGTCCGCTTCTATCGGCTCAACAGTAGGGGTATGTGTTGGCGGTACTTCCTTTGGTTCAAACAATACTTTATCAGATAAATCTTCGTGTTTTTTAAGTGCCTCTAGTAATTCGGCATCACGATGATAAATATCGGCATAAAAAGTTAAGTTGTTATGTTCATCAAAAAACGCGGTGCTATAAAGAAACATCACAGGAATGGTGTTTTTCAGTACCACGCGTTGATTTTTCCCTTGCATGGCTTTTTTTATCGCATCAACATCCCAACCACCCTGTTCTTTAAGTACAAACTCTGCTAGTTCTTGTGGATGCGCAACACGCACACAGCCATGACTTAAATCTCTACGCGATCTGCTAAATAGCGAAACTGAAGGGGTGTCATGTAAATAAACATCGCTATCGTTAGGAAAAATAAATTTTACTTTTCCTAATGCGTTACCTTTACCTGGACGTTGTCTAATACGTAATGAGCCTTGTCTTATTTGCTCAGAAAAATCACCATACTCCCCCAGTTTTTTACCTGAGCGAGCAACTACCTCCATATTTTGCCCCGATAAATAATCAGGATTTTCCATTAATTTTGGTAAGATTTCATCTTTAGCAATCTTAAAGGGTACATTCCAGTAAGGTTGGAAATCAACAAAACGCATATCAGCCGTTAATACAGGCGTTTGATTTTTTGCTGCTTTACCAACGACAACACGCATAGTGGTGGATGGACTGTCTTGGTTGATGTCATCAAACGCTGTCAGTTGAAACGCGGGAATGTTGACGATAATAGCAGGTCCTTCTTTGATTTCGGGTAGCCAACGCAGTCTTTCCATTGCTAATTCAATTTGCGTAATACGTTCAAACTTAGCTACAGGTGTATTAAACGCAGCCGCAGTGGATTTATTGATAATTCCATTCGCCTTTATGCCATGACGTTGTTGGAATTTTTTAACGCCCTCAACCATAGTGGCTGTATAAGTGGTTGCGGTATTGTCTATTTTATCTGTGGGTAAATCGCCAAATGCCGATAAATACTGTTGTAATTCGGCACTCTGCGGTAAAGGATCGCCTTGACGAATAGGCGATTTAACATCCATTTTTAGCGGCTTCGCTTTTTCAGGTGCGCGATAGGCTATTAACGCTTGTTTTAGTTTTTGATATTGCGGCAGTGTTGGCTCTACTAATGAGGGTAGTTGTGCCAACTTGTTTTCCGCTAAACTGGTTTTAATCAATGCAGGTAAATCTAGCGTTTTTTCAGTTCTTTGCTGAATATTAAGATTTAAATTGCGTGGATTGATTCGACCATAATGTAGGTTGTGTACATAGCGTAGTAAAGACACGCTAATTGCAGTGTCATACAGTGCAATGTCTTTGCTCTGCATATCTAAGGGTGACTTTAAGTCACTGAGCTTTTGCCGTAATAATTGCGTGTCGTAATCTGCCGCATTTAGACCGTTATTAGGCGCGTCGTCTAAGAGTTTGATGACTTCAGCGGCATTTTGCGTTGGTCTGCTATCATTGCTTAACCATATTGGCTGATAACCAGACTTTTGATAAAGTGCGTCGAGGTCTTGAACACGACGGGAAAAGTCGGATTGTGTGAGATAAAGATGTTGCTTACTGGCAATCAGATTAGCTATTTCAGTCGCTGGTCTAGTCACCACTATCTCAGGTGCAGGTGCAGCACTTGGTATTACGGTGGGGGTTGCAGGTGCTACTGCTGGTGTACTAATGGCAGGTGTTGCTACAGCGGCAGGTGTTGCGGTGCTGGTGACAGGGATAGCACTATTTTCAGTGTTCGCCTGTGC
>Ga0208115_1000289_pt1 | contig 12449 bp, 10 predicted proteins | sample LakWasMeta4_LOW4_2_FD_183856 | JGI IMG/M metagenome (GOLD analysis project Ga0208115, IMG submission 183856) | Freshwater sediment methanotrophic microbial communities from Lake Washington under simulated oxygen tension - Sediment Metagenome... | ecosystem: Environmental > Aquatic > Freshwater >...
TGTCCTGCTTGTTTCAGCTCTGGCGCTTTTCCCGCTATTGTATTTGACAATGAGAGGATGGACGAACACGTTGACCATTGTCCTGTTTAGTTTAGCGGTGATTCACTTTTTTCGCTTGCCAAGGTCTGCATGGGGAATCAAAAATATTAGCGGCACGGAATGGGCTGTTGTTACGGCGCTAGCCTCAGGTTTTTTAGCTATCCTGATCAGCCAGTTATTGCGCCAAGATGTGGTTATAAGGGCTTATGACGGACCGCTTCGGATGTTATTGGCAGCGCCGGTTTTTCTATTGCTGATGAAGAAAAAAATCGATTTTGTGCAAGTATTTCAGTTTATCTGTCCGTTATCGTTATTAATCCTTTTAGTATTTGTGCATTCGGACCCGGTTCAAATGCAAGCATGGGGCGGCAGGTTTACCACTTATTTCGTGGATCCGAATGCGTTTGGCATCAATACGATGCTTTTATCTTTTTTGTGCCTTTTTTCCGTTGATGCCGTAAGTAAGGATGGAGCGGCTTTGAAACTTTTGAAGTATGCGGGCTTTATGGCTGGGTTTTATCTTGAAATGAAATCCCAGACACGAAGTGCCTGGCTTGCCGAACCTTTTATGCTGGCTTTGTGGGCCGCTATTTATTGGCGATCAAAAAGTAAAAGAGAGTTGCTGATCTCTACCTTGATCAGTGTATCAATTATTTTAGGGCTTTATTTTCTGGTTGATTTTTTTCATGCTCGGGTTAACAGCATTTACTATGAAATTTCGGCATGGTTGAATAAAGCCAATACTGAGACTTCAGCGGGATTCAGGCTTTCATTTTGGCAAATGTCTTGGATATTATTCAAGCAAAATCCATTCTGCGGTTACGGTGATCTAGGCTATCAATCACAACTGTTAATGCCGCAGATTCAATCTGCGTTTTCCCCGGAAGCTATTTCCCTGATGGGAAGTGTTGGGCCGCACAATGAATACCTAGCGAACATGGTGCGCTCAGGAATTTTTGGATTTATTGCGGTTTCACTGCAATTTTTTGTGCCTGGCGTGGTTTTTATTAGAGGCCTTAAGTCTTCGATACATAGAGTTAAAAGTGCCAGCGCAATGGGTCTGTGTCTTGTCATGGGTATGATGATTACAAGTGTGAGCCAAGAAGTGCTGACTCTGAAATACACCAATTCATTTTATGGTCTAATGGTGGCGGCTTTATGTGCGTCTGTACTGTGGAAATGTCCTGTTGAAATCTGACTATGAGACCAAAAATATACGATTGCTTTTGTTATTTTAATGAAGACATGATTCTTGAGTTGCGGCTTGAGACCTTATGGGATGTAGTTGATGTTTTTGTTATTTCTGAGGCAACTTATACCCAGGCAGGCGATCCTAAACCCATCAATTTCTGCCCCGAACGTTTTGCTAAATACATGAGCAAGATCCGTCATTTGATAGTTGATCATAAACCATCAGGCCCAAATGACTTTTGGAAAAATGAAAACTATCAGCGCAATTATTTAAAAAATGGTCTGACTGATGCCCTGCCGGATGATTGGGTGTTAATTTCCGATTTGGATGAAATTCCTCGGCCAGAAGTTATTGCTTCTTACAATCCCAAGTATCTACGCGGCGATTTTGAACAAGATTGTTACGGTTATTTTTTAAATAATCTGTGGTTAGGTGAAGGCAAGTCTCGTTTTTGGCAGGGATCTAAAGTTACTACCTATCGTTATTTCACGACGTTTTTTAAAAGTAATGCCACTAGTGTGCGTATTTACAAGTCGTCCGGTTTATTGCGGGCATTGAAACGCAAGCTGTTTAAGTTGTTTCGAACGCAAAAAATTAAGAACGGCGGCTGGCATTTTACATGGATGTTCAAGATAGAGAACATCATCAAGAAAATTGAAAGTATGGCTCATCAGGAATACAACAAGCCGGAATTTAAGGATCCTGAATACATTCTAGAGATGATTCATAGCGGTCGAGATTTTCATAAACCTAAGAGCCGCTTTCAGGTTCAAAAAATTGATGAGAAATTTCCTCAATTTTTGGTTGATAACCAGAGTCGTTATCAAGACTGGTTATTGCCGCCAAATCGAGTTAATTGATCGTTTTTAGTCACTAAGTAGAGCTGAATTTGTATGTCTGCAGCTAGCTGGTGCTTTTCATAAAAATGGCTAAAAGTTGTAACAACATTAAAAACATCATCGAGATAATTGTGCTGCGTCATTTCCCCCAAGTTAACGTTGTTTATGCCCATAGAAAACGGGATTATTTTATAGCGGCGTTTACTTTTTTTTGCGTTGCGGTTTGCTTGATAAGCGATGCAAATGCGAGTTTGGAAAAACAAAATGCCCTTGGTGTTTGCGCTTGGGTGTTTTTGATCGGCTTGTTGCTTGGAGAAAACAAAGAAATAAGAGCGCAGGTTGGCATCGCCATCATTTTTGCAACTATCGGCGAGCATTTCGCATCACCTTTCATGGGTGGATACACTTACAGGTTTGAGAATGTGCCGGCCTATGTGCCGCCCGGGCACGGCATGGTTTATTTGACGGCTGTGGCTTTGGGACGTTCCGGGCTATTTCTGCGCTATGCCAGAGAAATTGCTGCATTGGTAGTATTAGTCTGCGGCGCCTGGTCGATTTGGGGCATCAGTGGTTATGCTGAACAGGGTGATTCAGTAGGCGCATTATTGTTTTGCGTTTTTTTGGGTTATCTTTTTAAAGGTCGTTCTCCAATGGTTTATCTGGCAGCCTTTTTCATTACCACATGGTTAGAGTTAATTGGCACTGCCGTTGGAACCTGGAAATGGGCGGCAATAGATCCTGTATTAGGCCTGCCGCAAGGAAATCCACCTAGCGGAGTTGCGGCCTGGTATTGTCTGGTCGATGCGGTAGCGATGGGTGGCGCAGCGCCTTTATTAAGCAGAGCGAAAAGTGTACATGGCTGGATAAAGTCCGGCAAATTTCGGAAAAATGCATATCAGGGCGCGGAGAATGAATAAGGTACTGTAAAATTAAAATCGCGCAGATTGGGTTTGCTATTTACAAGTGCCTCTGTCATCGACAGAGGTAATCAATAATCAAAAAAGGGGTTGAGCGGTATGGAACGTCGTGATTTTATTCGATTAAGTGTAGCGGGTGCAGGTGCCGGAATAATGATGCCAACCATGGCGCTGGCCGACAGTGGTAAGCAGATAGCTACAGGAAATATTTATTATACAAAAGAAGCCCCAGGCCGCTGGAGCGAGAAGGTTGCAACTCACTTGCCCAACATTGAAATACAAAAAACGGGAGGGAATGTCGCTGTAAAAATCGTAACGGCACATGAAATGAAAGATTATGAGCATTATATTGTTAAGCACGTTTTGCTGGATCAAAACTATAAATTTATAGATGAATATCTTTTCCATCCTGCTAAAGATAAGGCGGCAATATCAACATTTACACTGCATGACTACAGTGGGCCGATTTATGCGCTGAGCATGTGCAATAAGCATGATCTCTGGTTGAATGGCTCAGAAGTATAAGGATGCGTTTTAGATCATTATTTTGGCGTTGATGTTATTGCAAGTAGCTCATTGAGGTCCATTAACTCAATGAGCTGTTGTTTAGTAGGCGCTGCAACACAATTCAGCCAATGAAAAACAATCAACTTTTATACCCAAAGCCAAAAAAGATTCTGGTAATCGCAATGCGATACCTCGGCGATGTACTGCTGACGACACCCTTATTGCGTTCGTTGAGGCAGGCCTATCCCGATGCTCAACTTGATGTTTTAGTGTTTCGTAGTACAGCTTCCATGCTCGAAGGCAATCCCGATATTGACCATATTATTACTACGCCTAATCGCCCCAAGCTCTTAGATTATCAGCAATTATTTCGGCAAGTATTCAGACAGTATGATCTTGCCATTGCTACGCAGTCAGGCGATCGCCCTTTTTTATATACATTACTCGCGGCGCCGTTACGGGTTGCTGTAGTGCCGCCGAAAAACACTACTGGCTGGTGGAAACGTTTTTTTGTTCAACGCTGGACAGAGTTTGACAACGAAAACACACATACGGTATTGCAACACTTGAAATTACTGGATTTGATCAATGTTCCCCGGTGTTTTTCACTGGTGCCGCCACAAATCAGCAATACCCGGCAGCTAGCGGAGCAATTTCCTTTTCTAACTGACAATACCAGCTATGTGGTGCTGCATCCTCATCCGCAGTGGACATACAAGCAATGGACCGTTGAGGGTTGGATAGAAATAGGCTTCTATCTCAAAAGCTTGGGATTAAAACTGGTTCTTTCGGGAGGATCTGCCCAAGAAGAAATAGAATATGTTACGAATATTCAGCGTCAACTTCCCGAAGATACGATCAATCTGGCTGGCCAAGTTTCATTGGCGCAATTGGCAACCATTATTGCCCAAGCAAAACTATATATCGGCCCGGATACCGGCATCACCCACTTGGCTGCTGCAACCGGTATTCCCGTGATAGCGCTGTATGGCCCGACCAATCCGGTGAAATGGGCGCCTTGGCCTAGCGGGTATAACCAAAAAATAAATCCCTTTCATAAAACCGGTAGTCAGCAGCTTAACAATATCAGCTTGATTCAAGGTAAGGGGGACTGCGTTCCCTGCGATTTGGAAGGCTGTGATAAACACCGACAAAGTCGAAGCCGATGTCTTGATACCCTGTCTTCTGAGCAGGTTAAACGGATTGTTGAAGAAATATTACATTTTCAGATAAGGTAAATAAAACCTAGCTTACTGAAAGCGCTAAGATGCTTGTATTTGTTCGGTTGTGCTGTTGTTTCCAGCATGAAATCGGCAATAAATTGGCGCAGTAAGAATTTAATTATGAGGTTAAAATGCCGCTTGTAAAATTGCCATTCCGTTACTTTAAAAACATGAGTTTTAATCATAATTTAGCCTGCCGAATACAGCAACAACTGTTAGATTTCGGAAGCATTTTGATAGCCTTATTTATTTTTGCGATTTATTTTTCCACTAGTCTGGCAATTATTATGTCGGGTGTGCTGGGTGCTCTATGGCTACTTACCGGGCAATTTAAGTATTTGCCCGATACTTTAAAGAAGTGCCCGGTAGCTGCATGGGCATTGGCTTTATTGGTTTTTTTTATTGGGGGGCTAAGTTACGGCAGCGTTACAACGGACGAAGCAGTCTCAATGATAATGAAGTATAGGGAATTGTTTTTCGTTACAATTTTATGTCCTTTTCTGACTAAGGAGCGCGACGTTAATTTGGCATGGAAGGCTTTCATGATTGCATCTGTTATCACGCTGTTGGCGTCATATCTCATGGATAGCGATATTATCAGTACTAATAAACAGGGTGATCCTTCTATCAAGAGCCGTATTACTCATAGCATTTTTATCGCTTTTTTCGTTTTTTATTGCCTACATAAAGTATCTGATGGGGGGGGTTATTCCCGGTTTTATTTAATCGGAGTCATGCTAGGCTTATACAATGTTTTCTTTATCGTTGAAGGTCGTACAGGTCAATTAACCACTCTTGCGCTAATTTTGTTGTTTGCAATTCAACGGTTCAGTAATAAAGGCCGCGTATTAACAGTGGTTGCGGTATCAGTTTTCTTGGTTCTATTTCTTTCTTTCTCGGATAAAGCAAACCGGATCAACGAAGGTTTTGCCAATACTCAGGCCTATTTACAACCAAAGCCGGAACAAACTGAGTCCTCCATGGGGCAACGATATACGTTCTGGAAATACTCATTAAAGCTGATTGCTGAAAAGCCGTTTCTGGGCCATGGTACCGGCAGTTTCGCCAACGAATATCAACGGGTAGCTGTGGGTGAGCAGTTTATAACTGTAAATCCCCATAATGAATTTCTTATGATCGGTGTTCAGCTAGGCGTATGTGGATTGCTTGTATATCTGGGTTTTCTTTCAAGCCAATTATATTACGCAGGGAAGTTGCCTGATAATAGAAAATGGCTTGCTCAAGGACTTCTGGTTTTATTAACCATCACCAGCCTATTTAATACGCCTTTCTTCGATCACGCCGAAGGGCACTGGTATGCCTGCATGATAGCTTTGTGCTTTGCAACTTTTAGAGCAAGCAATAACATTAAAATAAACGATGCTTATGCTTAGCGTAATCATTATCACCAAAAATGAAAGCGCGCATATTGGTCGCTGTTTGGAATCTGTCTCGTGGGCCGATGAGATTATTGTTTTAGACTCAGGTAGTGCTGACGATACGGTCGCGATTTGCCGACAATATACCGATAAGGTTTATGAGACAGATTGGCCGGGTTTCGGCGTCCAGAAGCAGCGTGCCGTGGATAAGGCCAATGGTGACTGGATTTTATCCTTAGATGCTGACGAAGTTGTGACTTCGGAATTAAGGGCGGAAATCGAAAAAGCGCTTTCGCAAGAACATTATAAGGGCTATGAAATACCCCGGCTTTCCAGCTATTGCGGTAAGCAGATGCATTACGGGGGGTGGTGGCCTGACTATGTATTAAGATTGTTTCGCCGTGATTGTGGATATTTCACCGATTCTGTTGTACATGAAAGTATTATTGTTCAAGGGCAAGTCGGTCGCGTGGGTTCGCCACTGCTACATGACGCCTTTATAAATCTCGATGAGGTTTTGTATAAAGTGAATAGCTATTCAACTTTGGGCGCAGAAATGCTTTACCAGCGAGGTGTCCGCTCATCGTTGGGCAAAGCCATTTTAAAAGGACTATGGACGTTCATTCGGACCTACTGCATAAAAGCCGCAATCTTGGATGGGCGGCAAGGTCTGATGCTGTCAATTTCTAATGCGGAAGGCGCTTATTATAAATATCTTAAGCTGTCGGAATTGCAGAACCGGCAATCATACAAATAATGAATTTAATTTCTGTCATCGTAACCACCTATAATTGGCCTGCCGCATTAGAGCTTTGTCTGGACAGTTTATTTGCTCAACATGACCCAGCCTTTGAAATTATCATTGCCGATGATGGCTCTACGGCCATAAATCAGGCACGAGTTCAAGCCTACTGCACTAAAAGCCCGGTGCTTATTCAATATGTGCATCATGACGATCAAGGTTTCAGAGCCGGAACTATCAGGAATAAGGCTGTTGCGAGCAGTCAGGGTGAATATTTGCTGTTTATTGATGGTGACTGCGTTCTTGGGCCTGATTTTATCGCCAAGCATCGGCAGTTGGCGGAACGTGGGTATTTTGTACCTGGAAACAGAGTGCTGTTGAGCCAGTCTTATACCCAGGAAGTCATTGAAAAACAGATTCCGTTGCATCAAAAACCGTTAAGCTGCTTTGTTTCTCTCTGGCTGCAAAGAAAAATCAACAGGATTTCTACTTTTATTAGGTTGCCTTTAGGTTTTTTAAGGAAGTTGCAGCCCAACAAATGGCAAAAAGCAATGACCTGCAATCTGGCGCTCTGGAAAAGCGACTTTTTACGATCCAATGGTTTTGATGAGTTGTTTGAAGGCTGGGGGTTTGAGGATTCCGATCTGGTTATCCGATTGATCCATGCAGGTATCAAACGCAAGGAAGGGCGGTTTGCGGTGCCTGTGCTGCATCTATGGCATCAGCATAATGACAAAAGCAAGCAAGACCTTAATTACCAAAGATTGATGGATCGCTTGGGGCAGCAGGATTTTATTGCTGCAATAAAAGGTGTATCTCAGTACTGTGGTGATGCAGGCAAGGCACCGCTTTCAGTTCAGTCAAATATTCAGAAAATATGAAAAAAAAATCTAAACGAGGCGCGCAAATATATAAGCGCTTATTAACTTATGTGAAGCCGCATTTAGGGCTTTTTGCAATTAGTATTATTGGCTTCCTGATTTATTCAGGCACCCAAACTTTATTTGCGGCATTGATCAAGCATATCATCGATATACTGCAAACCGAGACTCGTGAGGGCATGAATTATTTGCCAATATTGTTTAGCGGTTTAATTGTCGTGCATGGTATTGGCGCTTACCTAGGCAACTATTTTCTGGCCAAAGTATCCGTCAATATCGTACATGCGTTGCGGTATGAAATCTTTGATCATTATACGCGTTTGCCAACAGCCTATTTTGATGCCCATAACAGTGGTTATATGATTTCAAGGATCACCAACAATGTCGGGCAGGTTACCCAAGCCACCACCGATGCGGTGCGCACCATTGTCCGTGAAGGTTTTACTGCTATCGGCCTGTTAATTTATTTATTTTATTCAAACTGGATGTTATCGCTGGTTTTTGTCGGTATAGCACCGGTTATTGTGGTGTTGGTGAGCTATGTTAGTAAACGTCTTCGGGGAATCAGTAAAAAAATACAAGAATCGATCGGAGACATAACTCATATTACTTCTGAATTGGTTGGCGGAAATCGCATAGTACGTAGTTATGGCGGGGAGGAATACGAACGTCGGCGATTTTTAGAAAGCAGCTTATATAACCGAAGGCAATCGCTCAAGCTGGCAACGACTATGGCGATACATAATCCGATCATGCAGTTTATCATTGCCATAGCTTTGTCATTCTTAATGTATGCGGCTCTGTTTTTGATGAAGCAATCAACAGTCGGTGAATTTGTTGGGTATCTGACAGCGGCATTTTTACTGCCGAGACCTATAAGGCAACTGAGTGATGCAAATGGAGATATTCAAAAAGGTATTGCAGCTGCAGAATCACTATTTGAGATTTTGGATGAGCCGGGCGAACCGGATGAAGGCACCTATCAGGCAGAAAGATGCAAAGGAGCGCTGGAATTTAAAAATCTGACATTTCAATATGCCGGTGCAAATGAGCCTTCGCTGATTGACATCAGTTTTAAGGCCGAGCCTGGGCAGACAATTGCATTGGTGGGCGCTTCCGGCGGCGGTAAAAGCACACTGGCCAGTTTGGTTTCGCGTTTCTATCCGCATGATAACGGTGAGATATTGCTGGACGGCGTGGAAATTAATCATTATGAGCTGGCAAATTTGAGAAAACAGTTGGCATTAGTCAATCAGCAAGTCACGTTATTCAATGACACGATAGCCAATAATATAGCTTACGGAGCGCTTGCAACAGTAACTAAAAGCCAAATAACTCAGGCGGCAACAGACGCTTATGCAATGGAATTTATCGCCAAGCTGGACCAGGGATTGGACACGGAAATAGGCGAGAATGGCGTCAAACTGTCCGGAGGACAGCGGCAAAGGTTAGCTTTGGCCAGGGCGTTGCTGAAAGATGCCCCCATTCTGATATTGGATGAGGCAACATCGGCGCTCGATACCGAATCGGAGCGTTTTATACAGGCGGCGCTACAAAAAGTAATGAGCAACCGGACGACGCTGGTTATTGCTCATCGGCTATCAACAATTGAAAATGCCGATATGATTTTGGTTATAGATCAGGGGCGCATTGTAGAAAGAGGCTCTCACCGGGAGCTCATTGCAAAAAATGGAGCCTATGCACGCTTGCATTCGATGCAATTTGAGGAGCATTCCAAGGGCAACCATACGGCCACCCCAGCTGAACTGCTAAGTTCAGACCTTGTTTAAAGGACATAATTTTGAAAACATTTATTTCTGAGCTTGAACAGCATAAGGCCGTCATGGAGAGTCTGGCAGATTGTTCTGATGCGATTGAAGCAGCTGGAGAGTTGCTGATTAAGACATTAACACAGGGCGGAAAAATATTGTTGTGCGGCAACGGCGGTAGTGCCGCCGATTGTCAGCATATCGCTGCGGAGTTAGTGGTGCAATATCAAAAAAGTCGTAGGGCGCTAGCTGCTATTGCGTTGACTACGGACAGCTCGATTTTAACGGCGCACAGCAATGACTTCGGCTTTGACACGGTCTATGCCCGCCAGATTGAGGCTATTGCCGATGAAAAAGATTGTCTAATTGCTATTTCCACATCGGGACGTAGTAAAAATATATTAAAAGCAGTGGACGCTGCAAGGTTGAAAGGCATGGCTGTTATCGGTTTAACTGGATGCGAAGGCGGTGAGTTGATTAGCCATGTGACCCATTCGGTGATTGTTCCTTCGAACGTGACTGCAAGAATTCAAGAGGCTCATATTCTGATAGGGCATTGGTGGTGCGGCGCAATTGAGGACTGCATGGATGCAGGAGATACGACTCCACGGATGGAGGAGGTAGAGCAATGCAAGGAGCGATTGCCGAGAGCGCCAACAGTAGGCGCTTTAGGCGGTGCAGGAGCAGTTACCGAGGAGACACAGTAATGTTGGCGACAGCACCTGATTTTACAAAGGCCCGTGTCATAGTCATCGGCGATGTGATGCTGGATCGATACTGGTCCGGCCAAGCCGCGCGTATTTCACCTGAAGCGCCGGTGCCGGTGGTGAGAGTTAAAGCTATTGAAGATCGTGTTGGCGGCGCGGGTAACGTTGCGCTTAATATTGCCAAGTTAGGGGGCAAGGTAACTCTGTTGGGCGTAGTTGGTGATGATGCCGAGGGCGAGACACTAAGGCGGTTATTGGAAGCGGAAGGAGTGGAGTGCGATTTTATCGTCGAGCCGGAAATTCGCAGCATCTGCAAGTTACGGGTTATGGCGCAGCATCAGCAGCTCATACGTATTGATTTTGAAGAGACGACTCTTCAGTTTGATTCAGCAGCCCTGTTAGCAAGACTGGCTGAACATCTGCCTAGAAATAATACGGTAGTTTTCTCGGATTACGGCAAAGGCACACTGGCTGATGTTGCAACCTATATCAAAAAAGCCAAGCAGGCCGGTATTAGGGTCTTAGTGGACCCGAAAGGCGTGGACTACCAACGTTATACACAAGCAGACCTGATAACGCCAAATCTGTCTGAATTGCAGGCCGTGGTCGGCGTTTCTGAACATGAAGATGATCTGATTGAAAAAGGGCGGGCGCTGTTAACTCGCTATCAAATCCCGACGCTGTTGCTGACTCGTGGCGAGGCAGGGATGACGTTGATACAGGATAATCAAGTGCATTCATTGCCGGCTCAGGCCAAGGATGTCTTTGACGTAACCGGCGCCGGTGATACTGTTATTGCTGTAATGGCTCTGGGTGTGGCGCTGGATATGCCGTTGTATGATGCAATGCATCTGGCCAATCTGGCAGGCGGCATTGTAGTCGGAAAGCTAGGCACATCAACAGTATCAATGCAGGAATTAACGCGGGCAATGCACGGCGATCGAGATTCCCAGTACGGTATCGTTTCCGAAGACGAATTGGCGCACATATTGACTGGTGCCAAAGCCCATGACGAACGCATCATTATGACCAACGGTTGTTTTGATTTGTTGCATGCAGGACATGTGACTTATTTACAGCAGGCAAAAGCGTTGGGGGATCGCTTGGTTGTGGCTGTAAATTCCGATGCATCAGTTAAGCAGCTAAAAGGAGAAACACGGCCTATCAATGGTTTACAGGAACGAATGGCGGTTTTATCGGCATTGGCTTGCGTCGATTGGGTGGTTTCATTTGAAGAGGAAACGCCTGAAAGATTGTACTGCAGACTGCTTCCTGATGTGATCGTCAAGGGAGGCGATTATAGTCCGGAACAAGTCGCCGGCGGTGAATGCGTTGTTCGGGCGGGTGGCGAAGTAAAGATTCTACAGTTTGTTGACGGGCAATCTACAACTGCAATGATTAAAAAAGCGAGGGGGCAGGAATGATAGTTGTTACGGGTGGGGCTGGTTTTATTGGCAGTAATCTAATTCGAGCATTAAACGAGCGAGGCGAACGCGATATATTGTTAGTTGATCACTTGGTTAATGGGCGAAAAATGCATAATATCGCCGATCTTGATATCGCCGATTATATGGACAAGGAGGAGTTCATGGAGAAAATCGACATGGCTCACTTTTTTGATGGGGTGCGGGCAGTTTTTCATCAAGGAGCTTGTTCTGCAACAACAGAATGGGATGGACGGTATGTGATGGTGAACAATTACGACTATTCCAAGCGTCTATTGCATTGGTGTATCGCAAGAAATGTCGCATTCTTGTATGCTTCTTCCGCTTCGGTTTATGGTGATGGCAAACGCGGCTTTCGAGTCGATCGCAGTTGCGAGCATCCTATCAATATGTATGCCTATTCAAAGTTCCAATTCGATCAATACGTGCGACCTTTATTAGCTAAAACAAAAAGCCCGATTGTCGGTTTTCGCTATTTTAATGTTTACGGTCCAAGAGAGCAGCATAAAGGCGCTATGAGCAGTACAGCGTTCCATTTTAATCGACAGGTCATTGAGCAAAAAAAGGCAAAGCTGTTTGAAGGATGCGATGGTACGGATAACGGCGAGCAAAAGCGCGATTTTGTTCATGTTGATGATGTTGTAGATGTAAATCTGTGGTTTTTGGATCACCCTGAACAGCGAGGCATTTTTAATGTAGGAACAGGACGGGCTGAAACTTTTAATGCGATTGCTCAGGCAGTGATTGATTGGCATAAAGAAGGAAATATTGAATATATTCCATTTCCTGAGCATTTAAAGGGGGCTTAT
>Ga0208115_1000290_pt1 | contig 12444 bp, 11 predicted proteins | sample LakWasMeta4_LOW4_2_FD_183856 | JGI IMG/M metagenome (GOLD analysis project Ga0208115, IMG submission 183856) | Freshwater sediment methanotrophic microbial communities from Lake Washington under simulated oxygen tension - Sediment Metagenome... | ecosystem: Environmental > Aquatic > Freshwater >...
GCACCTGCCGGCATTGGGCGCGCGCGACTTTGCCAAGCTGCGTAAAGAGCTGGGCTGTGACGAACAGACGCTGAAACAGGCGCAACAGCTTATCACCAGCTTAAACCCAAGGCCGGGGGCTGATTTCAGCCATATTGGCTCAGAGCATTACATTCAGCATGAAGTCGTGGTGAAAAAAGTCAAAGGCATATGGATTGCGAGCCTGAATGAAAGTGTGATTCCCAAGCTCAGGATCAACCAGCTCTATGCCGGCATATTGAAACGTAACCGCGACAGCTCCAGCCAGTATCTGCAAAGCCAGATGCAGGAAGCAAAATGGATGATTAAGAATATCCAGCAGCGCTTTTCTACGATATTGCGGGTTTCACAGGCGATTGTCGATCGTCAGCGCAACTTTCTTGAGTATGGCGAGGTGGCGATGAAGCCGCTGGTGCTGCGTGAGATCGCTGATGAGCTGGGTTTGCATGAATCGACCATCTCCCGCGTCACCACCAATAAATACATGCTCACGCCGCGCGGGATTTTTGAGCTTAAATACTTCTTTGGCAGCTCGGTTGCCACTGATACTGGCGGTACTTGTTCTGCTACTGCCATTCGTGCGCTGATTAAAAAACTGGTCGAACAGGAAAACCCTAAAAAGCCTTACTCCGATAACCAGATCACTGATCTACTCGCAAAACAGGGCATTGTAGTGGCGCGCCGCACCATCGCAAAATACCGTGAATCATTGAATATCGCGCCTGCCAGTTTAAGAAAATCGTTATAAAAACGCTGCATGAAAATGAAGCATTATCATTAGACGTATTTAAAAGCGTTAAGTTAGGATTTCTACCTTGTGTTAGGCCAAAGGAGCTGGTTGTGAATAAACTCAAAAATTGGCTACGAATAGCTAACGGTTGGAAACGGCTGTGGTTTGTTTTATCTGCGTTCGGTTTTTTTTACGCAACCGTTATCAATCCCTTTGTGCTCACTAGTAAGAGTAACCTTTCTCAGTATCAATATCGATGGGCGGTAGAAAAGGAACTCAAAAAGCCTGAGTGTCAGTTATATTCGGCAAAGCCTTTGGCAGAATTAGTTGAACCTGAGTATCAAGATAGCGAGGGAAACCAAGGGTGTTACCACATTTACAATTATAGAAAATACAACAATCCAACTAAAGTGCCTTACACGATGGATGATCTCGACCGAGATTTTAGACAGGAGTTATGGGGTGAAATTTTTGTGTTAGCTGGCCTTGGTTTGTTGGGTGCCATAGTGCTCTCGGTTGTTATGTATTTCTTGGGCGTGGTTGTGGCTTGGGTAGCAATGGGCTTTAAAAAGAGATCCAATAGTTAAATGTCTTACCAAGGTCTAACTCTGTATTTGAGCGGGGCGTGCTGAAGCGTGGCCTTATGTTAAACGTTGGACTTTTGATGCCGCCGTAATGGATGAGTGGACTTTCGATGAAAACTTGGAGATTGCTATGAAACGCACTTTACTATTTGTTGCTTTGGTTACACTTTCGGGAGCAGTATTTGCCGACAAATATGTCAACGGTTACACCCGAAAAGATGGCACCTATGTTCAAGGTCACACGAAGAGTAGTCCTGACGAATATCGTTATAACAACAAAGGCTCGCAAACCTATGGTGGAGGTCAGCGTGATGAGTATAGCTCAGGTACTGGAGCCACAAATCGTAGCAACTCCAGTTATGGCTGGCGCGACAATGATCGCGATGGTGTGAGTAATCCTTATGATCAAAAACCAGAGTCAAAGACGGGTGGTTGGTAATCGAGCTCTAGCCTATACGCTGTTGTTGAAAGTTCCGCATAGCGTACTTGCCTTTAGTGGATTATGTGAAAGCTACTCAGCCCCTCAATTAATATATTAGGTCTTTTTTAGCTAAGTAGGGTGCTGTTGAGAAACATCGCAAAATACCGTGAATCATTGAATATCGCGCCTGCCAGTTTAAGAAAATCGCTTTAAATTTACAGCTTCAAACCGGAAATAAAAAAATTCTTCGTTTCAATCCCACAGAAGTAAATGAACGTAGTAAACTGAAATTGTTCGACGAGTTTTGAATGCATTTAACAGGATAAAACTCGAAGAATATTTTCAAAAGGAGCAAGTCATGAATTTACAATTAACTGGTCACCATTTAGAAATTACTCCGGCTATGCGCGATTATCTAACGAGCAAGCTGGTTAAAGTTAGCAATCACTTTGATCATGTGATCGATGTCAAAGTGACCATGAGTGTTGAAAAGCTTACTCAAAAGGTAGAGGCTACACTGCATGTTCCTGGTAATGATTTACACGCGGAATGTCAGGATGAGAATATGTACAGCGCGATTGATATGCTGACTGACAAGCTTGACCGCCAGGTGTTGAAGCATAAAGAAAAGAATACAGATCACCACAAGGCAAATGGTGCCGTTAAGCATCAGAATGTTGAATAATTAACATATTGTTTTAATCATCATTTATGGCTCAAATAAACGTCGCTGAGCTATTCAAACAAACCCGCCGCAAGCTCAAACTGAACTGGATTGCAGGGCTGAACGGCGGGTCAAATACTCTCACTAGCGAAACCGTAACAAAACCGTCACTGGCACTCATCGGTCACCTTAATTTCGTGCACCCTAACCGTGTGCAGGTGCTGGGTTGTGCCGAGATGGATTATTTACGCAGTTTGCCGGCTGTAGAAGCGGTACGTGCAATCGAGAATCTTTACTCTACCGATCTGGCAGCAGTGATTGTTGCTAACGGCGAGAAAGTGCCTGAATCACTCATGGCTGCTGCCGATGCCCATGCTGCGCCTTTGTTTACCTCAACTTTACGCAGCCCCGCACTGATGGATTTTCTGAGCCATTATCTGGCGCAGGCGGTGGCAGAGTCTGTGAGCCTGCATGGCGTGTTTATGGAGGTGCAGGGTTTTGGTGCACTGATTAAAGGCGAGGCGGCAATTGGTAAAAGTGAATTGGCGCTAGAGTTGATTTCACGCGGGCATCGTCTGGTTGCTGATGATATCGTGGATTTTTTCCGTATTTCACCCGAGCGTGTTGAGGGCCGCTGTCCGGCATTATTGCAGGATTTTCTGGAAGTACGTGGCCTGGGGATTCTGAATATCCGTGCAATTTTTGGCGATAACTCAGTCAAGCCAACCAAGCCTCTGGATCTGATTATTCAGCTGGAAATGGCCGATAAGCTGGCGCCCCAGTTGCTGGATAGGCTCAATATCAAGACCCTGCATGAAGAAGTGCTGGGTGTCAAAGTGCCCAAGGTGCAGATTCCGATCGCGGCTGGGCGCAACATCGCGGTACTGGTAGAGGTTGCAATTCGCAACCACGTGTTATTATTGCGCGGTATTAATGCAACCAAGCAGTTTACGCAGCGCCACCAGCGCGAAATGAAAAAAAACAGATAGCGATTTTAAGTTAATTAAGATGAAGCAATTGATTATTGTGACGGGTCTTTCCGGCTCAGGTAAAAGTATCGCATTGCGCGCGCTTGAAGATAGCGGTTATTACTGTATCGACAACCTGCCGGCAACGATGCTGCCCAGCCTGTCTAATCATCTCACAACAGTGAATCATCATCTTGTGGCAATCAGCATAGACAGCAGGAGCGCCGCTATTGAGTCACTGCCTGACAATATCGCGCTGCTCAAATCACAGAATGTTGACACGCGTGTTTTATACCTGGAATCTAATGTGGAAACGCTGGTAAAGCGATTCAGTGAAACCCGGCGTAAACATCCTTTAAGCAAAGATACGACCACCCTGGCCGAGAGCATTGCTTATGAACGTGAATTGCTGGGTAACCTCGGCAGCTTGGGCCATGTAATCGATACCAGTAACTTGAGTGCCAATACACTGCGCGGCTGGGTAAAAGATGTGGTGTCGAGCGAGCATACAGGGCTGACCTTGCTGTTTACATCATTCGGGTTCAAGCATGGCATCCCGCTGGATGCCGATTTTGTATTTGATGTACGCTGCCTGCCTAATCCGCACTATGATCCGAATTTGCGTGACCTGACGGGTAAAGATGCGCAGATCAAGGCTTATCTGGAAGTGCATGATTCAGTGCAGGAGATGCTATCGGATATCCGCGCCTTTGTAGAAAAGTGGTTGCCATGCTTTATTATGGATAACCGCGGTTATTTAACCGTTGCCATCGGATGTACCGGTGGCCAGCATCGTTCGGTTTATATGGTTGAGCAGCTAAGCCAGTATTTTCAGTCGCAGCAGAAAGTACTGACGCGGCATAGAGAGCTCAAATAGTAGTAGTAATCAGGGCGCTTCTGAAAATGTATTTCCGGAGATGCCCATAAAATAGGTACTCATAAACAATGATTGGTATTTTAATTATTACACATGGTACGCTTGGCGATAGTTTGCTGGAGTGTGCAAACCACATGTTGGGAAAAACGCCTCCGCAGATCGCATCACTTGCAGTCAGCAGTAAAGACGACCCCGGTAGCGTCATCCCTAAAGCGGTAGAGATGGTTGCCAGCGTGAATAGCGGCGATGGCGTGCTCGTGCTGTCCGACATGTATGGCGCTACCCCCTGCAATATTGTGACCAAAATACTGCAGCCGGGGGTGGTGGAAGGTGTGGCCGGAGTGAATCTGCCCATGCTGGTCAGGGTCATGAACTATCGGCAGGAGCCGTTGCCGGTGCTGGTTGATAAAGCCTTAAGCGGAGGCCGCGAAGGGGTCGTGGCGTTTGACCGCGAAAGCTGTGAGCGCTTTGAGCAAGGCTCCGTTAAATAACAGGATTCAGGTTTATATGATTAGCAAGCAACTGGAAATTATCAACAAACTGGGTTTGCATGCCCGCGCTTCAACCAAGCTTACGCAAACCGCCAGCAAGTTTGCCAGTGAGGTATGGATTGAGCGCAACGGTCGCCGTGTGAATGCCAAGAGCATTATGGGTGTCATGATGCTGGCGGCGGCAAAAGGCGCAATTGTTACTTTAGAGGCCAGCGGTGCCGATGAGGCTGCGGCTATCGAGGCATTGTCTGCATTGATTGAAGACTACTTCGGCGAAGGCGAATGACCAGTTTCAGCATTCATGGTGTAGGGGTTTCCAGCGGTATCGCGATTGGACACGCACATCTTCTTTCCAATGCATTGCTGGAAGTGGTGCATTACCAGCTGCCAAAACATTTGATTGATGATGAAGTAAAGCGGTTCAGCAACGCCATTGCAACCGTCAAGCATGACTTGGCGCAGATCAAAGGCAGCCTGCGCAAGAATGCGCCGGCAGAGCTGGCGGCGTTTATCGGCACGCATCTGATGATGCTGGAAGATAAGTCACTATCCGAAGTGCCCAAGAACATCATCAGAAATGAGCAATGCAATGCCGAATGGGCGATCAAGCTGCAGATGGACGACATTGTTGACCAGTTCGAGCAGATTGAAGACAGCTACCTGCGTGAGCGCAAACAGGATGTGATCCAGGTTGTGGAGCGTATTATCAAGGTGCTGCTTGGCCATCAGGCGCAGTTAAGTACCGAGCAGCAAGCCAGCGCACTGCATCAGGAACGCAAACTGATTCTGGTCGCGCATGATGTTTCCCCCGCTGATGCAATTCAATTCAAGCAGCACCAGTTTGCGGCATTTATCACTGATGTCGGCGGCGCAACATCGCATACGGCGATTCTGGCGCGCAGCCTTAATATTCCATCTATTGTTGCGCTGCAGCGTGCGCGTGATTTAATCAATGACGGTGAGCTCATCATTGTTGATGGTGATCTTGGTGTCGTGATTGTTAATCCATCCAAAGAGATTCTGGATGAGTACAAATTAAAGCAGGAACAGTGGGAGCTCGAACAGCAAAAGCTGCAGCGCATTAAAACGACCAAGGCACTGACGATAGACGGCACGCAGATTGAGCTCATGGCAAATATTGAAGTGCCGGAAGACGTTGCTGCCGTCAGGGCATCCGGCGCGACCGGCATCGGTTTGTATCGTACAGAGTTCCTGTTCATGAACCGGCATGACATGCCGAATGAAGAAGAACAGTTTGAGGCCTACAGGTCAGTGGCTGAGGCCATGAAAGGCGCGCCGGTGACTATCCGCACGCTGGATCTGGGGGCGGATAAGCAGATGAATGCCGATACGGTTGTCAATTCACCCAATCCTGCTTTGGGGCTGCGAGCCATTCGTTTATGCCTGTCCGAGCCGCAGATTTTCCATACCCAGTTGCGTGCATTGCTACGGGCATCGCATTATGGAAAAATCAAGATTCTGATTCCAATGCTATGCATGCTTTCAGAGTTGCGCCAGACCAAGGTATTTCTTGAGCGTGCCAAGGCCAGTCTGCGTAAAGAGAATATTCCGTTTGATGAAAAGGTCGAACTTGGCGGCATGATAGAAATCCCGGCCGCGGCTATTAATGCCGAGGCTTTTGCCGATGAACTGGATTTTCTGTCTATCGGTACTAATGACCTGATTCAATATACATTGGCAATAGACCGTACCGATGACGCTGTTGCACATTTGTATAACCCGCTGCATCCATCGGTATTGAAACTGATTTCCATGACGATTAAAGCAGGCGTCAAACAGGGCAAAGCCGTTTCGGTATGCGGCGAGATGGCTGGCGATGCCAAGCTTACCAAGCTGCTGCTGGGGATGGGGTTGCGTCAGTTCTCCATGCATCCTTCGCATGTGCTCAGCATCAAGCAGCAGGTGCTGCATAGCCAGTTGAGTGAGTTGTCCGGCCAGGCGCGCAAGGTGCTTGGCTTGACCGATATTGAGAAAATTGAACTTGTGGTCAATAAATTCAATCTCAACTAAGCGCTTGTTTAATGGCCGTTACCGGTTCCGGAATCAATCTTTTGTTATCAACAGAAAATTTTAAAAGGCTTGAACATGTCCACTGAAATTACCGTGCCCAGTAACGATGATAAAAACATTGTGACGATTACCCACTTGGGCGGCATATTGTTTTCATTTATTCCGTCATTAATCGTGTGGCTGCTGAAAAAAGACGACAGTGAATACATTGCAGCGCAGGCCAAAGAAGCGCTGAATTTTCAGATAACATTGCTGCTGGCGCAATTTATTGCATACGTTTTGATTTTTATATTGGTCGGATTCTTATTGCTGGGGCTAATCTGGATATTCAATATTGTTTTTTGCATTATCGCCGCCATATCAAGCAGTAAGGGTGAGTATTATCGCTATCCGTTCACTTTACGTTTAATCAACTAGACTTTGAACCATTCGTTTTTAAAAAAGAAAGATCTGCCGCAGTGACTATTTCACAGTTAGAAAACAATCCGCTTCTGCATTTTGCAGGGTTACCCAAATTCAATGAGGTAAAAGCAGGGCACGTTTCCCCGGCGGTTGATTATTTGCTGGCTGACGCCAGAAAAACGGTTGAGACGCTTGCAACAGCTGAAGGTGAAGTCACCTGGGATAACTTCGCCAGCAAGCTGGAAGATATGGAAGAGCGCCTGTCGCGCGCATGGTCGCAGGTGGGGCACATCAATGCCGTTGTGAATAGCCCGGAACTGCGGGAAGCTTATAATGAGAACTTATCGAAACTGACGGATTTTTATGCTGATCTGGGGCAGGATGAACGCCTTTACGCCAAATTCCGTACCCTGCGCAACAGTGCGGCATTTGAAGCACTGACAACCGCGCAGAAAAAAATCGTCGAGAATGAGTTACGCGATTTCCGCCTGGGCGGTGCAGAGTTGCCTCCTGAGCAGAAAGCGCGTTTTAAAGAGATCCAGGAAGAGCTGTCTAAACTTTCCTCCAGGTTCGAGGAAAATGTGCTCGATGCGACTAATGATTATGCTTTGTACGTGCATGACACAGAGACCTTGAAAGGCATCCCGGAAGATGTGCTGCAGGCTGCGGCGGATGCGGCAAAAGCGGAAGATAAGACCGGCTGGAAGTTTACTTTGCATTTTCCGTCTTATTTGCCGGTACTCCAATATGCAGATAACCGTGAATTGCGTGAGACGCTTTATCGCGCTTATGCTACGCGCGCTTCCGAGTTCGGTAAACAGGAGTGGGATAACACATCGGTGATTGCACAAACACTCAAGTTGCGACACGAAGCTGCACAACTACTCGGTTTTGATAACTATGCCGAGCTTTCAATCGCTACCAAGATGGCTGATTCAGCCCAGCATGTAGAATCTTTCCTGAAGGATCTTGCCGCGAAAGCAAAGCCGTTTGCACTCAGAGATAAAATAGAGCTGGATGAATACGCCGCTAAACTTGGTATCACTGACATGCAGGCATGGGACGTATCCTATGTTTCAGAGAAGCTGCGTGAAGATAAATATGCATTCTCTGACCTGGAAGTGAAGCAATACTTCCCTGAGCATAAAGTGCTGGATGGTTTGTTTAAGGTGGTGGAAACCATTTTCGGCATTCATGTCAGCCGTTCGGATGCGCCGGTTTGGCATGAAGCCGCAAGTTTTTATGACATCAAAGATGACAAAGGCGAACTGATCGGCCAGTTCTACCTGGATCTGTATGCGCGTAACAACAAACGCGGCGGCGCCTGGATGGATGAGGCGATTACGCGCCGCAAATCAGCGGGTGGCCTGACCAAGCCGGTTGCTTATTTAACCTGCAACTTCTCTGCCCCGGTCGGAGATAAACCGGCACTGTTTACGCATGATGAAGTGCTGACCATGTTCCACGAGTTTGGTCACGGTTTGCATCACATGCTCACCGAAGTGGATGATTACAGTGTATCCGGCATTAAAGGTGTGGAGTGGGATGCAGTGGAGCTGCCAAGCCAGTTCATGGAGAACTTTTGCTGGGAGTGGGAAGTGCTGCGCAATATGACGTCGCATGTCGATAGCGGTGAGCAGCTGCCACGTGCGCTTTTCGACAAAATGGTGGCCGCCAAAAACTTCCAGGCTGGCATGCAGACTGTACGCCAGATTGAGTTTTCCTTATTCGATATCCGCCTGCATAGCGAGTTTGATCCGCATGGCGCCACTACTGCGCTGGATCTGATTGAATCGGTGCGTGATGAAGTTGCCGTGGTGCGCCCGCCTAAATGGAACCGCTTCCCGCATAACTTTACGCATGTATTCTCAGGCGGTTATGCGGCGGGTTATTACAGCTATAAATGGGCTGAGGTGTTATCTGCCGATGTTTACAGCATGTTTGAAGAAGATGGCGTACTGTCCAGAGAAGCCGGTCAGCGCTACTGGCAGGAAATTCTGGCAAAAGGGGGCTCCCGTTCTGCGATGGAATCCTTTGCCGCTTTCCGTGGTCGTGAGCCGAACATTGATGCCTTGTTGAGGCACAGTGGTATGACAGCTTAAGGCACTCAGTACACGAAAAATAGAAAACTAATTTATTTAGCCCTTTAGAGGAGCGGTGATGGCCTTTACGGTTACATCTGTGGCTGAAAAATTTTTAACGAATAATAAAATACCAAGGCTTCCCTTTTGAAATTTGCTACCTGGAATGTTAACTCTTTAAATGTGCGTTTGCCGCACGTGCTGGATTGGCTGAAAACGGCGCAGCCGGATGTGCTTTGCCTGCAGGAAACCAAGCAGGAGGACAGCAAGTTTCCTTATGATGCTTTAAAACAGGCAGGTTACGAGGCGGTGCATATCGGGCAAAAAACCTATAACGGCGTGGCAATTCTTAGCCGGCATCCCCTTGTGAATATCCAGCGTAATATTCCTGGTTTTGCTGATGACCAGCAGCGCGTGATTGCTGCTGATGTCGGTGATGTCCGTGTGGTCTGCGCTTATATTCCGAATGGGCAGGCGCTTGATTCCGACAAATACCAATACAAACTGCGCTGGCTCAATGCCTTGCATGACTGGCTGAAAGTTGAACTGGCTGCGCACCCCAAGCTGTTATTGCTCGGTGATTATAATATTGCGCCGGAAGACCGTGATTGCCATGATCCGGCCGCGTGGGCAGGGCAGGTGCTGGTTTCGCTGCCTGAGCGTGAGGCATTCCGGCAGTTGGTGCAACTGGGCCTGCATGACAGTTTCCGGTTATTTGATCAGCCGGAAAAAAGTTTCAGCTGGTGGGATTACCGTATGGCGGGTTTCCGGCGCGACTTGGGCATGCGCATTGACCATATTCTGGTCAGTGATGCACTTAAATCACGCTGTGCCGAAGCCTACATAGATAAGGCGCCGCGCAAACTGGAGCGGCCATCTGACCATACGCCGGTCGTGTTGCAACTCATTCCTTAGTGCGCACCTTAATGTGCATTCAGTGGGTTTCTGGGTGCAATTTCTGTAGTTCTTGACAAGTTTTCCGCAGGTTTGGCCGCAGCCGGTTTCGCCGGCAATACAATTTCAGGCTGTAATAATTTCTGTGCCTGACTCAATGACGTATCTTCCGGGTTTTCCAGGCCATCAAACAATGATGGCAGCTGCTCTTCGATTTCCGGTGGCGGATTTTCATGATAGAAATATTCGTAAATGCCATTTTCGTCATTATCGGCACGTATGCCGGTAACCGGGTCAACTCTGAGCGCCATGATGCCATCGGGAACCACCGGCTCCACATCTGGCATGCCCCTTAAAGCCGTTGCCATGTACTTGATCCAGATAGGCAGGGCCGCCGTGCCGCCAGTTTCGCTGCCGCCAAGCGCGCGTGGTTTGTCATAGCCAACCCAGGCGATTGCAACCTGTTTCGGGTTGTATCCGGCAAACCATGCGTCATAATGGTCGTTGGTGGTGCCGGTCTTGCCGGCGAGATCATTGCGGCCTAGTTGCAGTGCTTTGGTTGCAGTGCCGCGTCTGACTACATCCTGCATCATGGAGTTCATGATAAAGGCGTTACGGGCATCTATGACACGGGGAGCACCCTGTCCAGCTTTGATAAATTGGGTTTCTGCCAGCACTTTGCCACGCTGATCTACAATTTTAGTAATCAGGTTGGGCTTGATGCGGTAGCCGCCATTGGCAAACACGGCGTAGGCTGTTGCCATCTGCCAGGGGGTGACTGAACCTGCACCCAGCGCCATGGTGAGATAAGCCGGGTGGTCTTTGGCTGCAAAGCCGAAGCGTGTGATGTAATCCTGCGCGTAACTTGGCCCTATTGCCTGTATGACGCGTATTGAAACCAGGTTTTTTGATTTTGTAAGGGCTTGTCTTAAACGTATCGGGCCTTCGAATGTGTTGTCAAAATTACGTGGCGACCAGGCTTTCTCGCCGGTTTCCTGTGCAGAGAAGTTCAGCGGGCTGTCCTCCACGATTGAGGCAGGCGTGAAGCCTTTTTCCAGTGCGGCAGAGTAAATAAAGGGCTTAAAGCTTGAGCCGGGCTGGCGCCATGCCTGGGTTACATGATTAAACTTATTGCGATTGAAATCGAAGCCGCCTACTAACGCACGTACTGCCCCGGTTTCAGGATCCAATGCAATCAGGGCGGACTCAACCTGCGGCATCTGCACAATTCTCCAGCCATCGCTGTCTTTCTGTCCGGCGCTTTTGGTCACCCGGATCACAGAACCGGCTTTTAACAAAACTTTCTCAGGGTCTTTTTGACTCAGCGTCCTTGCGACCAGAGCCAGTCCCTTGCCTTTGATTTCAATATCATCACCGTATTTTGTGTGCACATGAACGGATTTAGGTGACAGGCTGGTAACAATAGCCGGGATGAAGCCGTTGGATTCATCAAAATCATCCAGCGCTTCATTCAGGCCGTCGGATGGATTCTCTGCCAGAATCTTGGCAAGATTGAGTGTTTTCTCAGGCCCGCGGAAACCGTGGCGTGAGTCGTAGTCTAAAACACCTTCTCTGATCGCAGCGTTTGCAGCCTCCTGATTAGCTTTGCGTATTGTGGTGTAAACGCGCAGGCCGCTGCTGTAGATTTCATCCTGATATTGCGCGTAAAGACTCTCGCGTACGATTTCTGCAACATAATCCGCAGCCAGGTCACGCGCCTGTTTCGATGCCTTGAACCGCAGCGGTTGTTTTAAAGCGGCCTCATAAACCGGCTCTTTGATAAAACCGAAGCGATACATGTCGCGTAATACCTCTTGCTGGCGTGTGATAGCCCGCTTGGGGTTAACAAAAGGGTTGTATCCGGAAGGGGCTTTTGGCAAGCCTGCAAGTAATGCAGTTTCGGCAAGATTGAGTTTTTCCAATGGTTTTCCATAGTAAACCTGTGCTGCTGCGGCAAAGCCATAAGCGCGCTGCCCAAGATAAATCTGGTTGATGTAGAGCTCCAGGATTTCATCTTTATTTAAGGTGTGTTCAATTTTTAAGGCGAGCATGGCCTCATTGATTTTTGTAATGATGGTACGTTTGCCATTGGGCGTGGTGAAAAAATTCTTGGCTACCTGCATGGTAATAGTGCTGGCGCCTTCATGGCTTCTACCCGTGATATTGTTTTTTATCGCACGCAGAATGCCTTTGAAATCAACACCGCTATGCTGGTAGAAGCGCCTGTCTTCAATCGCGAGGACAGCATCTTTCATACTCTGTGGCACTTGTTCTATCTTGATG
>Ga0208115_1000292_pt1 | contig 12399 bp, 10 predicted proteins | sample LakWasMeta4_LOW4_2_FD_183856 | JGI IMG/M metagenome (GOLD analysis project Ga0208115, IMG submission 183856) | Freshwater sediment methanotrophic microbial communities from Lake Washington under simulated oxygen tension - Sediment Metagenome... | ecosystem: Environmental > Aquatic > Freshwater >...
GGCTGATAAATATTTTCGATGCGGATATACCGCATGAACATCTAAAGGCGGCGAAGTGTAATTTTCCAAAACGACTTTCAGCTTACCTTTTTCGATATCCCTACCTACGATATAAGTTGGCAACATAACCAGCCCCAAGCCATTAATTGCAGCAATTCGTATCGGGTCTGCAACATTTGCCTGCATTCTTCCGGAAACATTAATTCCGGTATAACCGGCTTCGCCTTTGAAAAGCCATTTATTCCTTGGCGCAATAGCCCAATTAACCAGGCAACTATGGTTTTCCAAATCTTCAGGCGTCTCGGGAATGCCATATTTCTCAAAATATTCCGGCGACCCGCAAACAACCAATGACGAACTGGCTAATTTTCGGGCAAACATGCTGGTATCATCCAATGCCCCTAAAAAAATAGCGACATCAATCCCTTCATCAATTAAATCGCCGGGACTGCTCTGTATGATCATCTCGATGGTTAAATCGGGATATAATTTCAAAAACTCGGACACCGCACGAGCGATATGCGTCGAACCAATCACCGGCGGCGCACTGATTCTCAGAATCCCCCTGGGCTCAGTCTGCAGATGCGTTACCGCAGCTTCCATTTCCTCAACCTCGAGCAAGACTTGCTGGCATCGTTCCAGATAGGATGCCCCCACATCTGTCAGGCTTAAACTGCGCGTAGTGCGGTTGAATAACCGCGTGCCCAGCACACCTTCAAGATGCATAATATGCTTGGTTGCCATGGCCCTGGAAATATCCAGATCACGCGCGCCGCCAGCAAAGCTTCCGGCCTTGGCCACGCGAACAAAAACATTCATGCTGGTTAATTTATCCATTTACAACTCGCCTAAAAATAATCGTCTAAGGAACCGTCACGTTAAGATAAATAAGATGCGCTTGCCATGGTTATGAAAAGTCCCTTATCACATATTTTCCGACCTTCACGACAACATTCATGCTAGTGTCTTATCCGTAACATGTCGCCTATCTTCTTTCCATAACAAATCTTCAATTTCACATTGCGGTATGAAACCGGCAACAGCATCGGTCAAGATCTCTCTAATCCGCTCGAAATCGTCATTCTTTGTTGCTTGCTCCAATGTGCCCAGCATTTTCTCCAACTCGATCCAGGGAATAACGTGCTCTTGCGCACGCATTATGCGTGCATGATTGGTTTTTGAAACATTATCGCCAATTAAAAGCTCTTCATACAGTTTTTCTCCAGGTCTTAAGCCGGTAAAACTAATCTCGATATCGCCATCGGGATGTTCAGAATCCTTGATTTCCAAGCCGCTCAAATGGATCATTCTCTTCGCCAAATCAACGATATGAATAGGCTCTCCCATGTCCAGCACAAACACATCGCCGCCCAAGCCCATTGCTCCCGCCTGAATAACCAGCTGAGATGCTTCAGGTATAGTCATGAAATAACGAATGATTCTTTCGTCGGTCACGGTCACCGGTCCGCCTCTAGCGATTTGCTCTTTAAACAGCGGAACTACGGATCCAGAGGAGCCCAATACGTTACCAAAGCGCACCATGGTAAAACGAGTGGAATTATTGGCAGTGTTTAAACTCAGCGCCTGCAAAATCAATTCAGCAAAACGCTTGGTCGCACCCATGGTATTGGTTGGTCTAACGGCTTTATCCGTTGAAATCAGTACAAACGTCTCAACGCCTGAGTTAATCGCTGCTTGCGCCGTATGTAGAGTTCCAAAAATATTGTTCCAAATCGCTTCGCCCGGATTTTTTTCAACCATCGGCACATGCTTATATGCCGCCGCATGATAGATTGTTTGCACACCGAACGTCTTGCATATCTTTTCGCATCGGTTAGCGTTGCTAACTGACCCCAACACAGGAATGAGCGTTATGTCTTTAGAGTTTTCTATCTTCGATAATAAAAGCAGTAACTCTTTTTCAATGGCATAAAGTGCAAATTCGCTCATTTCAAAGAGAATCAGTGAATTCGGCTGCAACCGGATAATTTGCCGACAAAGCTCGGAGCCAATAGACCCTCCTGCCCCAGTCACCATCACCACCTTGCCTTCAATATTGGCGCGCAACAGTGATTGATCCGGAGCCACAGCGTCACGACCTAAAAGATCGGTAATATCAACCTCCTGCAGCGCATCGACAGTAACTTTACCTTGGGCGATGTCAGACAGCCCGGGCATAGACATCACGTGAACAGCAAAAGGCTCTAGCAAATCGATAATTGCACCTTTACGCGCCCGGTTAGCCGAGGGCATAGCCAGCAGAACATCTGAAACCTGGTGTCTTTCTATCAAGTACCTCAAGGAACTGAGCGGGTAAATCCGGAGACCGTTAACCTTTTGTTTATGCAAGCGTATATCATCATCAATGAAAGCAACCGGCCTGAATTCACGTCCATAATTTAATGCCGAAGCCAATTGTACGCCGGCGTTTCCAGCCCCATAAATCACTACATTTTTTTTGCTATGCCTTTTTGCTTCCCGGCCGCCGCCCAAGTTTAAATAGACCTCTCCTAACCACCAACGCGCAAAAAAACGGCTACCACCCACCAGCAACATCATATTTAACCAGTTTAGCGGCAACACCGTTCGGGGAACACCCTTTATTCCGGACTCATACAAGACAAACGCAAAAAACAGCGCATAAAGCGTAGTCGCCTGAATGATAATCCATAAGGCCCTAACCTCCATGTAGCGAATAATCGCACGGTACAAACCCAGCTTAACAAAAATCGGCACTGCGATAGCAGGCGCAGCTGCAAACAGATACCACTCATCGCTTTTTGGGATATACAACTCTCCCCAGCGCAGAGAAAAAGCCGCCCAAAGGGCGAACACGGCAAAAAACACATCAGCGCTAATAAGGATAAAAGCTTTTTTAGGGCGGGAAAGGAGGATAAACCAAGTACGCATATTTAATCTCATGAGAGAATCTGTTGATTTATCGTCGTTTTCATTCGCCGCTCCGGGCAAACCTGCGGCATACACACCATCTCTGACGATAACAACCCATTCTCATACCATCTTAATAAATTCATTTGTCCAGCCCAGCTTGAGCCTGACGGTCACCCGCTTTGTAATGATATACCAATAACAATAACGGCAAGTATGCTACCCAAAGCCCCAACATGCCGTCTAAATGCTCTAATGCAACCAGACTTGCGACGGGCAGCAACCAAAAAACATTAATAGCGCATACTGCCAATGTGACGGGACGATGAGCACCCAAGGCGCGAGATGCATATTGATAGGCATGGCTACGATGCGCCTCATAAAACCTCTCCCCCCGCAATACACGGCGACATAAGGTAACGGTTGCATCAACAATGAACACACCCAGCAAAATCAGCCACACCCAAAATAACCGGGGGGCAACCGATGCGGCTTGCACCGAAAACAGCGCCAGCATAATACCTAAAAAACCGCTTCCGGCATCGCCCATAAAAATACGAGCAGGAGGAAAGTTCCAAACGAGAAATCCCGATACTGCTGCAGCCAGCAGAACCGGGAGCATCCAAAAGCTTGAATCCGGTGCCACAAGCCATATCATCAAAGCACCACTGCAACAAACCGTAATCGCTTCAATGCCGGCAAGGCCATCAATGCCATCCATAAAGTTGTACAGGTTGAGTAACCAGACTATATAAAACGAGACGCCTACGTATCCGAGCCCCTCCAAATCCAGCACATGCCCAGAAACTGTGAGCGCAGGCAAACCACCCAACCAATAGAGCCCCCAGGCCGCCGAACAAAAATGCACCAATAAACGCCAGCGCGCGGCAATATGCCCGTGATCATCCAGAAAACCGGTTACCGCAACGGCGAATCCAGCGCCCCATAAAGCCAAGCATACAAGGGTAGAAAGCAGATCAAAACCATTTAAAAAAGGAAGTATCGCCAGAAATGAAAGCACAATAGCGACGCCTCCGCCGCGAGGTGTTGGCACTGCGTGTGAGCTGCGCTCATTAGGAATGTCGATTAAATTCTGCGCCAAGGCATAACGACGCAATAAGCCAGTAAGCAGCCAAGACATCGTGCTTGTCAACAAAAGGAACCACCCCAAAGTCATCTGCGCCTCTAATAAATGCGGGTTAGTGGAAAGCGAAGAGCGGAGAGCGTGATTTAAAACCGTTTTTCCGCCTCACACTCTATGATTTTTGTAAAAAGTCGGCTGCTGTTTTCTTCAAAGCATCATCTACACTCACCGGAGGATGCCAGCCCAGCAAATCACAAGTTTTTCTAATATCAACTTGAAGCGAATCACACAAACGCTGAGCCATACCATGCTTACCCAACAATATAGCGCCAATTCTTAATATCCAAAGAGGCATGGAAAGCAGTTTGGCGGGTTTGCCCAGCGCGTTGCCCAAGCGTTGCAGCAATTCGGTTGTAGACATGTCCTCACCATCTCCTGCCAAAAACGTCTGATTGGCAGCGGCCGGATGATCAATGCACGTTATGATCAAATCAACCAGATTATCCAATGCAATAAAACTGCGCTTATTATGGATTGCCCCCAAAGGTAACGGCACTCCCCTCTCCAGCCAACGCATCATAGTGTAAAAGTTGGCTTTTACGCCTGGCCCATAAACAAGCGGCGGGCGAATAATCACTACTTCCATACCGGTTTCAGCAGCCAATTTCCGCAACACATTTTCTGCTTCAAACTTGGAAATGCCGTAAGTATCAGCCGGCGCAGGTTGATCCTCAGCGGTATAGGGTCGTCCCAACAACGTACTTTCACCGTTCACCTTAATAGAACTGATAAAAATGAAACGCCGCACCCCTGCTTCAGCTGCCTGCCGGGCAAGTTTAAAGGTGCTGTCAACATTTGCACTTCGGAATGCACGCAACGAATCTGTTGCACTATCTTTCATGACATGCACACGCGCCGCAAGGTGAATAACCACCTTTATACCGAGTAATGCATCTTTCCAATCCGTCTCAACGTTTATCTCGCCGACTGATACAGTTTCAATATTTTCGACTTGTCTTGTTGCAGATCGTACCGCCGCACGAACAGATTGCCCTTGGCTCAACAACTCAGCACAAAGCGCTTTGCCAACAAAACCAGCTGCTCCTGAGATTAATACTTTCATACACCCGAACTCATCGTATTAACTCAAACAATCGGATGGGGAGTTTCAACACCAGAAATAACAAATTGGTATACAATCCATTCTCTTGGCATGCTCTGACAATTTCCCAATTCAACTTAATGCTCGTCATGAATCCACTATTACTCAACCCGCCGGAACGCATAGTCACTGTAACCTTGTCAATAAATGACCACGATATTTTTTGCTTAATTAGTAACCTAACCAGCATCTCAAAATCAGCAGCAATTTTATAATTGATCTTATACATTCCACCGTCTTCATAACAAGACCTTTTGCAATAAAACGTCGGATGGGCGGGCATTACGCCAATCCGCAGTAACACAGAATTAAGTTTGGTAACTCGATATTTTCGTAGTGTTTTTTTTAGATTATCTTTATCGACAATATTCAGACAGGAAAAAACTGCATCTACTTTTGCCTGACAAAACCTGTTCGCTATGTCCTGTAATACATTTACATCAGAAAACATATCGTCCGAATTTAACATGCCCACATACTCGCCAGAACAAAGGGATATTCCTTTGTTCATCGCATCGTAGATTCCGCCATCTTTCTCACTAATCCAATAATCAATAACATGATCATACTGCCTCAAAATATTGACTGTTGCGTCAGTGGAGCCTCCATCAATGATGATGTGCTCAACATTGTCATAGGTTTGCTTAATGACGCTGCGTATAGTGTGTTCAAGCGTCTCCGCGCCATTAAATACCACTGTGATTACCGAAATCAAAGGTAGTCCTGGCAGACAACACTTCTGAATATCGCGAGTGCGAAGACCGCCGTCACAATTCATAAATTTCCCTGCTCGCTTCTACTTGAATTAGAGCGCTATCAGTTGATACGCTATTTTGATTAACCATTATACCGGGCAAACTAGATGCGAAATTAAAAATATAGAATAACCGGCAGTAAATTATCCGCATAAAAAGACGTGTTCCTAACCCAAGTTAAACTTGCGGCATATCAATGCACTCAACAAATTTATTCGCCAATATATGCGCTTGATCCAAGCCACACGCGACCGTTCAGTAGCTGGTGACACATTGCCACCATGACGACGGTACATCATCAAGGGCTGATTGATAAAAGCAACATCTCCAAAAATCTCGGCGGTCAAACCAAGCCACCAATCATGTACCGGCAGATGGGGAGGAAACGGCAACGCATGCTTTAGCAGCCGCCGCCGCAAAGCGATGCAGCAGCCAAGATACCGGTTGCGCAACAGATTGCGCACCAAGCCTGATCCCGAATTTAGTAAAATGAAGAATGATGGGTGTAATACATTCAGTTGGCCGTCAACTACTATGCAATCGCAAACCACCAAGTCCACGTCGTGCAAATGCGCTAGCATAACCTCAATCTTGCTCGGAAACCATACATCATCCTGGTCAGCCAGAAAGATATATTCACCCGAAGCGAGGGAAAGTAGCAACTCATAGTTACTGACTAGACCTGCCCGCGGCCCTTGGATTAACTTAATTCGCAAGTCATTGAAAGATCTAATTATTTCAACGGTATTGTCTGTAGACCCATCATCAGACACGATCACCTCCGTAATGAGGGGCGACACCAGGATCGACTCAAGCTGCGCTCCAATATAAGGTGCGCCATTAAAAGTGGGGATGCAGACTGAGATCGCCCCCGATTTGATATTGGAGCTCATCATCTACTATCTCCTACTAGTCGTTTTAACAACCCTTTTTAATAGTTCAGTCTTTAAAAATTCTCGTATCGCAGTTGCCAATCTATAATAGGGTACCAAGATTTTGATATTCGAATAAACAACTAAAATAGTGTTTAAGTAATTTACTACCATAATATATAGATAATAGAGTAGCTACTTTCTTCCCGGATCATATTGATGATATCCTTAATTTAAAATTGCTCTGATTAGCTGATAATTTACCAATATTCACGAAACTTATCTCTAAATTGAAGTACTACACTTGCCCATTCTGCCAAATAAGCCATCAACAAGCCCTCGAAAAACAGCAGCCATTTTTTTCTTTCGATCAGCTTCAAAAAGTACTATTAGCGCCATCATCTTTACTAGAATATAAGCATTCTTTATTACCCAAATAGGTTGTTTAAAAGCGAATTTTTTATAGGTATAAATCGCGTTCCGGGCAAAATAATAGCGTCGCAGAGCACTATGATGACTAACTGTTGGGGTTTTCCACAGCACTTTATGATACGTAGGAAAACCTATGCTATGCACTAAAACAGCATCTTTAACTTCGAGTATTTTATAACCTTGAGTGATACACCGCAGACAATACTCGATATCAACATAATCAATAAATAGTGCCTCGTTAAAATATCCTATCGAGTCAAAAACACTCAATTTAAGCAGATTACCTGAGGTTATTACCTCTTGAGCTTCGGCATAAGGCGCTGCATCAGTATGGGATGTTATCAACTGGCTACTACGTATCAATCCATTATTTTTATCCTTATATCGCGGTGACAAGCTAATAATTTTTTCTTTTTGCGGATAAATTTCATACGCCTCTAGCATCGTCTCAATCATGCCAACTGTAGCCTGACTATCCTGATCAAAAGTTGCTACCCATTGGTGGCCTTCAGCTTGGGCTTTTTTTACGCCTATATTTAATGCCGCTGCGATTCCAAGGTTTTCCTGTATATAAACAACACTTATTTTGGAATGGCACTCAAATTTACCAAACAATTCCTTCGTTGCTAAATCCGAACCATTATCAATGATGACAACCTTATCCACTTGGTCTACTAGCTTATTGACATTTTCAATTATCTCTTCAGTTGGATAGAAAGAAACAATAACGGCACAAATACTCATTTTTAACCTTTCACTATCGTTGTTGATGAATTTTCAAATATCGATGATTATTACATCAGATACAAATAATCAACTCCGTCCAAATATCGATCTAATTTGGCTTCTAAATATTTCAGGCTCCATAGCTATTTGCGTTCGATAGTAGTCAAAATCGATGGTAAGTTTCTCAAAATTCACAAAAATATCTTTTACTAAACTACCAAACTGGTCAATATATGCGACACTTCTATCATCAAGCTTATATCGTTCTGGAATCGGTACATCCTCATAATAATTCGACGATCCTTGCCTACCTGTTACTACACAACATCCTGCGATTGCTGCTTCTCTCGGCGGACGATCTTTACCGGGATGGGATCCAAAGTCAATGTAGAGCTTTGCACGCTGTAATAGCCCCGCAACTTGCGTGGGTGTCATATTTTGGATAGGCGCAAAGTTAATATCCGGATAGGCTTGAATAAGCGCCTCGGTTTGTTTTTGTCCTTTTTTGGGATTATAAACAACTATATCCTCTTTTTTATCTAACAACTTATTTCTCTCTTGTTTAAGATGCTCTACTCCAAGATAATCTGTTAGAGGATATGACTCGATATTACACCCCCTTAAAAAATTTTGGGCATAATGGCTTTGAGTGAAATGAATAAATTTCTTCATTTGGAACATCGGCACACGATGACTTATTAATAGTCTATAACGAATATAAATATCCCTGACGCGAGACTGATGTCTAGCGCTAAAATAGTTGTCCACCGAAAGCCACCACACACCTATTTTTGCTTTACTTAAACCTTTGGTAATCCAAGTATCTGCCTCAGGGACGACCACAAAAGTATCGGAATTATCTTTAAGTTCACCTTGTGGTGCGTTATATTTCCTATAAGGCTCAGGACAAATGAATTCTTCATTGAACGGATAATAGGCAATCTTTGCATCGCGCCCCATTGCACGTAACTCATGCACCAGTTGATGAAGTAGTTCTGGCCCCCCCGTAACTATTTGTGGACAACAGACAATTATTTTTTGTTGATCAATCATTGTTAATTTTCTCCACACAGGCAAGTGCGGCGCCCACAACCTGATCCATATTGTAGTAACGGTATTGGGCTAGCCGCCCTACAAAATAAACATTATCCGCCTGCTCAGCGAGTTGTTGGTAGCGCTTGAATAAGATCTCATTTTCTTGGCGGGGTACTGGGTAATAGGGATCCCCCTCCCACTGCGGGTATTCCCGCACAATCGAAGTACCGGAGTGCTGTTGTTTAGTAAGATGCTTGAATTCGGTGACTCGAGTAAATTGTTGATCGTTCGGATAGTTGACCGTACCAGTCAGTTGAAAACATGGTGTGTTTGGAAAATGCAGGTGCTCGAAGCGTAAACTGCGATAGGGTAACTTACCGTAGCAGTAGTTGAAGTAGGCATCAATGGGGCCTGTATAGATCATCTTTTCCCACTCGATAGTTTCTTTAACATCTTCAAGAGAAGTAGAAAGATTTATCGTAATATTATCATTTGCCAACATGCGTTCGAACATCCTACTATAGCCTTGTGCGGGCATGAACTGGAAAGTATCCGAAAAATAGCGGTCGTCATTATTCGTGCGCGTGGGTATTCGAGCAGCAACTCCAGCAGAGAGCTCTGAGAGATCCAATCCCCATTGTTTTTTCGTGTAACCACGGAAAAATTTTTCGCACAAATCCGCTCCCACGCTGTTCAGTACGACATCTTCGCTAGTTTTAATAATCTTTCGCTCAATACGGACATTCAGTAGATGTTTTTCTACCTCCTCTTCGGTTAGATCAAAACCATATAGCTTATTAACGGTTGTGCGGTTAATGGGTATAGGATAGGTTTCCCCATTCACAACAGCTAACACTCGATGCTCGTAAAATCGCCAATCGGTGAAGTTAGAAAGGTATTCGAATATACGTTTACTGTTGGTATGAAAAATATGCGGGCCGTACGGATGTATAAGTATTCCATGCTCATCATGTGTGTCGTAGGCATTGCCGCCGATATGTTGGCGTATATCAATGATAAGAATGTTTTTGCCTGATTCAGCTAGTTGTTGAGCACAAACAGATCCAGCAAAACCGGCTCCAACGATGAGATAGTCATATTTCATTGATTCAATTTAAATTTATTTGATAAATAACCTTTGTGCAACAAATAAATACCCATTGTTGCCGTTACAATAAACTCTACCAAGCCTATCGATTGTGCCGCACCTACTGCTGAGTTGTAGTAGGTTAGCGGCCAGATTATACAGAGCCCGAATATGCCTGCGAACCCCAAGATGATGTTAAAAGCTTTGTTGTGTCGGTTAGGCAACATGACCTGAACGCCAAACACGTTAGACAAGCCGATTAATAACGGTAAGAAGGCAATCATTCGGAGTACCTGCGCAGCCTCGATAAACTCTTTTCCCCCCAGTAACAATATGATCAGGTCAGCCCCAAACCAAAGTACCGTGCTCACACAACCCGCGATGATAAGCACAAAAATTAGCGAACGCCACAATAACGTCTGTGCCGTTGTACGATCATTTTCGTACAGATGGCTCATACGCGGAAACAGTGCTTGAGAGACGGGATCGAGCATTGACTGAGCCAAAATACGCACCTTGTCCGCAAGGCTGAAATAACCCACGGCTGTGGTCCCGGCCATAATACCCAATGCCAAAGGCGTCAGGGTTGTGTAAAGACTGATGCTGAGGCGAGAGAGGAACAAGACTGCGCCCTCACGTAGGACAATAACTATGTCATGGATGGCTGGTTTGTGCCAACTGACCAAACGTTTTCTTTTTATCCAAAACAGCGAGATAAAACCTGCAACCATTGAGCATAATCCAGTAATTAAAACAGCAAAAATCACATCTGAAGGGCTACCTACATACAAGAACAATAACGGCAATGCAACAAAGCGTGCGGTTACCTGTATAAGCGCAATCTCGCGCATACGTTCCAAACCTTGCAATAACCAAAGCGGCAAGAAAATATTACCCATCACCGAAGTGAAACCAGCCAGATAAAGCCATGAGTCTCGCTTTAACATGGGGACGACCGTGATTGCAGTAAGGAGAGCAATCAGCGCGAAGCAAGCCAATAGCCACTGGGCGCACCAAGTTGAACTAAATACCCGCGAGACGTAATCATAGTTATCTCTGTTGGCAGCGATGTCTCGTGTTGCACTCCAAGAAAAACCATAATCCGTAATTAGAACGAAGTAAGCCATAGTTACCTGCACTAATGCCATTTTTCCATAACTTTCCACGCCCAGCACTCGCGTTAAATATGGTACTGTAATTAAAGGAATTAGGTAGTTAGCTATCTGCAGCACACCTAAGGTGGCTATATTGTGACGTAATCGAGGAAGAGGCATTATCAAAAATCAATCAACATGGAAGTAGTAGAAATAGGGACCTCCTCGACATAAAAATCTATGGATACTCCATTAAAATTTATTTAACTATAGAAGCTATTAGGATGAGCTAAGAAACGGAGCCTATATACCCTTAAAATTAATTGGCTACGAATATATATTTACCTCATTATGTTTTCCTCAGTATTGCTTTTTAATAACTGCCGAATAAGTCCTAGCATAAATTGGTCATCGTCATTCACTTCGCCCACATCCTTTAAACGAATGGATAATTCGACGAATTTGAATTCGTCTCCCATGTCGGCAAAACGTTAATGTGTAGAAAGCAATTCGCATCCCATGATCAGAGGCCGCAATCAAAAGATATTTTTTACTTTCAATAAGATGCGCAAAAGCCAACCCCAGAAGACCACCCGAAATGCTATACGTACGCATTATCAACCACGATAATTTCGATTACAAACAGGCAATTAGGCCGCGAATTGATGTAATTTCACAATAACTCCACCTTATAAACAATGGTAATAATTGTTGAGATAACGGCTCTCATATTTTTCTACTAAGTTTTATTGTAATCAAGCTGCGTCGGCACTACCTCAACGACTCGTGCCATGGTGATGTCTCACTAGGTCATCATATAGATTCACATATGACTTCACCATCTGCTCAGCCGTAAAGTAATTCCAATACCGCTCCTCACCACGTTTACCCATTTCAGCCGCTTCCTCGGGATGATCCCACAAATAACTCATTGCCTGCCGCAATGCCACAGGATCACTAGGAGGAACAACCAACCCGGTCTCATCTCCGATATTGATGTAGGTCGTACCGGTGCCAATTTCGCTGGAGATCATAGGCTTGCCATACATTGCTCCTTCCAGCAGTGAAATACCAAAAGCCTCAGAGCGTAGATGGGAAGGGAACACAACCCCATAGCACAGCGTTAACAGAGCAACTTTATCACTGCCAGATAAGAATCCAACAAAGTGGATATTGCGCAAACCAAGCTGTGCAACCTGCGCCTTCAGTTCTTGCTCAATCGGGCCAGCGCCAACAATCACGATAGGATAGTCTGTTCCTTGT
>Ga0208115_1000294_pt1 | contig 12363 bp, 7 predicted proteins | sample LakWasMeta4_LOW4_2_FD_183856 | JGI IMG/M metagenome (GOLD analysis project Ga0208115, IMG submission 183856) | Freshwater sediment methanotrophic microbial communities from Lake Washington under simulated oxygen tension - Sediment Metagenome... | ecosystem: Environmental > Aquatic > Freshwater >...
TTAAGTTCTTTGGCAGTAACTGATGAAATAGCTCCTGTTAAGTCACTTCTTTTTACCTTACCATACCCTATAACAACAATTTCATTTAAGTTGGCCGCCTCTGCTATTAATTTAATATTAATAACAGTCTGATCCCCTATAGCAATCTCTTTAGTTCCAAAACCAACATAAGACACAATCAGTATAGTTGCATCATCTGTTATTTTTAGTGCAAATTTACCATCATGATCTGTCATAGTTCCAGTTGTAGTGCCTTTTACAATTATTGATGCTCCTGGTAGAGGCAATCCATTTTCATCTGTTACTTGACCTGAAATTTCTCCAACCTGAGTCAAGGTCTTTTTGGTTAAAGTTTTTGATTTTTCGATTGGTTTTGATGCACTGGCTTTTAAAACTATTTGTTTGTCTATTACATCATAAGTAATATTCGTTCCAACAAATAATTTTTGTAAAATGTTAGAAATGCGTTCGTTCCTCACATCAATAGTTACAATGCGTTCAAATTTAACTTCGTTATCATTATATAAGAAGTTATATTCTGACAAAGATTCAATTTTAGAGAGCACTTGTTCAACACTAACCTCTTTGAGAGTTAGTGTTATTTTTTTCTGCTGAGAATAAGTAGATGCCTGAGTATTAAGTAGCACCATTAAAAACAAAAAGAGGGACAATTTCATTTTTAGGTCAAATTTTAAGGGGCATCGAAAAATACCGCTTGCTATATTATAATTTTTCATACTTTTGTATTGTGTTAATGATTTAAATAAATTATTTAGGTCACTTTATAGGATCGGGATATGTTGACGCATATTCCGGTCTTTTTTTATAAAGTACATTGGTTGGTTAGTTTCATTCTACTTCATAGGCATTTCTAGGTTTTTTTTGGTTGTTAGTTAATAATTATTTGATTGTTCACAATGCTATAGTTTATACCATAAACATCTTTAAATGATTTCAATATATGTTCAATACTTGCATTTTCAAATCGGGCCGTAAAGATTTCGTTATTTAACTTTTGGTTGTTATTTTTAATTTTTACATTAAAATGGCGTTCGAGTTTTATTATGATATCTTTAAATTTCATATGTTTAAAAACCAATACCCCTTCTTTCCATTCAGTATAGATGGAAACATCAACTTTGGCAATAGCCAACTTCTTTTTAGTTTTATTCCAAGCCGCTAATTCACCGGGAACAACTTTAGTAACAGATTTAGCATCGTATAACTTATTTACCTGATACAAACTAATTGATCCTTCTACCAAAACGGTATTGATATTTTCATCTTCTTTATAACATGAGACATTAAACTCAGTACCCGTAACTCGGATATTTACTCCTTTGGCATTAACAATAAATGGATGTTTCTTGTCTTTAGCCACATCAAAATAAGCCTCTCCATCAACAAATACCAATCTATTATTTCCTTTTAGAAATTTCTCCGGATATCGAAGTGTCGTTCCCGCATTTAGATGCACCAAGGTTCCATCTGACAATACCACTTGAAAAGTTTTCCCATAAGGAATAGCAAGTTTGTTATAAACCAAGGATTCACTCATAGAACCATTTTGATAATTGAGTTTTTTGCCTTGCTGCATAATTACAAGGTTCCCTTTTTTATTGTGGATTTTCTGCTGCGCCGAATCCGGAATAATTACCTTAGTCCCATTATCCATTTCTAAAGTAATTTCTTCATTTTTTAATTGCAATTCAGAACTTACTGAGTTGGGTGCAGATTGTTTTATAAAATAAAAAGTCATACCAACAAATAAGACTACCACAGAGGCATATTTCAATACCTTAGAATAATTTTTCCACCATTTTCTATTAATAATCTTTTTTGTTTTTTGCAACGAAGCGCTGTAATCAAAACTATTTTTCGAATTGATTAAATAGTTGATTTCAATAAACTCATCAAAATAGACTTTGTTGGCTTCTTCTTCCATCCATTTTAACAAGAAATCAGTTTCCTTATCTGAAATTTTATTTTCAATGAGTTTTACAATTATTGAATCTATTTTTCTCTGTTCCATTTTATTTCTAAATTCTAGATTTATACTATGACGTAAATAAAATAAAAAACCCTCGCTTATTAATTATATTTTTCACATTTTTGTTACTTCATTATTACATAATTGTTAAATATCCCAAATGACAAAGATTTCTCACGAACCAAATTTGATGCTAGATTCCTTAAAAAAGGGAGATCAAAGGGTTTTTGAACTTCTTTATACGGATTATTTTGAAAAATTATGTATCTATTTATTGAGCTATACTCAAAACAAAGAAATAATACAGGATGTTGTGCAGGACACCTTTATCAAGTTGTGGATGAACCGTGAAAAGTTAACAATATCCTCTTCTATAAAAAGTTACCTCTACAAATCAGTTTACAATAATTTCATTGACAACCATAGAGAAAAAAAGAAAAGAGATACTATACTAGAATCCTATTATCAATTTGCAATTACCAAATTCATAGAAACCGACGAAGAATACAAAGAACAACGACTAAAAAAATTGGACAAATGTATAGCTGAACTTCCTCCTAAATGCAAGGAAGTATTTATTTCTATAAAAATTTCGGGTATGAAATACAAAGATGTCGCTTCTGTATTGAACATTTCATTAAAAACAGTTGAGGGTCACACTAGAAAAGCTTATGTTTTTATTAAAAATTGTATGAAATAGGTTCAATCTAATTAATTCATTAGGTCTAATTCATATCATAATCTTCTATAATAAATCCCAAAATTATAAATTTAATGTCCGTTTTTGATTTGGTTAAGAACTGTCATAATCCGATTATTAATGTTAATTAAATTTTATTAATTTAGCATAATTAATCTTAACAGAACACGGTTTCGTACACGATTTCGAATAACATCAAGTAATATAAGGGTTGATTTGGATAATTTTTTTAATCTCTTTAGGTTTAATTCCTCGAAGTTCTGCTTCGAATGAAAAAATATTTTTCAACTAATACCTCGTGGGCTCTGCCCTGAGGTAGTTTATTAATTTATCAAATTCATAGCCCTGAGGTTCCGAGTTCAAATCTCGGTCTCGCTACAACAGAATCAAGAAGCCGTCTCAAAACTGAGGTGGTTTCTTTTTTGTTTTCTATTTTTTGTGCTCATTTATTGAATAACTGTTTTCCGTTCTTCATCAATTGGTCTTATAGTAGCCGTATTGCTTTCCATCCAATAAAAAGGAGAGTTTTTTTGAAGCATTTTTACTTATTTTACCGACAGTTTTAAAATTATCGTAAATTCGTGTGCGCCATAGAGTAATAGGCTAAATCTTATAAATCTTAGCACCCATATGTTGCTAATCTTTTATTTTTACCATTAATCTATAAAAATGTAATGTTTTTTCCAGAATGCTTCTTTCTAAAAGATTAATTGTACTTTTGTTTTTAAAGATAAATAGTTTAAAATAAATACTAAAAAAACACGTTAAAATATAATTAAGGTATAGTTGAACTATGTTAGAAAATATTTTCAGGGTTGTAACGATTGTGATTTATGCGAAACGAAGTTAGATGAAATTAAAAAATTAATATTGAATAATCATCAATTCCTATCGATAGTATCTGGTCAATAAAAAGTAAATATTAATCAAATGAATGAAAAACACTTTAATTAATGATGGATAGTAATAATTTGAGCAGTTATTTTTCTAGAGCCAATCTAAGATTCAATATTCATAATTTAAGCTATTTGCCCAGATGGATTATTGTATTGATTGATTTCACAGTTATATTATTTGCATTTTCTCTCACTTATATCATTTACAACAGAGCCGGACTGGAGTATATTACCACTACACATAAAGCCATTTATATTGGTTCTTTATTTGGAATTAATATGTTTTTCTTTTGGTTATTCAGAACTTATTCAGGTATTATTCGTCATTCTTCTTATATTGATGCCGTTAAGCTTTTGTTTTCACAAATGTCTGTTTTGGTTTTCCTTCTATTTTTTAATTTTTTATTTGAGATGCTTTACCATGAGAAGGCTTTTCTAAATTCAGGTCTTTTCATCAACATAGTCCTTTCTTTTTGTGGTTTGTTTGTTTATCGTGTTATTGTAAAACAAACTTTTGAACTTTATTTTACAGAAAAGAATGATAATAAATTAATAAAAGCCATCATTTATGGTACTGATGCCAATGCCATTTCAGTTGCCAATGCGTTGAACTTTGAAACTCCTACCCGATTTAAAATCTTAGGGTTTGTCGATAAAAACAATCAAAATGCATCTAAACGAATGTTGGATTTACCCATATATGTTCAAAGAAAGAAGTTACCTACTTTATTGCGCTCTATTGAAGCTGAGGCAGTTGTTATCGCAGATAGAAGCTTATCCAAAGAAGAGCAATTAGCTATCATCGATCAATGTCTGGAATTTAATTACAAAGTATATACTTTACCTTCCGTATCCGATTGGGAAAATCAAAAAGAGATTTCGCAAAAAGTAAAAAACATCCAAATTGAAGACTTACTTGAAAGAGAACCTATTGTCTTGGACAGTATTTCCATCTCTAAACAGTTAAATGATAATACTATTTTAATTACTGGTGCTGCCGGATCTATAGGAAGTGAAATCGTACGGCAAGTATTAAGTTTCAACCCCCAAAAAGTAATTATATTAGATCAGGCCGAAACTCCGCTACATCATATTAGTTTAGAAGTTGAGAGTATCAAAACAGATGCCATAATCCGTACTCTAATTGTTGATATAAGAAACAGGGCTGCTTTAGAAAAAGTTTTTAAATTATACCGACCTCAAATGGTTTATCATGCTGCAGCCTATAAGCATGTGCCCTTGATGGAAGAAAATCCGTCCCAAGCCATTCTGACCAATGTAGAAGGAACTAAAAATCTTGCCGATTTATCCTGTGAATACGGGGTCAAGAAATTTGTAATGATCTCTACGGACAAGGCTGTAAACCCCAGTAATGTTATGGGGGCGAGCAAAAGAATAGCCGAAAAATATGTACAATCCCTGCACCTAAAGTGTCAGGAGCGAAACGGCTTGTATGCCACTAAATTTATTACCACCCGTTTCGGAAATGTTTTAGGTTCCAATGGTTCCGTGGTGCCTTTATTCTCCAGACAAATTGCTGAGGGAGGTCCAGTAACTATTACCCATCCTGACATTATTCGTTATTTTATGACCATTCCCGAAGCATGCCAGTTGGTTCTGGAAGCAGGTTCTATGGGGAACGGAGGCGAGATTTATATTTTTGATATGGGAAAACCGGTCAAGATTATCGATTTGGCTCGAAAGATGATTCGTCTGGCTGGATTCGTTCCGGATCGAGATATCAAAATAAAGATTGTAGGATTACGTCCCGGAGAAAAACTATATGAAGAGCTGCTCAATGACACTTCCAAAACGCTGCCTACCTATCACGAAAAAATCATGATTGCGCAGGAAATCCAGGAAGAGTTTGAAGATTTGCACGTCGAAATTGAAGATCTTATTGGTATTGCCAGTTTCTTTGACAATGAAGATATTGTTGCTAAGATGAAAAAGATTATTCCTGAGTTTATCAGTATGAATTCTACCTTTACTGTATTGGATAAGTAAGCAGTACCTCATATTTTTAAAATTTATAAAAGTTTACAAGAGCATTTAATTTCTTTTGTAAACTTTTTTTTGGAGAGCGGCCGAATCTTGGATATGCAAATAAAAACTGCATATTAAGTTAAGCTACATTTTTGTAATTAATTTGATTGTTACTTTGAATTTCTTACTTAATTTATTTAGTAAGCCTAGCTGTTTCATATATTTTTCTACAGTAATTGCTTCGCCTGTTCGAGCAAAGCTCTCGGGTCTTGAAATTTTATAATCTAAACTCAGAAGTTCCAATGTTATTCTAGGACTTCCTTAACGTTGCTTGGATTCAAAATAAATCAATATTATCTGTTTTTTATGGCAATTTTCGTTGAGGCTTAACAGTGATTTTTTGTTTTTCCAGCGGTAATAACTCCCACTACTCACTTGTAGAACTTTGCACATTTTTTTAATCAGGAATAGTTGTTCATTGTTTTTAATGAAACTATAAATCATAGACCGCTCTTGGAAAAAATACCTATTGCTTTTTTTAATATATCTCGCTCTAACTTGGCATCTTTGAGTCTTTTTTCCAGTTCATAAATTTTTTCTTGCTCAGGAGTTAGTTTTAAATTTCCTTTTCCAGGAAAACTTCCTTCTCCAAACTTTTTGAACTTTTTTCGTCATTTATACAGCTGTGGCGCTTTTACTCCTAACTCTCTGGCGAGTTCTGATATGTTGGTTCTCTCATAACTCAACTAGACTGCTTTCTCTATAAAAGCTTTGTCATAAATTTTGCGGACTTGTTTCATAAGTTAAAATTAAGGATTATTTCTTGACTTTCTGTGATGGCTAAGTTAGCATGTCTATTTAAACCAATCAGGGAAACACCATTAGACTCCAAAAGGATAAGTTTCCGGAATTTGACCTCCATCTGCTTCTATGTGTATTGGATGCAGGGCGTTGGTTTCATCAATAAAAATAAAAGCATCATATCTTTCCGGTAAAATGGAGGGAACATAATTGCCGAAGCGTTCGTGCTCCGGATTATAAACTACACCAATGGCACGATGGACAATAGGAACGGCAACGCATTTTTCGTTCTTGATTTTGTTCATGAGCAATAACCTGTTTTCTCCGTTGCTGGCATGATGAAAGTCATTTTCCCAACTTCCTTCAACGGCATTGGGGATGCGTATTTTTCGCATTTCGTCACCCCAGCTTCGAGCGGCAACGACGCTTCCTTTGTAAGATCCAAATCCCACAGCTACCACTCCGTCATCCGCAAATTGTTCCCTTAACAATTGCCCTACATTGACCATTCCTTCTGATGCCATATCGGTGGCTCGGGCATCGCCTATGTGAGTATTGTGTTCCCAAACTATTGTTTTTGCTTCTTTGCCATGATAATCCATCAGCCGTTCCAAAGTGGAAACCATGTGCTCGTCACGGATATTCCATGAGGCTGAACCTCTTTTGATCATCGCCCGATAATATTTTTCGGCATTTCGGGCTACGAAAGCATTTTGTTGAGTACTCATCACATTTTCGGGATCCGAATTGTAAGTTTCGACCTTGCTTCGTATTTCGGTTAGGAGATGCAGCACGTCTTTTTCGCACAATTCCGGAACAAGCGCAGACGCTCTCGCATAAGTTTGCCCTTCATCTCTGCCGTAAGGCTCAAAACATTCCATTACTTTTTTGGCAGACTGAAGCGCTATTGGGTCATTTTTCTCCAGATATTGAATGATGGAATGCATCGATTCTCTGAAACTATAGACATCAAGACCGTAGAATCCAACTTTTTTGTTGGCAGGCAAGTCTTCGTTGAAATTCTTGAGCCAGTCAATAAAAGCGGTTATTTCCCAATTTGCCCACATCCAGGTAGGCCAGCGTTTGAACTCATCGAGTACGCTGTAAATGTCTTTCCCTGAATTCAGGTATCCTTTGGCAAAACGGTTCAAACGATAGCAATCCGGCCAGTCGCCTTCTACACCCACAAAAGAAAAACCTTTTTCCTGAATCAGACGTTGCGTGATTTTGGCTCTCCAGGTGTAGTATTCATGCGTTCCATGCGAAGCTTCGCCAAGCAAAACATACTTGGCGTCACCAATATAATCCATCAGAGGATCTAAATCTTCCGAATTTTCTAAAACGGAAGAAGTTCGGCTCAATAATTCCACAATTTTGTTCGAATTAATAGTGAGGGTGGGGTTTGCTGTTGTTCTCATCAGTTTTTATTTTTAAATGATACATTTAAAATAAGAGCAGGCAAAATAGGTTTTTTAGCAGAGGCAGAGCAGTATATAAAGTTACGCTATATATTTGATAATGAGTGGTTTTTGGTATATTTTATTTCTGTAATCCATTTCAAACAAAGAGGAATAATTATCGATTTTTTTTTAAAAGGAGGTTGCTGGTTTTTGGGTGGCAATTGAAAACGATCCAAAAACAGCACAGTAATCATTTTGAACCTTAGAAAATATATTCAAATATGGATTTTCCAAATTCCTTAATGATTCTTAATACCTTAATGTTTTAAAGAAATTTGAAGCATCAAAATGGCCTCTGCAGAACCAACAAATGAGATTTTTTTAAGTGAAATAGGTGAAATAATTTCTGAAATTGCCCAAGTACTTTATTTTTAAATTATTATAACGTTTTCGTTAATAACATTAATCGTTTTTAATATACCGTTAATTATAGAAATAATATATTTGTAACACAATAAATTATATTTCAACATTTAAAATAAGAAAAATGAGTATTATTATCAAAATTCACGCAAGACAAATTTTCGATTCAAGAGGAAATCCTACCATAGAAGTAGATGTAGTTACAGAAAACGGTGTTTTAGGAAGAGCAGCAGTTCCATCTGGCGCTTCAACCGGAAAATTCGAAGCAGTAGAATTACGTGACGGAGGAAAAAACTTTTTGGGAAGAGGAGTTCTTAAAGCAGTGGAAAATGTAAATACTACAATTGCCGAAGAACTATTAGGAATATCAGTTTTTGAACAAAACCTGATTGACCAGACAATGATTGGGTTAGACGGCACACCAAATAAAGCAAAATTAGGAGCAAATGCTATCCTTGGAGTTTCTCTTGCGGTGGCAAAAGCAGCGGCTAACGAATTGGGATTGCCTTTATACCGTTATATTGGTGGAGTTTCGGCAAATACATTGCCTGTTCCAATGATGAATATTATCAACGGAGGCTCACATTCTGATGCGCCAATCGCTTTTCAGGAATTTATGATTATGCCGGTAAAAGCAACTTCTTTTACTCACGCTTTGCAAATGGGAACCGAAATTTTCCATAATCTTAAAAAAGTATTACACGACAGAGGTTTGAGTACTGCAGTAGGCGATGAAGGAGGATTTGCTCCAAACTTGGCTGGTGGAACTGAAGATGCTTTGGATACGATCAAAAAAGCGGTGGAAGCTGCTGGTTATAAATTTGGTGACGAAGTAATGGTGGCTTTAGACTGTGCTTCTTCTGAATTCTACGAAAACGGAAAATACGACTATACTAAATTTGAAGGTCCAACAGGAAAAATCAGAACTTCAGCAGAACAAGTGGAATATATGGCTGAATTAGCATCTAAATATCCAATTATCTCTATCGAAGACGGAATGGACGAAAACGATTGGGACGGATGGAAAATGCTTACTGAAAGAATTGGAGACAAAGTGCAATTAGTAGGAGATGATTTGTTCGTTACTAATGTAGAACGTTTGTCAACCGGAATTGAAAAAGGAATTGCCAATTCAATTTTGGTGAAAGTAAACCAAATCGGAACTTTGACCGAAACCATTGCAGCGGTAAATATGGCTAAAAATGCAGGCTATACCTCAGTAATGTCACACCGTTCAGGAGAAACGGAAGACAATACGATTGCTGACTTAGCAGTGGCTTTGAATTGTGGACAAATTAAAACCGGTTCAGCTTCACGTTCAGACCGTATGGCAAAATACAATCAGTTGATTAGAATTGAGGAAGAACTAGGAAATACAGCTTATTTTCCAGGTAAAAACGCCTTCAAAATAAAATAAGATACTGCCATTTCAATACAAATAGCCTTCTGCCTGTGTGGAGGGCTATTTTTTTTTATGTTTTATTAATTTTGTAACAAATGAGACTTTCAATTAGCATAAATTTTCTTATTTTTGAAGAAATAAAATAATTTAACATCTATTATGTCAAAAGTAGCAACATTAGAAATTGATGGCAAAAAATACGAGTTTCCAATAATTGTTGGAACCGAAAATGAAGTAGGCATTGATATTAATAAATTACGTGATTTGTCCGGAGCAATTACACTTGATCCGGGATTTAAAAATTCAGGCGCCTGTACAAGTGAAATCACTTTTCTGGATGGAGAAGAAGGGATTTTGCGTTACAGAGGATATTCCATCGAAGAATTAGCAGATAAAGCAGATTTTCTTGAAGTGTGCTATTTGTTAATCTTTGGAGAATTACCTACTAAAACACAATTGGAGGAATTTGAAACTCATATTAGAAAATATACTTTGGTCAATGAAGAGATGAAAAGTATCATTGACGGCTTTCCAAAAACCGCCCACCCAATGGGAGTTTTATCAGCCTTGACAAGTGCTTTAACGGCTTTTAACCCTAAAGCTGTAAATCCGGATAATAAAAAAGAATTGTACGAAGCCGTATGTAAAACGTTAGGAAAATTCCTTGTTATTGCCACCTGGACCTATAGAAAAAGTATGGGTTTCCCTTTGAATTATTACAACAATACCAGAGGCTACGTTGAAAACTTTATGCATTTGATGTTTGAATTGCCAACAGAACCTTATAAAGCCGATCCTATTATAGTCGAAGCATTAGACAAATTGTTTATCCTTCACGCAGATCACGAACAAAACTGTTCTACCTCGACTGTGAGAATGGTGGGTTCTTCTCACGCAGGGTTGTTTGCTTCAATTTCTTCCGGAGTTTCTGCACTTTGGGGTCCACTTCACGGTGGAGCGAATCAGGCAGTTCTCGAAATGCTAGAAGAAATTCACGCAAATGGGGGCGATGCCGATAAATATATGGAGAAAGCCAAAGACAAAAATGATCCTTTTAGACTGATGGGTTTTGGTCACAGAGTTTATAAAAATTTCGACCCAAGAGCCAAAATTATTAAAAAAGCAGCCGATGAAGTTTTAAAAACCTTAGGTGTTGAAGACCCAATTTTGGACATTGCCAAAAAACTGGAAGCAGCAGCCTTGGCCGATGATTATTTTGTATCCAGAAAACTATATCCAAATGTTGATTTCTATTCCGGAATCATTTACCGGGCATTAGGAATCCCAACTGATATGTTCACCGTAATGTTCGCCATAGGACGTTTGCCGGGATGGATTGCACAATGGAAAGAAATGCGAGAAAAGAAAGAGCCTATCGGAAGACCAAGACAGATATATACTGGCTATGGATTGAGGGATTTTGTATCCGCAGACAAACGTTAAAATAAATTTAGAAAGCCCCGCAAAATGCAGGGCTTTTTTTATCTTTGGCAAAGTTCAATCAAAAACTATGCTGGGATTAAACATAAAAAATGAAACGTCAAGACTGCGAGCTGTTGTTCTGGGTGTTGCGATTAGCAATGGGCCAACACCTTCTATTGAAGAAGCGTATGACCCCAAATCATTGGAACATATCTTGGCGGGAACCTATCCACAGGAAGAAGATATGGTGCCTGAAATGCAGGCTTTTGACCAGGTTTTAGAAAAATATGGAGCTACCGTTTTTCGTCCCGAAATCATAGAAAATTACAATCAGATCTTTGTGAGAGACATTGGTTTCGTGATTGATGACGTCTTTATTAAATCCAATATTTTACCCGACAGAGAACGAGAATTAGATGCCATTCAATATATAATGGATCAGATTCATCCTGCAAAAGTAGTTCGTCCGCCTGAGGAAGTGCATATAGAAGGAGGGGATGTGATGTTGTGGAAGAATTATATTTTTATCGGAACCTACAAAGGAAGTGATTACAAAGATTATATTACCGCAAGGACGAACACTCAGGGCGTAGAATACATCCGGGATTTATTTCCCAACAAAAAAGTCAAGGAATTCGATTTGGTAAAATCAAAAATAGAAGCCCGGGACAATGCCCTGCATTTGGATTGTTGCTTTCAGCCTGTGGGCGAAAACAAAGGCATCATTTACAAAAGAGGATTCCGCGAAGAAGCCGATTATCTGTTTTTAGTGAACCTTTTCGGTGCAGAAAACCTCTTTCACATCACCAGAAAAGAAATGTACCATATGAATTCCAATGTGTTTTCTATAGATACGAATGTCGTAGTTTCTGAAAAAAAATTCAAGCGGCTCAACACTTGGCTAAGAGCCAATGATTTTATAGTGGAAGAAATTCCCTATGCCCAAATCGCCAAACAAGAAGGATTATTACGATGCTCCACCTTGCCATTGATTAGAGATTAAATTTTTGGAGAGACGCACTGTAGAGACGCACTGCAGTGCGTCTCTACAGAATAAATAAATAAAAAAAATGAACCAAACAACAAATTCCATCTTAATGATTCGCCCGGTGGCGTTTCGGATGAACGAACAAACGGCCGTAAACAATTACTATCAAAAAGTCCTTGACGGCTTGTCAAAGGAAACCGTGAATGCCAAAGCGCAGCAAGAGTTTGATGCATTGGTACAAAAACTCCGTATGGTAGGAGTCAATGTTATCGTAGTCGATGACACCCTGACTCCGGACACGCCGGACAGTATTTTTCCGAATAACTGGATTTCTTTTCACGAAAACGGAGATGTG
>Ga0208115_1000295_pt1 | contig 12361 bp, 10 predicted proteins | sample LakWasMeta4_LOW4_2_FD_183856 | JGI IMG/M metagenome (GOLD analysis project Ga0208115, IMG submission 183856) | Freshwater sediment methanotrophic microbial communities from Lake Washington under simulated oxygen tension - Sediment Metagenome... | ecosystem: Environmental > Aquatic > Freshwater >...
ACGGTCAGCGCGGTCGAACGCATGAAGGGACGGGTGTCTCTGATGCGGGTCAGCATGGGGGCAGTCATCGTGGGCTATCCTTGTAAAATCTCTTAAGTTTAAGGTGTTACGGTTTTGATCGAAACGTTGCGCAACGCACGGTCTGTGCTGAGGCGGATTTGTGCGGCGATGGCGGTTTCGATTGCGCTCAGCCGGTCAGCGGCGCTGCGCAAGGCATCGAGGGTTGCCGGCCAGTTACCGGCCAAACGCTGGCTTTCGGCCTGTTGCAGGTCGCTACGCGGCTGTTTATAGGCTTTGTCTGTCAACGGGCTAATGGCCTCCAGCGCGGCTTGCAGGTCGTTCGCCGACACGGTGTCAATGTCCAGCGTCAGTGCTTGCTGGAGTTTATAGCTGCTGCCGCTACCGCTTTCGACCGTGACCTTCACGGTGACCGGCACCTCGGGCAGTTTCAGCCAGGCCGTATACTCGGCCTCTGCTTTTTCAGCCAGGTTGAAGTCCCAAACCAGTTGGCTGTCCGTTTGGCTTGCGCCGCCGGCATCGATCACGGCGATGCCGGCAGGCAGGTTCAGCACGACTCGTCCGGGTGTGGCGATACCGAGGTTAGCCAATTTGACAGTGACGGGATAGACGCTGTGGGCATAAGGCACCAAAGGGTCCGGATGGGTACGGTTTAAGGCATCGAGCAGCAGTTGCCCGTGACGAGCATCGGCACCCGGCAAGGACGCTTCGGCCAGCAGGTCATAGCCGGCATGGAAAGCCCGGCCCCGTCCATAATGCCGTTCGGCGAGCGACAGGTTCGGGGTCATCACACCGTCCTGCAGGAACCGGCCGAGTGCGGCGGCGCCGTCCAGCGTGAAGTTCAGGGTTCTATCGGTCAGTTGCAGCGGTATCTGGCCGGTAGCCGTGAAACCGTCACCGTCGATGGCGATCCCGGTCATGCGCGGGTATATGCCGTTGAACTTAAGCCCTAACGCTTCGTCAATGCGCCCTTGGCGTTGGTCATGGCCGCCGGCTTCAATCAGGCCTTCGCCGCGGTTGACCGCTTCGCGCAGTTCCTGCTGCACCGTTTCAGCGAGTTTGACGGTTTCGGACAGCAACAGGTAGGTGACATAGCCGCCGCTGCGCAGTTCACGGGCGAAAGCATCGGCATCGGTGACCAAGGTGTAAGACCAGCCGGCGTCATCCAATAGTTTTTCCAGAGTGGCCCGTTGTACAGTTAGGGTCGGCAGGTGGTTGGGACCTAACGGGTCATTGCCGGTATCGGGGTCCAGTAAGGCCAAGATACGACCGTGTTTGCCCGCTTCGAGAGTGGCATTGATGCGGATCGGCGGTTCGAGCACGTCAAACAAGGCAGCTCCCAGTTGCACAGTTTGCCCCCCGACTTCGGCTAGCAAGAGACAGGCGTAGCCGCCAATCGGCAGATCACCGGTCGCGATGTTACGGCTTTTAGCCAGCTGCGCATTAGCGGCGAAATCCACGTTCCGCGTTTCGGAACTCAGCACTTGTTGGGTCGCGGCCAACACGAGTTTGCTGGTCAGCAGAACGTTCGGTAATAAGCTTGCCGCTTTGTTTTGGATGCTTTCCAGACAGCTGGCAGGATCGCCCTGATGCACTTGCACCGGCGTCGCATCCACTTTGCCGCTCAGGGCTTGGATCGCCTGCCGTTCGACATGGAAAACCGTTGCCCGGGTGATCAGGGTTGCACGGCTGGCGGCATCCTTGACAGTCATCATCACGGCGTAATCGCCGCTGATGACGTCGGCCAAATTGAGAGTAAACTGCAAATCCCGCAATGCATTCGGCACCAGCTCGCCAAGTGTAGTGCTTTCGTTAAGGATAATTTTCCCAGCGGGCGTGGTGGTAGTGATTTCTACACGGGTCGGCGGCTGGATCGCATTGGCGGTGGTATTTTCAACCCGCGCACTTATGTTGACGCTATCCCAGGCGGCATAGGCAGGCTTGTCAGTGACCACGCGGCCGTTGATGAGCGCTGCGCCCCCTGCGACTATTTGGAACGGTGCGGTTGCTTCATCCACTACCCTGTTTTGGGCATCCAAAAGCTGTACGTAGGCTTCGTAGCTGCCTGTTAGGGTAGCGCCCGTGTTCCAAGGTGTTTCCAGGTCAAGGCTAGCGCCAGCTGCCATGCTAGGCACGGTGAGAGGATTAAGTGTAACCAAGTTTTCCTGGCTTCCTACCGCACGGATGTTGACTTTCACGGTGCCTTCAGCGGCAGTTAGGCTGGTATTTGCCACTACAGGCCTGATCAGGACTGACTCATTGGCAGTGTAGCTGTCGCGGTCAGTGGTTAACGTTAAGGCTAAACCATTCGCTGCCTTGATGGTGGGGATATCAAGGTCGATACGCAGCTTTTCGGTTGTGAAGGAGTTGTTGAATTCAATATAGGCGGCACTGGCAACATCGCGCTGCTCTTTGAGCACCATATTTTTCAGAGCCAAGTCAAAATCGAGCGTACGCTTGTTGGCTGTTACGCCTACCAGCTTCCATAAATAATCGATTCCGCCATTGGCATTTGCCGTTTGGGAAGTCGGCGCCGGCACCGGATTGCTTAACAGGACCGATGCCGGAAAGTTAACATGTAAATCGACATCGATACCGCCCAGCCTTTCCAGCGCGATAGGCAAGTAGCTCACAACCAAGCTGGTCGAAGCCAAACGGGTCGTTAAAATATTATTGCTGCTCAGCCAAGAATGATCGGCTTGTTGCACGGACAATAAGTATTGAATGGTCTTGCGTACTATGGGGTCGTCTGCGGAAGGGTTAGTATAATCTATCGCTAATCCGACTAATGCGGTAACCATTGCGTCGCTACCCCAACCCGTATAGCGTCCCCAGCCGCCGTCTGCGCGCTGGCGAGCACGCAAAGTGTTGCTGATGGCGGTTATAGCGGTGTCGATTTGGGCTTTTAAAGCCGCATCGCTAATTACTTTACGAGCTTCCGCCAATCCCGTCAGGCGCATGGCTTGGACAATATTGTCCGTGCTGCCGTCTTTGTAATTAGCCAAGAAGTAATTGCTGGCACGGGTAACCTCTGTGGCGAAATTGGTTAATTGCGAGGTGTTTAATGCAAGCGTGGCAAGTTGATAAAGTTTGTTTTCACCCGAATTGACCACGTAGGCCTGCCCATCCCCATTGACGGCTACGCCCATCATTAACTTGGTCATGGATGCCAAGCGTTCAACCACGCCTTTAGAGCTGAGTGAATTAATGGCGAATGGCGTGTATTGGCCGGAATTTGAATATTCATATGAAGAATAATAGAAACCGCCGCCCGGTTTATGGTCGATATAGAGCGGTTGGTACGCCAAGCCATCGGCAAATATAGATACTTTCTTGTCGGGATCGATCTTGACAATATTAAATCCACCGAAATTGGCAACGTAAGCATTGCCGGCTTCATCGAAAGTCATACCGTAAGGAGAATTAAGCACACCGCCAGTCACCCAAGGTTCGAATTGGCCACTGCTATTACTCCTTAAAATACGCTTATTGGTGTTATCAACCACGTAGACATGTCCATCGGGACTGATTTCGACATCAGTCAAAATGGCGCTACCTGACAGCAAGGTATCGACCGCGCCGTCCAGATTACGCCGCAGCAATTTGCCGTCGTTGCCGGAAACGTAAATCGTTCCATCCTCTGCAACAGCGGTGCCGTAGCCGTCGCTGATGGCCAACTTAGCGACGGACTCGACGCCGTTGGTCTCGGTATTAATGCGGACAATATCACCCGCTGCCTTGACCGTATAAAGAAAGCCGTCTTTCGCTAACTCTATGTCGCGTGGATAGGCTCCTGTGCTCAGTAGAGCCTTGCTATCCAGACGATAGTCATTGATTTTGCTCAGATCAGCCGTTTGAGCGGTTTTTAATAGCTGGGCATAAGCCTTAACCGTCAATGCCGTATGCGATTCATTGGAGTACCACCAGCCAGAAGCGTGATCCGGAGTCCACCAAGTTTGATTACCGGATTGAACCCGTTTGTTATAGAGGTGTTGGGCTGCGCGATACAAAGTTCTGAAAGATTCTTCTGCGTTCCAGGCGGTCAACGACCAAGCACCTAAAACAGTTTGTGTTTTGGTAAACTCGGGATGATTTGCTCTCAGTCCACCGTCATTTTGCTGGCTGCTCGCCACGGTATTGTATAAATTAATCGCTGATGTTTCATCGCCCAGGTTTTTTTGGAACGCGGAGGCAACACCGACCAAGCTTTGCGTTTGGATATGACATCCAGTGCAACGATTACTCTTTTGCCAGAGCATCGCCCCGCTGGATGTATACACGCTGCCGGTTTTGACGGCGTTCTGTACGGCAACAAATAAGGGATCGGTCCCTTTGCCGCTTGCGGTATCCACACCTTCCAATGTTACTTTGCCATGCGCCGTTTGGTTGCCTTCCGGGACGATGGTTTTGTCGACGTTGAAAGTGCCGGCCGCTTTGTCGCCGACATAGAGGGTGCCGTTGATTTCACCGCTGACTGCGCCGCCGGTCGCCCGAATTTTTATCGGAAGATTGCCTTCAACCGTCGGAATCCAGTTACCGAATGATAGATAGCGGTAACCGTTGACGGCCAGTTGGTCGAGCGTGGCCGTCGCTTGGTGCAGGACGTTTCCGGTTCCAGATTGCTCAATAGTGAGTGTCAGAGGGACATTCTTCAAGTCTATATTGCCGGTGTTGCCCAGGAAGACTTCAAGTTTAACCGGAGTTTGCGATCCTGCTTGGGTCAACGGAGGATCGAGACCCAATGCGCCGCCGAAAGAACTGGTTGCGGTGATCTGTCCGAATGTTTGATTTTCAGCCAATATTTCACCGAACGGTAATGACTGATTGATCGTATTGGGCTTAATCGCACGAATCATCAAGCGGTAAGTCCCCGGTTCGTTTTGCGCAGTATTCCACGGCACGGTAAGCGTTTTGGTTTCTTTGGAGTTAAAGCCGAACTGGGACGTCAGTTGAGTAGTACCCTCTGCATAAGGCGACACCGTTGCAATACTGATACCTTCCGCATTAACGATTTCGCCTAGAATGATCACTTCTTGAGCTTCATTCAGCAAATTGGCGATTTGTGCCGTAAACAGCAGCGTTTCATTTGCAGGGGCAGGCTTATCCGGCGGCATTAGCGATACGATTTGGACGCTTTTCGCTTCTGATTGCGCCAATGGTTCAACGGCAATATCGGTCGTATAAGCTCCGTGTGTAGATAAAGTTACCTCCTGCATGGAGGCAAAATAGCCTTCTGCCGATACATTCAATGAAAAACTCAAATTCGTGATGCCCGTGAATTCAAATTGACCGTCGCTACCGGTTGTCACTGTCAGACCTCGTCCATCAATCATCGCTACTTTCGCACCGGCAATAGGCAGCCCGGTAAGGCTATTCTTGACATGGCCACTCAAAATACTGTTAGTGGCAGCGGGATCGCTGCCGACAGGTGGCATGGGTGGCAATGGAAATTCTTGGAAAAGCTCCCCAAACCCAGTACCGCTTAAGCTGAATGTCCGATCAACGAATCCTGTCGCAGTCATGGTCAGCGTGAAATTTAGCGTATCGATACCCGCTATTGCAAAAGTGCCGTCAGCACCAGTTTGTACGGCTTTTCCAGTCTCGCCCCATGTAACTGTCGCATTATTGATCACCGACCCGCTCAAGCCGTCAACCACCCGGCCTGATACCGTTAAGCTGGACGGCACCACGGAACCGCCTAAACGATACAGGCGTAAGAGACCTAAATCGCCGTTTGACCCTGGGCTGTAGACAAACGAAATGGATTGGCTTTGATAGCCATCTGCTGACAGCAGTGCCTGATAGCTGCCGCGCGCTAAGGCATTGAACACAAAACCGCCATCACTGCCGGTTACCGCGGTGCTACCGGCCATCTCAATATGCGCCGCACTTATGGGCTCGCCGCTTTCGCCGTCGACGATCTTGCCAAAAATATTGCCCGGTGCTGTGTCCAAAAAGACATCGGCCTTGATCAGCGCTTGTTTCAGCGTTACGCTCGTGCCAGCTGCCATGGTCAGCATACCGTTCGCTGAATGATAGCCCGTCTTGTCAATTTGGATTGTATAATCGCCTGGCGGTAACGACGACCATTCGAAATTGCCAGCCGCATCGCTGACCGTAGTGCGCGATTCGGCTCCGGTCAGTGTAATCAGGGCTCCGGCTAGCGCTGAATGGTCTTGATTGTCTTCAATGTGTCCAAGCACTGCCCCCGTTTGCGGGTCGGCAGATAGACCTAATGTTCCGGCATCGGAAATTTGCCCGGATACAACGGTCACGATACGGCTGAGACTGTTATAACCGTTTTTTCGCGCAACCAAGGTTTGGGTACCAACAGGTACGCCAGCCATCTTAAAATAACCGGTACTATCACTCAGAACGGTGTAACCCGTAACAGAAGCCAGTGATACCTCGACATTGGCAAGCGGTTCACGACTATTTTCTTTTACTACATATCCTTCAACCGTTCCGGTTTGAGTTCCTGAAACGCCTGAACCGGCAGCGTTATATATCGCCAAAGCCCTTAACGCTAATGCCGTGGTGTAAACATCATCCGACCAGCTCCCGTTTACTGCCTGCTTGTTGTTTAATGCTTCTGCGCTTGACCGGAATAACGAGGCCTCGGTGCCATCGGATAACAGCGCTATCAGGGCGACAGCGCTGGTGTAATCTTCACCCCATAAACCGATGCCATCGCGTTTTGATAGCAAAAAGTTTCGGGCGGCATTTAATGCAGCCGATACTCCTGAAAAAGAGGATTTATAAGGGCTTAACGCAATCACAGCAAGCGCCGTAACATAAACGTTGCCGTCGTTGGCGCCTATTGCCCATCCGCCATCCGGCTTTTGGGTTTTCAACAGAAACCCAACGCTGCTGTTGGCTGCCTAAACATTGCCGTAACCGGAACTGTTGAGCGCATGTAAAGCAAACGCCGTATCCAGTACGGTGCTGCTGGAATTAGCTAGGTCGCCAAATCCGCCGTCCACATTGACGCGAGACTTCAATTCGTCAATCTGGTTAACTACGTTTAGCCCCGAATCGTCCCTGGCCAGGATTAAACGCGCTAAATCTTCCGTTCCTCCATGGCTATTGTTTTCAAGAAATTGTACCGCCGTTGGAATGATGGATTTATTGTCACCATTGGCTTTCCATAAGCGCAAGGTCTCTGCCGTCGATTGGTAAGCGGTGGCTATACCGGTATCAGTGGTTATGCTCCCGTTTGCTTGAAACTGAGCCATCAGCCAGTCGTTTCCGGTATCAGCATGAACCGATATATTTATCGTCATCATTATTGCTACGGCAAACATCAGCGGCGATTTCATTAGCTTAGACAGAGCGCTTAATACGTGCATAAGTACCTTGGAAAGTTGGATAAATACAATAGCGGCTAATGCTATCAGCTAGACACAGATAGGCGTGAAGTTATTAATGTGAGACAACTCTCATATTTGGAATATTTCCTCAAGCTTGATTTTAATAGCGCTGCTCGCTTCACATAATTAGCCCACCTATCGCTACCATACAAATCAAGCGCTTAGGTAAAAACCAAGTGCTTTTTTTATGCCTGCGCTTTGGCCGCAAAGAAAGTCGACGTACCCCGGCAACATTACTAAAACTGCAAATCCCGATCGGTGAAAGCCACTGTTGGCTGCTTGCCCAGAATACGGACCAGCACCGAATTCATGGTATTGGGATCGTTGTCAAAGCCCCCGTGCGTATCGCTCTTTGAAATTGCTCCCGCTGCACCCTCCTCTCCTGAAATAACAATACCCGGCAAACTGTTGATTGGACTGCTCAGCAGATCCAGCACTTTGGCGTCCTTTTCGAAAAACTTGTGCATACCCAGCAAAGCCACTTCCCGAGCGCCCTCGAAAGCATTGCTAAATAAAATAACGGGGGGATGACTTCCTTGCCGGCACTGAGCGCGTTGCGGACCTCGGCCATCGTATCACTGTCGTGGTGGATATTGCCCAGTATAGTCGATTGATTGACTGGGGTAATCTGGTAAATCCGTTGCCCGGCGGCGCTGGCTTTCTGCAGGGCTTTAACGGCGGAGATGACTTCCCCCGGATTCTGGGCGTTAACGAAAATCTGCTCCGGCACGGCATGTTCCAGTGCCGAGCTGAGAATGCCGGCTTGCAGCACGAACTGCTTGGTTTTGCCCGGATCGCCGTCGTTGCCCCCGGCAATCGTAAACAGCGGGATGTCGAACGCTACGCCGCCGGGCTCAATGGCTTTGGGGATGCCGAAAAAGGTGCTGACTTTCGGCTCGTAACCGAAAGTGCCGGTACCCAGTTGGTAATGGCCGCCAGTTTGCAAGCCCATGGTCCCGGAACAGGTCGCTCAATAGGTTTTCTCGGGTCAAGGCGCGATTGCCTGTTCTCTACCCGTCTTTCTTATGATCACAATTTTTCTATTAATATAAAAATTAACCTGACTCCCCCAATCCAAACACTAGCAATAACCCCAACTCCAGCATTAAACAATTTTTTATCACCAGATTTTATTAAATCTTGGACAGCACGATATGTAGCCCAAATTATCGAAATTGCAATTGCTAATATACTAAGTAAATAAATCATTTTGGAAAATCATTTATGACTGCAGCAAGTGCATACGTAAACCCTAACAATGCGGCACCTAAACCCGCTGTTCCAAATGCAGCCGTAACCCCTAAAGTGGCCATTGCTAAACCACCCCAATCTATAAATGCGGTCCTATCGGCGTCAGCGTCAGCAAGAGATAGTAAAGCAATAATAGAAGCAATAAAACTTATTATACTGAAAGCCACAGTACTATAAAGAATAGTTGCAGCTAATAAACCAATAGCAGGCAATGAAGCAAAAAATAGAAAAATAAATGTCATGATTGCAAAAAAGAAAGCGGCAAGTAGAAAAAACCCGCCATTCCCCCCGCCGGCAATCTTATAAGCCCCTGCTCCTGTGTCAGGGTCGGTGATGATGTAACCCGCGCCCGACCAGCCCGGCACGTTGACCGCATCGGTATGGGTAATGACTTCTTTCCCGGCAGCCAGGGCATTTTTGATTTCAGTCATCGTATCAGCATCATGGTGGATATTGCCCAGTATAGTCGATTGATTGGCTGGGGTAATATGATAGATGCGTTGCCCGGCGGCGCTGGCTTTTTGCAGGGCCTTGACGGCGGAGATCGCTTCGCCGAGGGGAGCGGGGGTCAAGTCTTGAGTCTTGCATCGTGCATACCTCTAAAATAAAAGCATCGTTAATGCACAATGCAAGACTTGACCCTGCTTTTACTGCTTTCCATGCTTAATTTGCACGATTGTGTAAAACTAATGTAATTATGATTATTAAAATCGATATCATATAAAAAGAAAAATAGGAGTATGACTCAAAGAATCCTGGATGAACAAATTGAGACAACACAAAAAGCCATAATCCTAAAGCGGCTCCCCCACGATAAAAAATATGACCATGCTTTTCTATTTTTCTACCAACAAATTGAAATGCAATTATTATTGAGAAAATTACAATAATCCAAACCTGTTGTATGGTTTCAAGTTTCGTAAATTTTATAAACATGTTAGAAGCCTACTCCTGTACACTGCTTAGCACTTGGTAAATCAGAAAAGCTACTAACTAGTCCAATTTTTGTCATTACATCACCTAAAGTTGACGTAAGAATTCCACGTAAACTTCCAAATAATCCACCTGCTGTTAATCCCCAAGCAAGTCCGGATGCCAAACAATATGGATCGATTTGACCTGCGTCGACGATGATTAACAAGGATATTAAAGCAGCATGTAAAGAAGCTGAAAGTATAAACGATGCTACTAACACTCCCCCCGGGCCTAGCACCGCCGTTTCTAAAATCAATGCTGTTACCAACGCAACACCTATAAACAAACCCAGAAAAAACGATCCATTCCCCCCGCCGGCAATCTTATAAGCCCCGGCTCCTGTGTCAGGGTCGGTGATGATGTAACCCGCGCCCGACCAGCCCGGCACGTTGACCGCATCGGTATGGGTAATGACTTCTTTCCCGGTGTTCAGGGCATTTTTGATTTCTGTCATCGTATCGCTGTCGTGGTGGATATTCCCCAGTATAGTCGATTGATTGGCCGGGGTGAGGTGGTAAATCCGTTGCCCGGCGGCACTGGCCTTTTGCAAGGCTTTGACGGCGGAAATGGCTTCGCCGGGGTTTTGCGCGTTGACGAACAGCTGCTCGGGCACGGCATGTTCCAGTGCGGAGCTGAGCAGGCCTGATTGCAGCACGAATTGCTTGGCCTTGACCGGATCGCCGTCGTTGACACCGGCGATGTTGAACAAGGGGATGTCGAACACCACGCCGCCGGGCTCGATGGCTTTGGGAAAGCCGAAAAAATAGCTGACTTTCGGCTCGTAACCGACCGTGCCGGTACCGGCCCCCAGTTGGTAATGGCCGCCGGCTTGCAAGCCCATGACGTGGTTAAGCTCGATCAGTTGAGCGTAGTAATAAATTACCTACTATTTCTCTTCCAATTAAGATCAATTAATATTTTGACTAAACAGCTACTTAGCTTTAAAAATAATTAGGTACTTATTCAGTTAATATATATATGGCTCTTAAAAAAAGAAAGTAGAAAATCAACTTCCACCTTTAATTATTGACTCTCTATCGTCTCCTTTATTTCATCATCTGAAAAAGTTTTAATTCGATTAACATCAAAATCAACATACTCTGGCTTTTTTATTTTAGCATCATAATATGACTCAATTATTGCTCTCGAAATAGTGATATCCATTAACTTTCTAATTTTGCTAAAATCTTTTTCAATAAAATCATTTGGCAATACTCCACTCGTATACATAATATAATCAAAAACAAATGAGTTAAAATCCATTATTTTATCGTAATCCATTTTCAACGATTCATCACCTTTTACCCAATTTACCAGGTTATCAATATTTATTTCTGTTATTAATTCACTTTCGCAGTGGAAGCCAAGCTGAAAAAAATATTTCCTTGCATCATCTAATAATTCAAAAGCGGTGAATTTATTACAGCTTTCTTTAGGAAAAAGCATTCTTGAATCTGTTTGTATGCTTTCACTATAGATATAGGGAATAAATAACAACCTAGAATCATATAATACTTCCAATATATACAACATCATCATTCCAGATCAATGCGTCTTCTTGTGTCGGCAACATCTTATAGTTAGTGCATATTATCGCGTTTAATTGATTAAAATAATGCTATTAAATATGCCTATTAAATATTTAAGCTCATATTTTAAATTAGAATCTTTTAATAGTAATTCAAATTTTTCATCACTTGGCTGCTCCATTTCTATATTTGTTAAATCAAAGTCTGAATATAATCCTGAATTAATGTTATTAACAAATTCATCATATACTTCTTTTTCTTTTATAAGTACAGATAAATCAACAATTATTTTTAATTTATCATAATCAATATCATCAGAATGTACAAAAATATGAAAACTTGTAATCAAGCTAAAAAGATTGGCGATATTATCGATTTTTATGTCTTTATAAAATCCATTAATAAACTTATTGATGTAGTCAATATCAATATATTTAAAATCAGTAACTATAAAGTCATAACTTTCAATATATTTAATAACTGAGCTATATGATTTAAATCCATGCAATTTTTTTGTTTCCATAGCATTCGGAAAAAAATTTAACCCCCCTGATCCATAACGGATTATTGTTTCTTTAGAACTATTTCTTAAATTTACTAACGGTATGAAAAAATAGTCATCATCACTATTTTTAATTTTAAAAATAATTAAAATCATCAATACAATCCTATACACATTAAGTCTGAAGGGTCTATCTTGTCCCTCCACATTATCCTAGTTACCTTAACCCTTGAATCAGTGGGATGTAAGCCAGGAGCACATGGAACAGGTGTAGGGCATCCAAATTCAGTAGGCATGTAACGGACTATAAGTGTAGACGATGGATTAATTGTGCTACATTTATAATTACATTCAGTCCATCCAACTGTTTTTACCGCTTCCACCGCTGGGACTGAATTACAATTATCACTAGGTAATTGTGAGGCAAACCTATTTGTTGCTGCCCCAAATGCTACAAATACAATGGTAGACCCCGTCCTGTGGTTCGTTGGAAGATATAGTTGGCAGTATGAATGCCAGGCTTCGTGGCTGGACAGGCTATTTTCACTATCGCAATTCCAATGGTGTATTGGAAAAGGTGAAGGGGCATGCTGAAGAGCGTTTTCGAAAGCACCTGATGAAACGGCACAAGGTCAAAGATCGTAGGATTGGCCTTGGTCGATCCCGAGCCAGCAGCTTTATGCGAAATATGGGCTGTACAAGGTTCCGACAAAGGC
>Ga0208115_1000297_pt1 | contig 12343 bp, 10 predicted proteins | sample LakWasMeta4_LOW4_2_FD_183856 | JGI IMG/M metagenome (GOLD analysis project Ga0208115, IMG submission 183856) | Freshwater sediment methanotrophic microbial communities from Lake Washington under simulated oxygen tension - Sediment Metagenome... | ecosystem: Environmental > Aquatic > Freshwater >...
CAATAACGGTGTGGGTAGAATGTCCATAGGCATAACAGTTTCATAAATGCCCACAGGAACAATCGCACGGTTACTGCCGTTTTTATCGGTTGTTAATGGGAATAAACGATTATGTTTTTTATCGACACTGGAGGTATACACATTCAATGCAGAATATTTGTTTTTACCCGCGACTATCCAGCCGAACAACTCACGCTCTCTGCCTTCTTTTAAGGCAGATACTTGTAAGTCATAAAAACCTAAGTACGCAGACCAATCGCTTGCGGTATGACCGTATAACACTGAGCCAGACACTACGCGACTTTCCACGTCATCAGCTAATTCACCAGCGACTAAATCATCGGTATTAGCACCGACGCGAGTGCGCACTAAACGTGGATTTTTAACCGTAGGGCCTGCCAGAGATACGACACGCTCAACGTTTAAATGACCTGTGGTGAATAACGCACCGATAGCGATAACGGCTTGATAATCAATATGCCAGACAAATTTATGGATATTAACTGCATCAATAAAATGAATGTGTGTACTGGGCAAACCCGCTGGATGTGGGCCACTGAATTCTGCGACTGTAACAGGCGCGTTGCCTGTGGCAATTTCATCACCTGTCTTTTTGCAAAGATAGGTTTTTCCGTCAGTCAATTTAGCAATGACTTTTAAACCATTGGCAAAATCATCCGCACGTTCTTTGATGATAAATTCAGGATCAGCCGCTAAAGGACGAGTGTCCATTGCGGTAACAAAAATAGACACTGGTTTGCTGTCTACCGCTGGAATCTTGCCATAAGGACGTGTGCGTAATGCTGTCCACAAGCCAGATGCCAACAAATTTTCCTGCACTTGTTGCGCAGTTAAATCGGCTAATTGAGCTTCGCTGTATTTAGCAAAGGTCTCTTGTGCCGAACCGTGTAACTCGATAACAACCGATTGCAAAACTCGTTTAGCACCGCGATGGATGGCTTTAACCACACCTGCCGCTGGCGACGTAAAATTAACACCAGGATTTTTCTTGTCAGCGAAAAGAATTTGACCTAATTTGACCTTATCCCCTTCATTAACCATCATAGTAGGCTTCATACCTACATAATCCATCCCCAGAATAGCAACGGATTTAACCTTATTGCCATTCTCAATTTCTTGTTTAGGACCGCCCGTAATGGGAAGGTCTAAACCCTTTTTAATAGTAAATTGCATAGTTGAAGCTCACCCTCCAAACAAGTTGTAGCGAAACCATCCCCTTAATTTTAATAACTAAAACAAGAGGCGCATTAAGACGTAAAACATTGGCATTACACCACAAAAACGCTGATTCCTCAACGCTGGATTAGCACCACCAATATGGCGATTATGGTTAATGCTTTATCTCGTATAAATAAAAATCCCCGTTAGTATGAACAGCCAGCACTGTTTTTGAAAAAATAGATAAGTATTAATAATTGACGATGAATAAATTATCAAAAATATATTCATCTCAACGTATTTTAAGAAACATAACTAATTAAAGCCTTTCATAACCCCCCTATCCCATTGATTAATTAGGTGAAAAATAAAAATACTAATTAATATATAGCTTATTAAAACAATGGCATAGTTAATGCTTTCTATAAAAAAACTCAAAGAATGCTAGACTGAATACAAATTTTTATTAATACAAAAGGAGGCTTTATGCCACAAAATCGACGAACTATACCGCTATCAGCGGTACTACTCTCCCTGTCCGTTAGTGGTGGCTTAGCCTTGGCTGATACAACTAAAGATATTGAAGACGCACTTAAAATTGGCAAAGATGGGGCTGTCAAAATTGATACCCGCTATCGCTATGAAAACGTCAATCAGGATAATGTCATCAATACTGTTAATGGACAACCCTTAGTTGCCCAGCCACAAACCGCTAATGCCAACACTATCCGCACGCGCGTTGGTGTACTCTCGCCCAGCTATTATGGTGTTCAAGGGTTTGTGGAATACGAAGGTACTCACGTTTTGCAATCCGACTACAATAATGGTCGCGGTAATAAACCTAACTACTCAACAGTTGCCGACCCTGACTGGAATGAACTCAATCAATTATGGCTTAGTTATTCGGGTGTTCCTGATACTGTTATTAAAGGTGGACGGCAACGTATTAAGTTTGATGATGACCGTTTTATCGGTAACGTCGGCTGGAGACAGTTGGAAACGACATTTGATGCGGTATTAGTCACTAACAAATCCATTAAAAACTTAACCGCCAATGTCGGTTATATCGGTCATGTCAGCAGCTTTACAGCCACTAATGAAGACATTCGCGCCCCGATTTTAAACCTGAATTACAACATGGGTGCTTACGGTAATTTAATCGGCTATGGTTACTGGCTAGGCTATACACAACCTGATACCACAGGCAGAACAGGTCAGAATTCCAAATCGAATCAAACCTATGGTATTCGTGTCATCAACAGCGAAAAACCATCGAAAAAATTCATGGATAACTACAGCCCACTGTACACGGCTGAATGGAGCATCCAAGAAGACTATATCAACAGCCCTGTAAAATATACTGCTAATCGTTATAACGTCATGGGCGGTCTACGCGCTTACGATCACTACGATTTTATGGCAGGTATGGAGCAGTTGAACGGTCACGGTGTGAATCAGGTTTTTGTTACACCATTAGGGACTAACCACGCTTTCCAAGGTTGGGCAGATTTATTTTTAGTCACACCTAAAGACGGTATTCGCGATGTTTATGGCAGCATCGTAGGCAGATTCATGGAAAATGACAGCTTGGCAGTCACAGGCACTTTCCATGCGTTCTCTGATGACACAGGCAACATTAATTACGGTAAAGAATGGGATTTTCAAACCGAGAAAAAGTTCGGCAAGCATTATTCTGTGTTAGCAAAATACGCTTATTTTGATGATGCAGGCAGTCGTTTTTCACCTGCTGCTACTGACACTCAAAAAATCTGGGTACAAGGCAACGTTAATTTCTAACTGCCCGTCCTAAAATAGTGCAAACCTAGCTAATCAGCTTTCTATCAATTAAAAACTGTATATACAGCTACTTAATACTCGATGATACTGATGTATCGTAATTCAAGTTCTTTCTGAACTTGATGTTAAGAAACAAATCCTTAAAACCCGCTGATACATTGTGTCAGCGGGTTTTTTATTGTCTACAGTTTTCGATATTGGCTGCACTCATCGTCACATAGATTTCATCGCTTTTAAAGCGACTAGCCGTCCAGAATATCGCGCCAAATAAGTGCGAATTTATTGATATTGCCCAAAAATCAATAGCTATTTATCACCATAAATTCCTTAAAAAAATATACAATAAAACATAACAAATTGATTTTTAAGTAAAATTACTTATTTTAATTTATGGCACGCATAATGCTTAGACAACAATGAATGTTTAATACATTTATTGTTCCATTATTACTTATTGAGGTCAGTATGAAAGCTGTTACGTTAAAAAAACTAGCCGTCTGTATTGCGGCATCTACTTTGATTTCATTTGGAGGCGTAACAGTTGCGACTGCCGCAAGCAAAGAAAAATTGGAAAAACCCAATCTTAAATTGGGCTTTATTAAATTGACTGATATGGCACCATTAGCCATTGCTTACGAAAAAGGTTTTTTTAAGGACGAAGGACTGAACGTACAGTTAGAAGCACAAGCTAACTGGAAATTAGTATTAGATAGAGTAGTGAGCGGTGAATTAGATGGTTCACATATGTTAGCTCCAATGCCGCTTGGTGCAAGCATTGGCTTCGGCACCAAAGCGGACATTGTCTCTGCATACACGATGGGTGTAAATGGCAGCGCAATTACCGTCTCCAATGATACTTGGAGCAAAATGAAGGCGGGTGGTGCAGGAAAACATCCCATTTCAGCTGAATCACTTAAGTCAGTGGCTGAGACTTACAAAAACGAAGGTAAAGCCTTTAATATGGGCATGACCTTTCCTGTCGGTAGCCACAACTTTAAACTGCGTTATTGGTTAGCAGGCGGCGGCATTAATCCTGGTTATTATTCACCACCCAATGATGTCACAGGACAAATTGGTTCTATCGTCATGTTATCTGTGACTCCTCCACCCCAAATGCCCGCAACTATGGAAGCAGGCACTATTTTGGGTTATTGCGTAGGTGAGCCATGGAATCAACAAGCCGTTGCTAAAGGGGTAGGCGTACCTGTTATTACTGATGATGAGATGTGGAAAGACATTCCTGAAAAAATCTTAGGTGTCACTAAAGAGTGGGCAGAAAAAAATCCTAAAACTCATGTTGCGGTTGTAAAAGCCTTGATTCGCGCTTCTATGTGGTTGGATGAAGACAATGGTAAAAATCGCCCTGAAGCCATCAAAATATTGGCACAAAGTAAATATGTCGGTGCTGATGAAGCTGTTCTCGCCAACAGCATGACAGGTACATTCGAATATGAAAAAGGCGATAAACGCCCATTACCCGATTTCAACGTATTTTTCCGTAAAAATGCGACTTATCCGTACTACAGTGGTGCGGTTTGGTATCTAACGCAAATGCGTCGTTGGGGACAAATTAACGAATACAAAGACGATGCGTGGTACATGGAAACCGCCAAAAAAATCCTCAAACCTGACGTTTACATGGCAGCAGCTGACGCACTTATTAGCGACAACAAAGCCAAAGCATCTGATTTTCCCGCCAAAACTGAAACGGGCTTTAAAGCACCACAAAGCTATTTTATCGACAAAGTTACTTTTGACGGTACCAAACCAAACGACTACTTATCCAAACTTACTATTGGTCTGAAAGATAAACAAGTTGTAGAAGACGGCAGAGTAACGGGAGATTAAACTATAATTAGGTCGGGTTGTCACTTTTTGGCAACCCAACATGAAATCCGCAGCACAATCTGAGACTTGTACTGCTTAATAAAAAATAGTAAACATGAACAACACATTAATTATTTCAAATCGTATCGGCATGAAAAATAATTGTTTATGTTTCAAATAAAAGAGGGCGTTTTATGCCGAAAAATCAACGAACCATACCACTATCTGTGGCACTACTCTCGCTATCAGTTGCTAGTGGCTCAGCTATGGCTGATGATATAACAAAAACTATTGAAGACGCGCTTAAAATCGGTAGAGATGGAGGTGTCAAAATTGATACTCGCTATCGTTATGAAAACGTTAATCAAGACAATGTCATTAACCCCGCTACAGGAAGACCACTAGCAACCTCAGCGCAACCAAGAACCGCTAATGCCAATACCATACGCACTCGCTTGGGCGTACTGTCGCCAACCTATTATGGTGTACAGGGCTATGTAGAATACGAAGGAACACACGCTTTACAATCTGACTACAACAACGGACGCAACAATAAACCGTGGTATTCGGTAGTTGCCGATCCTGGTTACAATGAACTCAATCAGTTATGGCTGAGTTATTCAGGTATTCCTGATACCCTTATTAAAGGCGGTAGACAACGCATTAAATTTGATGATGACCGTTTTATCGGTAACGTCGGCTGGAGACAACTGGAAACCACTTTTGATTCGGTCTTAATTACCAATAAATCCATTAACCATCTAGTTGTTAATGTCGGTTATATCGGTAACGTTAATACCTTTACCGCGACCACTGAACACATTAATGCGCCGATACTTAACCTGAATTACAATCTCGGTGATTACGGTAGAATGATTGGTTATGGCTATTGGTTGGGCTATACCGACATGGATACCACCGCTAGAGGAGGTTCAACGGCTTCTAAATCAAATCAAACTTACGGTTTACGCTTTATTAATCCAGAAAAACCCAAGAAATTTTTTGATAATTACAGCCTGTTATACACCGCTGAATGGTCTATTCAAAAAGACTACCTCAACAGCCCTGTCAAATATACTGCTAATCGTTTTAACGTGATGGGTGGTTTTACTGCCTATAACTTCAGCTTTCAAGGCGCGATGGAACAATTGAACGGTCATGGTCTCAATCAAGCCTTTCAGACTCCACTGGGTACTAATCATGCGTTTCAAGGCTGGGCTGATTTATTCTTGGTTACACCTAAAGACGGTATTCGCGATGTATTCGGCACAATCACTGGCAAGTTTCTGGAGAATGACAGTCTGACCATCATGGGAACTTTTCATGCTTTTTCTGATGATACAGGTAACATTAACTACGGTAGAGAATGGGATTTTCAAGCGGAGCAAAAATTCGGCAAGCATTATTCAATCTTAGCTAAATATGCTTATTTTGATAACGCGGGTAGCACCTTTGGTGGCAACGCAACTGATACCCAAAAAATCTGGGTACAAGGCACTGTTACTTTCTAATTGCTAATAAGGCAACCTGACAGGTTTTATACGTCTGTCAGGTTTGTTCTATTTTCTACAACAATTCAAACTCGGCTGGATTCAAGCCTAATTCCTGCGCTATTTTCACCGCAATCTTCTTCTCATCCTTATCAAAATTACCATCTGAAGCCGCAATACTGATAATCATACGAATCAATAACCGCGCCGCTTCGTTATTCGATTTCATTTTCGCCAATGCTTGATAGGCTTTAGATTCGCCGATGTCTTTATCAAACTCCATCTGCCCGACAAAATCCTGAAAAGCTTTAATCACATCGCTGGTAGTAAACACCGACAACGATTCGTTATGCTCAATGAACTTAATCATTTTTTGTTTTTCTTCCGCGCTGATAGAACCGTCCGCCATCGCAATCAACGCAGAACCAGCCATTGCTGCATTGAGAAAATCTTTGTTTTTGAATTTCAATACGTCATTCTTTAATTCATTCGCTTTGTTTTTTAAATCGTCAAAAAAACCCATTATCGTTCTCCTAGTTAGTATTGATAAGTATATTATTTACTGCCAGCGACATAATTCAAGCCCCAGCCGTAAGCTCTGTCCATTTCTGAATGCCCTGAAAAATAGTCTACCAGCTTAGTGATTTTCACCTGATTATTAATATTTTCCAGCACCGCAATCGCACATAAAAACTGGTCGTTTCGATAACTGTCAAGACGCACCTCAATATCAGGCTGGTCTTTGGTTTTGATGGTAATCACCGCATCAACATGAGACCAATTCGGTACGCCTTCATAAATAAAGGTATAAATTAAAATGCGCCGAAATTCCTGCCAGTAACGCCCGTTAATGCGTAAGGTTTCGCCACCGACTGATTGTCCGCTACGGTCATCCTGATCCAGTTCGATAAACGGAAAGGCATGAAAATTACCGAAATGCCCGCCTAAGGCTTGAGTTGCGCCAATTTCGCCTTGTTCAAATTCCCATAGACACGCCAAATCAAGGTCTATGCCCTCAGTTGCCGCTTGACGGGAAAAACCTACCGATTTAACAGGCGTGGCATTCCAATTAAGATTAACCATAATTTCACTTAATCCGCCTGCTTGTTTCTCCAGTGAAATAGACTGCCCTTTCTTTTCCAGCGTAACTTTACTGAGATTCAGTTTTGCAGGTGTGACATCAGATAGGGATGGCTCGGCAGTAACGGAATTACTGGTTTCTGCTTCGCTGACATCCACACCAAAATGTTCCGCTAACGGTTGCAAACCGCCGACAAAACCCTGTCCTATGGCACGGAATTTCCAGCTCCCCTGGTGACGATAGCATTCGGCAAGAATCAAGGCGGTTTCTTTGTTGGGCGCGGTATCCAAGACAAAACAGGCCAATTCCATACCAGTTAAAAAATCTTTCACCAGTACGGTGACGCTGTTGAGATGACTGAAATTCTGCCCTTTGCTGGCACCATCGGCAATCGTCATTGCTAACGATATTTTCTGTACGTCGCTACTGGTGCGCTCTAAATGTAAGGTAAAGCGGCTTTGTTCAGGTTCCAGTAAAATCCCCTGATCGACTTTTGCAGGTTGATTAAAAAAAATGAAATCATCATCTGTTGATACCTTGCCTACTGCATTCAGTAAAAATGCACTGACATCCAGCTCTAACCCCTGCGGACAAGTACCGTGACTGACTAAAATATGCAGCGACGGTGTTGATAGTGGACAGTTTTGTCCAGCAACCAAATCAATTCGATTATTCATATTCTCTCCTGCTATTCACTGCTATTAAATTAATGATACACGCTTACACCGACACTTCGGCACACGCCAACGCTGTTTCCCCGCTCACCCCATAACACTGCTGCCGCTGCAAAATGCCCATTGCCCAGTGTCGATGCGTTGCCACTTCACACATGGCGTGGTGCATTCTAAAGACCGCAGGCGCGGCACTATCGACGAGTTTAACCGCCATTTCATAATCATCCAACTCTACTGAGTATCCCGCTTCAATGCTGGAGATTTGACTGGGATGAATCGCCGTTTTGCCGCACAAGCCATACGCCAAATCGCGTTGGATTTCTTTTTGCAAGGTGTCATTATCATTAAGATATTCAAACACGGGTGCAGATAACGAAAAATGATAGGGATTAAATACCGTCACCAATTGTGAAATCACCTGCCCCATCGGGGTATCGTACAGTGTTAAATTGCGCGGTCTGCGGATACCCAACAGATTCATCAAGTCATTGCCACCAATGCGCAACATTAAAATCTGGGCAAACACGTCATCTTGTAACAACGCCTGTCTTAACTCGCACATGGCTCCGACATCAAACACATCGCGGGTTTCCAGCGTCGGCATAATTTTAAACGGCGTATCTTTCAGCTGATCGAAATAGGCATGGAACACCCTGGTATCAAATTTCGGCAACACAAAACCGTCGATTTTATCAATATGCGGCAAGTCCAATAACCGCGCCAGTACCTCTGGATTGCGTACCCGAATAAAACGAAACCGCGCAGGTACCTCTCGAAAACCCTGTAAACATAAACCCAAATGCCGCAAACTGCTATCCACTTCTGAATGCGATACTGCATCTTCGGTACAAAAAATCATCGAACGCAACGACGGATATTTCTCGCCATTGGCACACTCTAAAATATCGTGACGGTGTGCAGGCATATAAAGCGGCGCACCTAACGCCCACGGCGTACAAGGAATCGTGTGTAATGTCATGAATTAATTTCTTTAATAAGTGCTACGGCTTGATACGGTAAATCCGCACAGACCGTGATAGGAATGGATTTAGACTCCGCCAACCAGCGCAAATGGCGGGTGGCTTCGGCATTTAAGTCGCGTAATAACAAACGTTGTGCTTCGCGGCGTAACAACACCCGCGTGGCTTCACCAATACCAGGTTTGATGTAATTGGCATGACTGATGCCATACTGTTTGGCTAAATCGTGCAATAAAGTGTGCGATACGTTTTGCAACTGTTGGCGGTTGATAGTGGGTGCTTTGAATTTGCCTTTATTTATTCGCCAGACACGCTCAACACAAGCCAGCATCGTTTCAATAAAATAAGAGGATAAATCCTGTTCGGCAAACTGCTGATAATACACACAACCATGAAAATCATCCACGCCAGCAGTATGCGGGTCATACACCGAACGACTCACTAAACCTGAAACGGTTGAATTTAATACACTGGAGGGAATCAGATAATCTTCACAAGACGCAGCAACGGTGGCACTGCCTGATAAATCCGTTAATACATATAAATCGGGCGGAATAGCAACACCGTTACCATTCTCAGCAAAATCGACCAAACTACTTGCTAATTGTCGTGCAATAACGCCTTTCCCCGTCCAGCCATCAACAAACACTAACGACCTAGGTCCGTGATGTTGCAGAATAAAGCGCAGTGCGTTTTGATCTAAACCCACATCACGAATAATCGACACCGAATAATGCGCCGCCTCTATATCAAAATATCGCTTTAACACCTGTTTAAGCAACACTCCAACAGGTGTTCCTGCGCGCGCCAGAGAAACCAAGGTAATACGCTGTGGACGAGTGGCAATAATTTGTTTTGCCAATATCAACAAATGCTCAGCGACACGCTCCTGATTTAACGCCATTGCGTCATGAAACAGCGCGACATAATCATCGGCGGGCAATGACTCATGACTGAGCATCTCGGAATAATGTTTTTTACCCGATTGAATCAGGGCTTCTTTGAGATGAACAGGCGTATCTTCTACGCTTATCGGCTTTAATAAAAACTGTACATCATCCAGCGTATAGCTGCCTGTAAACGGGCGCATTCTCATCCTCGTGGTCAATTATCAACAGGGGGTAACCCATGATTATAGCGGTATTGCATGACAGCCGTACGACTGTCACACTCGCAGTCTACGGGGCTTTAGTTTCCTTCTCTGAGAGCTTCATTTCATTGTCTTTTTGTTCGATATTAAACAGTCCCAACACATTCATACCCAACAATGGCTGACTTAAATTCGGCACAATCATAGCGGGTACATTGGTCAGCGTAAAATTACCCAGTTTCATTTCGGTAATAGTCGTAGTACAGACATTAGCCACACCATTAGCGGTATTCACCTGCGCTTTGTCATTACAAAACATGGACGCTGAATTGGCAAACTCCCTCGGTAATGAAACCATCGTCGCACCCGTATCGACGACAAAGGTCAGCGAGTGGCTGTTAATTTCAGCACTCGAATAATAATGACCACCCTCCCCTTGCTTAAGGATTAATGGATCAGAGGGTTTTTTCTCGGTTTTTTGTGCGGGCGCGGCAACTTTCGTTTTGGGAGTCCATGAACTGACTACCTGCTTTTCTAGGGCGCATGGTGTTTTCTGATACAGTAATTTACCTTGTTCGTTTTTACATTTATAAACCGTATCTGCATGGCAAACACCCATGCTTAATACAGTGATTGCGGCGACGATAACTTGCAGGTGATATGTACGCATCCTATTCTCTTGGTTCGGGGTTATGAAAGTTACATTTTTTTACGCAATTTTAAATCGTGGTATTGCAGATAGCCGATAACATAAAAATACGGGGTGATAAGCGCACCCAATAATTCAAAAACGGTGTTCAGCGTATCGGATGATTCAGCGGTGGGATCAGTGATACCGCCCAAAAACCCAACAATCATAAAAATAATAACCAGTATCAATGTTGGCACAAAAAATACGATATTAGTACGCCACCAATCGCCCCACACTAACCGATGACTTGTCATTAATGAGTCGTAACCGCCCATGTCTTCCAGCAAAATAAAATACCCGCAGAATGACAGCGAAATCATCAGAATCATGCCGGGAATGACTAATAACAAAGTGCCGATAGTGATAGCAATGGTATAAAGAATACCCGCCACGATAATGATGGGGAATTTTTTAAGTGCCAATAACAACATCCCGACAAAATCATCATCACGCTGATTGACAACGTTATCAATGCGATAAATCATTGCACCATAAAACACACAGGACACCAAAATAGCGATAAAGGTAATGCTTAAGCTAGAAGGCAACATTTGCAACGCAACCGCCATTTGCTCCGCAGGTTCAAGCGTAGTATCTATTGGGGGCATGGCATCGTTGACGAAACTTGAAATTACACTGTTAAAGACAAACAATATCAAACTGTAACCAATCAATTTAGGAAAACTTTCAGTGTACAATTTAACACTGACAGACAATATCTCGGTCACACTACTGGGTTGTTGCGGCAAAAACGACATAATAAATTCCTTGCAACTTTTGAAGAATAGTTATGCTCTTTTAACGTAAAAACCGTGTGTTAGTCTAGCGTTTTATTTTGATGCTCCGTTATTTTCTTTACGACCTTGCATCTACCCATTAAAAATTATTTTAAGGCTCACAACGAATGCAGATTTTATTTTACGGATTACTTATTTTATCGGGCATTCTAGGAATAGGTGTCGGCGGTTTGGGCGGTCTACTTGGCTACACCTTGAAAGCGTCATACATAAGCACCGACCAAGCATGGGGCTTGGCGATTATCTTATTTAGCCTGCTTTATTTAATACACCCTGCTTTAATTTACTGGTTGTATAACCACACTCATGAAACCCTTGCGCTGGTGCTGAGTGTATTTTTGATACTTGTTAGCGGTGTTCTGCTAGTATTTTTACCTACGGCAATTGAAGCAGGAGCAAGACCGTAACAACATAATTCTTTTTATTATCACAGTGCGAAAAAGACCTGCGAAGTTTTTAAAACCCCGCAGGTCTGGCAACTTTACCTGTGATAACTAAACTGACGGTGTACTAATCTCAGCAACACCGCTTCACACCCTGCCATTTTTCATCCTGCCATTTTTTAAAAAAGGCTTGTTTACTCAGTGGTTCGCTCTCGTCTGCATGATGTTCGGCATGATGCCGCAAATACCGCTCATAAGCATCATCACCCGATAACTGGCGAATAGCTTGCCAGAAAATTTTAATGGCTTGCCACATGATTAATCCCTGACCCATTCTTCTGCCAAGCGCGTCAA
>Ga0208115_1000302_pt1 | contig 12201 bp, 10 predicted proteins | sample LakWasMeta4_LOW4_2_FD_183856 | JGI IMG/M metagenome (GOLD analysis project Ga0208115, IMG submission 183856) | Freshwater sediment methanotrophic microbial communities from Lake Washington under simulated oxygen tension - Sediment Metagenome... | ecosystem: Environmental > Aquatic > Freshwater >...
GAAGATACGATAAAAAAAATGGCAATAAAACTTATAATTCTCATAATTTTAAATTGCATTAATATGAATTTTAACAAAAAATTAAGATCAAATATAAATAATAATAATTTAAAATGTACATTCACAGTTGCTTATAAATTATTATTCGTGTCAAATTAATTTATTTTTATGAAAAAATTTATTTTAACTACATTATTTGTAATGCAAGTAGTGCTTGCTTTTGGACAATCAAATACTGGTATTTCTGGTAAAGTGGTCGACTCCAAAACACAGAAACCAATGCAAAGTGTTATTGTATCTATTCAAAACACGAATTTAATGCAGCTTTCAGATTTAAATGGTAAATTTTCTTTTGACAAAGTGGAAGTTGGGAGCCAATTATTGCGCATCAGAACTAATGGCTACAAAGAACAATTACTTCAAATTGAAATTACCGAAGGACAACTATTGGATTTAGGAATTGTAGCTTTAGAAGAAGATATCACTACCGAACAACAATCTACCCTGATTACTATTACAGATAATGATTTGAGCGATGATAACAGTGGTTCAGAAAGTACTGCAGGATTGCTTCAGGCTTCAAAAGATGTTTTTCAACAAGCTGCGGCCTATAATTTTGGTCAGGCAAGATTTAGTGTTCGAGGAATTGACAATGAATATTCCAGCGTTTTAATTAACGGAGTTTCAATGAATCGCGTATCTGACGGAAGACCACAATACAGCAATTGGGGAGGCCTGAATGACGCTACCAGAAATCAAGAATTCACTGATGGCTCTAAACCATCCGATTATACTTTTGGCGGAATTGCGGGAACTCAATATATGACTACAAGAGCTTCGGTTTACAGACCCGGAACTCGTATTTCGTTTTTGAGCACTAATACTAATTACAACTTTAGAGCAATGGCGACATTTGCTTCGGGTATGTATAAAAATGGTTGGGCTTATGTTGTTTCCGGTGGAAGAAGATGGGCGCAAGAAGGCTATTTTGACGGAACAGATTATGCTGCAAATTCTTTATTTGCAAGTGTGGAAAAGAAAATTAATGACAATCACAGTATTAATTTTACCTCCATTTATGCCCAAAACAGAAGAGGAAAAAACTCGCCAAATACACAGGAAGTTAACGATTTAACAAGCTTTAAATACAACTCTTATTGGGGAATGCAAGAAGGTGAAAAAAGAAATTCGAGAGTAAAAGAAGTTGAAGAACCTATATTTACATTAAGTCATTATTGGAAATTTAATACTAAAACAAGACTTCACACCAATCTTTCGTACCAATTTGGACAAATAGGAAACAGTCGTATCGATTATCAAAAAGCAAATAATCCAGACCCAACCTATTATGATAAATTACCAAGTTATTACACCACTAAGTATTCTTATGACAATAATAACGTAGCAACTTATACGCCAGATTATGCTGCTGCCGAAGAGGCAAAAGCAATTTTCCTTGCTCATCCACAATTGGATTGGAGAGCAATGTATGAAACAAACAATAAATTTATTCCAACTGGAAGCCGATTTGTTTTATATGAAGACAGAACGGATGACAAAACACTTATCGCAAACACGTTACTTTCTTCTCAACTAGCTGACAACATCGTTATGAATGCGGGAGGAAGTTTTACAAAATCTAATTCGGCAAACTTCAAAAATCTAATCGATCTTTTGGGAGGTACACATTTTGTTGATATTAATACCTTTGGAACAACCGAAGATGAACAACAATCTGATTTGAATAATCCGGGAAGAATTGTTGCCGAAGGAGATAAATATGGTTATAATTACAATATAAACGCCACTAAAATAGATGCCTTTACGCAATTTAAATTCACTTATAACAAAATAGACTTTTACCTTAGCCAATCTTTTACCAGAAGCAGTTATCAAAGAGAAGGATTTTACAAAAATGGCTATTATCCGGATAATTCAGAAGGAAAAAGTGAAAAGCAAATCTTTGATAACTTTGGATTCAAAGGAGGAGCAACCTATAAAATTACTGGACAACATTACTTTGATGTCAATGCGGTTTATATGACAAAAGCGCCTAACACTAAAGACGTTTTTCCTAATGCCCGTTTAAATAACGACATTACAGATAACCTCACTAACGAGACAATTAAAAGTGTTGATGCCAGTTATATCCTAAGAATGCCAAACCTTAAAGCTCGTTTTACTGCTTATTTCAATGAAACCGAAAACACTACTGATATTTCATTTTATTATGCAGATGCAATTAACCTTGGTAATGGAGAATTTGTTTCCGAAGTGGTTACAGGTCAAAATAAAAGAAATAAAGGAATTGAAGCTGGCTTAGAATATCAAATTACTTCTACCATAAAAGCTACCGCAGTAGCCGCTTATGGAGATTATACTTATACCAACAACCCAAATTTAGTGATTCATGCAGATGGAATAACTACTGATATATTTAATGGACAAACTAATATGCAAGGATACAAACAATCCGGAATGCCTCAACAAGCCTATTCTGCCGGATTAGAATACCGTGATCCAAAATTTTGGTGGATAGGAGCAAATGCCAATTATTTGTCTAATAATTACCTTGATGTTGCACCATTATTAAGAACATCAAAATATATTACAGATTCAGACGAAGCTAATTTTCCTTATGATGCTACATTATCTGCTAGTTATTTAGCTCAGGAAAAATTCAATTCTTTCACTCTTGTAAATATTGTAGGTGGAAAAACTTGGAGAATCAAAGAAAAAACTTTAGGATTGTTCGCTAACATCAACAATGTATTTGATGTGCAATATAAAACTGGCGGATTCGAACAAGCAAGAAACGCTTCGTATAGCGAATTATATAAAGACCATACTGGACCAACTCGTTCTTTTGGGCCAAAATATTTCTACGGATACGGAAGAACATTTATGGTAAATGTGTATTTAAACTTTTAAAAATTAATCGTCATGAAAAATAAAATAAAAAATAGTTGCATTATTATAATGGCTGTCGGTTTGTTTTCCGGCTGTGTGAATGATACCTATGATACTCCGAAATTTGATGCAAATACCTGTGTTGATCCGGGTTTAATTAAAACTAAGGAAGTAGCTCAAATTTATGCTGTTGCCATAAATCCAGTGCCAGATGCAATAACAGGAATTCCAAACACACCAACCTATACAGCTGATGATATTATTGAAGCCTACGTAATTTCAAGCGATGAAGGTGGAAATTTTTATAAAAGCATGTATTTTCAGCCTCTTGATGGTTCAAAGGGATTCAATCTTTCTATAGACGGAAAATACCTTTATACAAGCTTTGAGCCTGGAAAAAAAGTGTTTTTAAAACTAAAAGGACTTGCTTATGGAAATCCAACCAGTTTTGCAATGGGATTAACTTTTGGTGCTCCGCCGACAGAGCAATATGTTGTTGACAGATTATCTGGATTAACCTATAAAAATTATTTGATTCCTTCCTGCGATTTAGTTAGCGAAGATATGCTAATTCATCACATTACCTTGGCACAAGCAAACAATGACTCCTTTTTGAATACCTTGGTAGAGTTTGATAACGTACAATTCGCCGATGAATCTTCCAGCGGAACTTATGACACGTTCAGAAATGACAATTACGATTCAAGCACTTACATTACAAACGGTTCCAATTCACTTATTGTAAGAACCAGTAGATTTGCCAATTTTGCGGGCTATAAAGTTCCGTCAGGCAAAGGTAAAATAAGAGGCATTTTAACCAAATACAATTCAAGCTATCAAATAATTTTAAGAACGGAACTCGACGTAAATATGCCGAATCCAAGAGTGGATTATATTTTACCCAAAGGCGGAACCAGCATTAAATATCTCTCCACTTTCAAGGAAACTTTCGAAAGCTATGATGTAACTACAACTGGAGCAGTATTCCCAAAATATGTAAATGACGCTTTTTTTGGCTCTAGATATTGGGACGTGAAATCGTTTAGTTCAAACAAATACATCCAAATGACGTCGTTCAGTTCTGGGGGAACAAACAAGACTTATTTGGCAATACCTGTGGCTTTTACTCCAGGAAAGAAACTTTCGTTTAAAACCAAGGATGGCTATTATCTCGGTCCTGTTCTAAAAGTCTATTATTCCACAAATTATATTCCTAGTGGAGACATAAGCAAGGCAACGCTTGTGGATATTACTTCCAGTTTTTTGATTTCAAGTGGAACATTGAATGGATATGCAACTAATTTCACAAATAGCGGAAGTTATCTTATTCCAGTAAATTTAACAGGTAATGGTTTCTTTCTTTTCGAATATAGTGGAACCGCTGCCGTAACAACTACAATTGAAATAGATGATATTTTCATAAATTGAATGCCGTGACTTATATTTGCCGCTTCAAAATAATTCTAAATTTCTACAAAATATGATTGCCATTCGATTTCCTTTTATAAATAGCATTGCTTTTTTTTATAAACTTCTAATGCTTATTTTTGTTTTACAATTTTCCAAGATTCAAGCTCAAATAAAAATACCTCCCTATTCACAAAAAGGAGATATGATACTTGTTTTGGCAACAGCCCAAAAAAACACTGATGACAACCTTAAGCATAGATTTACTGCATAGCTGGGGTTGGAAGTATAATTGGAAAAACCATCGGACTAGACGACAATCCATTGGCTGAAACTGGTACACAACGCGCTGAAGATTTTCTCTATTTCCATTTCAATCATCCAAATTTCACTCTTTTTAAAGGAGATTTTTTTAAAACTGAGTTCAAAAGTTTCTTCTCAGACAATGTCCTTCCCAAAAAAAAATGATATTACTCATTACATTATTAAAATGAGTAGCTAATTGAATACCTCAAATAAAGTTTATTTTAAATATTTTTTGAAAACTATCGGTTTAGCCACCAAATACTGGCATTTAAAACCATAGCAAAACTCACCCAAAGCAAATATGGAATAAATAAATATCCTGCAATTTTGTTGATTTTCACGAATTTAGTGTAGGTTTCATAAATCATCAACCATAGGATAACAATTTCGATGCCGGCCAACATTGGGTTTTTCAAACCAAAAAATAAAAATGACCATAAGGCATTTAAAGCCAATTGAACTGCAAAGAAAATCAAGGCATTTTTTACCACTTCTTTTTCTTGTTCCATTCGATTCCAAACCAATCCGGCTGCAACTCCCATCATCACATAAAGCATACTCCAAACGGGTGCAAAAATCCAATTTGGCGGATTAAAACTCGGCTTAACCAATGTAGGATACCAAGTTGTGATTGCCGAACGGGTAACCATTCCGGAGAAATAGCCAACAACCAAACACGTTACAACTATAACTAGAATTTTAGAAATCTTGTTCATCGCTTATTTTTTTCCAAAATTAATCAAAACTTTGACCAATTCCACAAATAAAGAAATCAGTATCTTTGCATAAATTTTTTAATTAATGTTTTCAGCAAACGATTTTATTCCAGCCAAATATTCTCATTCCATAGAAAAAGGAAATTTTCAATGGAGTTCGCCAAGCAACATTGCCTTGGTGAAATATTGGGGAAAAAAAGGCTCTCAAATCCCAGCCAATCCTTCGGTAAGTTTTACCTTGAATAATTGCAAAACGATTACATATTTGGCTTTTGCTAAAAAGCAAAGCCAAGATACATTTTCTTTCGACCTTCTTTTTGAAGGAAAACCCAAAGAAGATTTCAAACCAAAAATCCAGCAATTTTTTGAAAGAGTCTTGGTTTATTTGCCTTTCTTGAAAGATTATCATTTTACCATTGACACTAAAAATACGTTTCCGCACAGTTCCGGAATTGCCTCATCGGCTTCGGGAATGGCAGCTTTGGCAATGAACTTGATGAGTTTGGAAAAAGCTTTAAATCCAGAAATGACCGAAGATTACTTTTATCAAAAAGCCTCTTTCTTGGCTCGTTTGGGCTCAGGAAGTGCCTGCCGAAGCGTAAAAGGAAAAGTGGTTGTTTGGGGAAATCACAATAATATTAAAGGAAGTTCTGATTTATTTGGTGTTGAATTTCCAAATACAATTCACGAGAATTTCAAGAATTTTCAAGACACGATTTTGTTGGTTGATAAAGGCAAAAAACAAGTTTCGAGTTCCATTGGCCATAATTTAATGAACGGTCATCCTTTTGCAGAAAGGCGATTTAAACAAGCTCACGAAAATTTGGATAAATTAATTAGCGTTTTCGAAAGCGGAAATTTGGACGAATTCATCACAATTGTCGAAAGTGAAGCATTGACATTGCACTCAATGATGATGACTTCGATTCCGTATTTTATTTTGATGAAACCCAACACGCTCGAAATCATCAATGCGATTTGGAAGCTCCGAAACGAAACGAAAATCCCGGTTTGTTTCACCTTAGATGCTGGCGCAAACGTTCACGTTTTGTACCCAGAAAACACCAAAGAAAACGTTTTGCAATTTATTAAGGACGAATTAGTTGGCTATTGTCAAAATGGTCAGTACATTTGTGACGAAATTGGAATTGGAAGTCAATTATTAATTGATAATTAAATATGAAAGGACCTTTATTTTACTCAAAAATATTACTCTTTGGAGAATACGGAATTATTCGTGACTCGAAAGGTTTATCCATTCCTTACAATTTTTACAACGGTGCACTGAAAAGAGAAGAAAATCCATCAGCCGAAGCCATAAAATCCAATCAAAATTTGAAACGTTTTGTTTCTTATTTGGAAACTTTACAAACCGAACAACCTGAATTGGTTACTTTCGATTTGGTTACTTTAAAAAACGACGTTGCAACCGGAATGTTCTTTGATTCCAGTATTCCGCAAGGTTATGGTGTGGGAAGCAGTGGAGCATTGGTTGCGGCTATTTACGACAAATATGCCCAACATAAAATCACGGTTCTGGAGAATTTGACTCGTGAAAAACTGTTACAATTAAAAAATATTTTCTCCCAAATGGAGTCTTTTTTCCACGGAAAAAGTTCTGGTTTGGATCCTTTAAACAGCTATTTGAGCATTCCTATTTTAATCAATTCCAAGGACAATATCGAGGCAACCGGAATTCCAACCCAAAGGCTGGAAGGAAACGGTGCCGTTTTTTTATTGGATTCTGGAATTGTGGGCGAAACCGCTCCAATGGTCAATATTTTTATGGAAAACCTGAAAGACCAAGGTTTCAGAAAAATGCTGAAAGACCAATTCATCAAACATACTGACGCCTGTGTCGAAAATTTTCTTGGGGGTGATATAAAATCTTTGTTTGCCAATACCAAAAAATTATCGAAAGTCGTTTTGAATAACTTTAAGCCAATGATTCCCAAACAATTTCACGGCATTTGGCAAAAAGGAATTGACACTAACGATTATTACCTAAAACTTTGTGGTTCAGGCGGCGGCGGTTACATTCTAGGTTTTACCCAAGACTTGGAAAAAGCAAGAATTTCTTTAAAAGACTATAAACTAGAAGTCGTTTATCAATTCTAAAATAAATTTGGAATTGCTCGTATAGTTTGCAAAATAAATTTCTAATAAGTCATAGAATTCTATAAAAATTTCTTACATTAGTCTTGTTATTTTTTCTACATTCTTTCATAATAAAATTATATGATTAAACACGAAACTTTACCAAAGTTAAAACACTTTAATACATTGGTTTTAATATGCGTAATTTTCTTTTCGTGTACATTATTAATATTTATCAACTATTATACAATTAAAATTTTATCCACAAGCAGAGCTTGGGTTAATGGGGAATCTCATTATTCAAAAGGACAAATAGATGCTGTTCGTCATCTAATTACTTATATCTATTCTGAAGATCCTTCAAATTGGGAAATGTTTAAAGAGGAATTAAGCGTTCCTCAAGGAGATCGTCTCGCAAGAGTTGCCATAACAAACAGTGGGAATATTGATTTAATCAAAAAAGGATTAAGAGCTGGCAGAAATCATGAAAAAGATTTAGATGACATGATTTGGCTTTTTGAAAATTTTAAGTCTATTTCTTTTCTAAAAAAAGCAATTCACGAATGGGAACATGGAGATATATTAATCAATAATATTGCACTTATTGGCAATGAGATTCATCAAAAAATAAAAACCGCACATTTTAGCGAGCAATTCAAGCAAAAAACATTAACTCAAATTAGTACAATTAGTAATGAATTAAACATAAATGAACAAAATTTCTCTAACACATTAGGAGAAGGCACACGCGAAGTCAGGGATTGTCTTATATACATAAACATTTTTTTTATTTTAATTATTATATGCGCAGTAAGTTTATATTACGCAATAATGGTTAAAAAATTAATTCATTCAAGACAAGAAATAGTAGAGACAAATAAAAATTTAGTAATTGCTAATATTGAACTTGATAAATTTGTATATAATGCTTCCCACGATTTGCGCTCTCCAATTGCTTCGCTCAAAGGACTAATAGAAATTATTAAACCAGAAGACAACATCAATCTTATAAAAAGTTATTTAGATTTAATGAGTCAAAACCTTGATAAACAAGACAAATTTATAAGTGATATTATTGATTATTCAAAAAACAAAAAACAAAAAACTGCTTTTGAATTTATAAGTTTGAAAAAGATTATAAATGATGTCATTGCTCAGTTTAAATATATAAAAAACGCAAACACAATTACCATCAAAAAAGAGATAAACCTAGATGTCATATACAATGATAGTTTGAGATTACAAATTATCTTAAATAATATAATATCAAATGCAATAAAATACGCTGATAACAGCAAAGAAAAAAAATGGATTTCAATCAAAACTTATAGTTCAAACAAATCTTGTATAATTGAAATTGAAGACAACGGCATCGGGATAAAGAAAGAATTTCAAAGCAAAATATTTGATATGTTTTTTGTAACTAACAGTAATAAAGGAACTGGATTGGGGCTTTATATTGTCAAAGAGGCGGTTGAAAACCTAAATGGAAATATTGTCGTATATTCAGATATTAATGTTGGCAGCAAATTTATAATAAGCTTTCCTATTCAAGAAGAAATATAATCTGTATATACTCAAAATTAAAAAAACTTCAGAAAACAAATAATCAACCATTCCTTTTCTGCAAAATATATATGTGATTTTAAAAGAAAAACCGATAACCTTTATCTTCGATTTTCTCAAAAAAACAACCTCTAAATAGTTTAATAACAGTATACACTTAAACCATCTCTTAAAATGTTAAGCAGGCAGCAAAAGCTTTTAGTAATAAAATTTGTCAGTTTGTTCTCTGTGGTTAGAGGTTACAACATTCCGATAATCATTTTGGCCCAATATCTTTCGGCGATATTTATCCTTGCACCCGAAAAAAGAGCCTTGTCCATCCTACTTGATTTCGATTTATTTATCATCGTTTTTGCTTCCTCACTGACCATTGCATCGGGTTATATCATCAATAATTTTTACGACAGTAAGAAGGATTTAATCAATCGTCCCAGCAAGTCAATGCTCGACCGATTGGTAAGTCAAAACACAAAATTAAACGTCTATTTTGCCCTCAATTTTATCGTTGTTTTTTTAGCAATTATTGTTTCTTGGCGTGCTTTTGTATATTTTTCAGTGTATATTTTCTTGATTTGGTATTATTCACATCGAATAAAAAAATACCCAATAATCGGGAATCTGACATCGGCTTTTCTGTCAATTTTACCATTTTTTGCCATTTTTTTATATTACAAAAATCTGTACGAAGTCATTTTAGGTCACGCTGCTTTCTTGTTTTTATTACTTTTGATTCGGGAAATGATAAAAGATTTGGAAAACATCAAAGGCGATTTGGCCAACGATTACAAAACCATTCCCATTATTTATGGCGAAGAAATTTCGAAGAAAATAATTACAGCGTTGACAATTTCCACCATAATTCCAGTCTATGTTTTAATTGAAATTTTTGACGTGGGTTATATGGACATTTATTTTTATTTCTGCCTTATTATCCTGATTTTTTTCTTGCTACACCTTTGGAAATCAGACACAAAAGAACAGTTTATACTACTTCATAATGTGTTGAAATTCCTTATTGTGGCTGGAGTTTTCTGCATCATCCTCATTAATCCAAGCGTGTTGTGGCATGGAAAGAAACTGTTGCAATCTATTTAATCTTTTAGGAGCTATTTGCTTCGCCAGTTCGCTGGAGCTCGTGTCCTGCTATCCGTTTCAATCTTTTGTGCCGAACACCGGCACAAAAAGATTTTCACTTTTATCAGGACTACAACCGTAAACCAAAAACAATCAACTATTAAGCAATAAAAAACTATCTTTGCAGACTCGAGGCCATTAAAGGCCAAACTGACGAAGTAAATTATAGAATATTATGAATAATAAGGAAGGCAATAATAAAAAAAGCGGTGGCAGGGCTAACAGTTCCAGACCAAGCTCCAATAAGCCAAAACCTGCGATGCAAAAAAGGGCACAAGGGCCTAAAAAAGTAAAAATAAATACTAAAGTTGCTGAGGCAGCTACTGATAAAGTAGAGAAAAAACCAAATCAGGCACCAAAAAGACCTAAAGTAAAAGACGAGATTCGTTTGAATAAATACATCTCTAATTCTGGAGTGTGTTCTCGTCGTGATGCCGATATTTATATTCAATCCGGAAACGTAAAAGTAAACGGAATTCCTGTAACCGAAATGGGTTATATGGTAAAACCGGGCGATGTCGTAAATTTTGATGGAGCAGTTTTAACACCAGAGAAAAAAGTGTACATCTTGCTAAACAAGCCAAAAAACTTTACAACGGCACTTGATGAAGGTCAGGAATACCGCAATGTTTTAGAATTAGTAAAAGGTTCCACCACAGCAAAAATTGGTGCTGTTGGAAGAATGGACAAAAACACCACTGGATTGTTGTTGTTCACCAATGATACCGATATGATTCGTAAGTTTACTTTACCAACCAACAAATCATCAAAAATCTACCAAGTTTCTTTGGATAAAAACTTGAAATTCGAGGACTTGGAAAAAATACAAAAAGGATTGGTTCTTGACGGACACCGCGTTTTTGTGGAAGATGTAAGTTATATCGAAGGAGAAGCAAAAAGCGAAATTGGATTAAAATTAAGATCAGCCAACGTTAAAGTGGTTCGTTCAATTTTCGAGAATTTTGGTTATGATGTTTTGAGAATTGACCGAGTTGCTTTTGCAGGTTTGACTAAAAAGAATTTACCAAGAGGAAACTGGAGATTGCTTACAGAACAAGAAATCATCAATTTGAAAAACGTATAAGTTTTATAAATTCATTACTAATGTTAATTCCCGCCCTGTTTTCAAGCGGGAATTTTCTTTTAAAAAAAAAATGACATCTACAAAGAATTTATCAATTGCACACAAATGGTTTGAAGCTTTCAACAACCATAATCTGGACCAACTTTTGTCTTTGTATGATGATGATGCGGAACATTTTAGTCCAAAACTAAAAATCAAAAAACCAGAAACCAATGGTTTGGTAAAAGGAAAACAATCGCTACACGATTGGTGGCAAGAAGCTTTTGAGCAGTTGCCCACTTTACATTACAAAGTAACTTCACTTACAGCAAATGAGAATCGGGTTTTTATGGAATATGTAAGAACTGTTCAAGGTGAAAGCGATATGCTTGTAGCCGAAGTTCTGGAAATAAAAGAAGATAAAATTGTTTTTTCGCGTGTGTATCACGGATAAAATTTACTTCCACTTCAAAGTTTCCATCAAACGCTGCATATCGTTTCTGACGTAACTTGCAGCTGGCATAATGGAATCAAAATTGGGTTTTGCATAGAAATAAACCGAACCCGTCACAAAATGTTTGATGCTGTCAGTAACATAAAACTGGGAATTTGTAGCTGCATTTCCATCAACTTGATAAAACATTCCATATACTTTTTTGGAAGGATTCAAATACGGTTGTTCTAATATGTCATCCGCTTTTATGACGTGTTCATAAGTTAGTTTTTGAGCATCACGCAACAATTTGTCGACATTATTATTCACGGGTTTGTAGGTCAAATAAATCGTGGCTTTCATTTTTGGATATGAAATGGTAAACCCGCAATCCTTTTCGCCTTTGATAACCGCCTCTGAATTCATTTCGAAAGTAAAAGGACATTTGCTTTCAAAATTTGCATATTTTGCTTCAGGATAATCCAATCGTAAATAGCTGGATGGTTTTGGTAAAACCGCATCTTTACAACTAAAAACAGAAAATAACAGCATTAAAAACACCCCAATTG
>Ga0208115_1000317_pt1 | contig 11818 bp, 8 predicted proteins | sample LakWasMeta4_LOW4_2_FD_183856 | JGI IMG/M metagenome (GOLD analysis project Ga0208115, IMG submission 183856) | Freshwater sediment methanotrophic microbial communities from Lake Washington under simulated oxygen tension - Sediment Metagenome... | ecosystem: Environmental > Aquatic > Freshwater >...
CTAGATGTAATGAGAATACTAAAAGAAGAATTTGATAGCTAGTCAATTCTTCAAAAAATAAATTTTAAACCTTATTTTTCCTCTCCGGCAGAGAGTTAGTGTGAGGAACAATAAAGAAGGTAATATTAAAAAGGTTTTATGTCTGAAGAGAAAGTTATTAGAATAAACAAAGTTTTAAGGGAATTGAATATTTCTTTAGAAAGGGCTGTGGATTATCTAAAAGATAAGGGGATTGTTGTTGAATCAAACCCAAACACAAAAATTTCTGAAGCGGAATTTAATATCCTGCAAAATCAATTTGCTGGCGACAAGGGGAATAAAGAAGCTTCAAAAGAGGTTGGAGAAGAGAAAAGAAAAGAGAAAGAAGCATTGCGCATTGAACGAGAAAAAGAAATCGAAGACAAGCGTAAACATGATGAAGAACGGTTAAAAAGCCAAGAAGTTATCAAAGCTAAAGGGAACATTACCGGGCCAGTTCACATAGGAAACATTGACCTGAATCCTAAAAAAGCGGTTGCAACTCCTGTACCTACACCAGCACCGAAACCAGTGCCAGTTGTTGAAAAAACAGAAATTCCAGTTGCTAAAATTCCTCAGGAGAAACCAATCTTAAAAGAGGCTGTTCAGGAAAAAGTTGTTTCTGACAAAAAAGAGGATAAACCTGTTGTTGAGATAAAGGAAATCAAAAAAGAAGTTGCACCTGCTAAAAAGGAAGTTCCTGCAGTTCCAGAAACTCCTGTTGAGGAATCTATCACAACTAAATACACAAAACTTTCCGGAGCTACATTGACAGGTCAAACTATTGATTTATCTCAGTTTAATAAACCGAAAAAGAAAAAAGAAGATCCTAAAATTACTCCAAACAAACCTGGTGCTCCTGGAGCTCCCGGAAGTGCGGCTAGTAATGCCAATAAAAATAAAAGAAAAAGGATTGCTCCAAAACCTGGTGCGCCAAGACCACCTGCAACTCCTGGAGTTCCGGGTGCGCCAAATCCTAATAAAATTACTCCTAATGTTGGAGGCGGAGGATTTAATGCTAACAGAGGTGCAAGACCTGGTTTTGTAAAAGGTGCAAGACCTGCAATTGTTGCTAAAGTGGAGCCAACAGAAGAAGAAGTTAAAAATCAAATTAGAGAAACTTTAGAGAAACTGCAAGGAAAAGGCGGAAAATCGAAAGCGGCTAAATATAGAAGAGACAAAAGAGATACACACCGTCAAAAATCAGATGACGAGCAAAGAGCGTTAGACGAAGGTAGCAAAACTATTAAAGTTACCGAGTTTGTAACTGTTGGTGAAATCGCTATTATGATGGATGTGCCAATTACTAAAGTTATTGGAACTTGTATGTCACTTGGAATCATGGTTACCATGAATCAGCGTCTTGATGCAGAAACATTGACCATTGTTGCGGATGAATTTGGATACGAAGTCGAATTTATCACAGTTGATATTGAAGAAGCCATTCAAGTTGTTCCAGACAAAGAAGAAGATTTAGTTTTCAGAGCGCCAATCGTAACCGTAATGGGTCACGTCGATCACGGTAAAACCTCTTTATTGGATTATATCCGTAAAGAAAATGTTATCGCAGGTGAATCTGGAGGAATTACTCAGCATATTGGTGCTTATGGAGTGACTTTAGAGGATGGTCAAAAAATTGCTTTCCTTGATACACCGGGTCACGAAGCGTTTACCGCAATGCGTGCTCGTGGTGCTCAGGTTACCGATATTGCCATTATTGTAGTTGCTGCCGATGATGATATTATGCCACAAACCAAAGAGGCAATTTCTCACGCTCAGGCTGCTGGAGTTCCAATTATATTTGCTATCAATAAAATTGATAAGCCAAATGCCAATGTTGAAAAAATCAAAGAAAAATTAGCAGGTATGAATTTACTTGTTGAAGATTGGGGTGGAAAAATTCAATCTCACGATATTTCGGCAAAATTTGGAACAGGAGTTAAAGAATTATTAGAGAAAGTTTTATTGGAAGCAGAACTTTTAGATTTAAAATCCAATCCAAACAAAGCGGCTCAGGGAACTGTTGTAGAAGCATTTTTGGATAAAGGAAAAGGATACGTTTCTACCATATTAGTACAACACGGAACCTTAAGAATTGGGGATTATATGTTGGCTGGAAAACATCATGGTAAAATTAAAGCTATGCATGATGAACGTGGAAACATTGTTAAAGAAGCTGGACCTTCAACGCCAGTATCAGTTTTAGGATTAGACGGTGCTGCAACTGCAGGTGATAAGTTCAATGTTTTTGAAGACGAAAAAGAAGCCAAACAAATTGCTGCTAAACGTTCTCAATTAATGCGTGAACAATCTGTTCGTACACAACGACATATTACATTGGATGAAATTGGACGTAGAATTGCATTGGGTCAATTTAAAGAATTGAATATCATCCTTAAAGGTGACGTGGATGGTTCTGTTGAAGCCTTGTCGGATTCGTTCTCTAAATTATCTACCGAAGAAATTCAAATTAATATCATACATAAAGGTGTTGGAGCGATTACTGAAACTGACGTAATGTTAGCTTCTGCTTCAGATGCAATTATTATCGGATTTAACGTTCGTCCTGCCGGAAATGCAAGACAATTAGCCGATAAAGAAGAAATTGACATCCGTTACTATTCTATCATTTACGCCGCAATCGACGACTTGAAAGATGCAATGGAAGGAATGTTGGCACCAGAAATGAAAGAAGAAATTCTGGGAACTGCTGAAATTAGAGAGATTTTTAAAATCTCGAAAGTGGGTTCTATCGCAGGTTGTATGGTTATGGACGGAAAAATTGCCAGAAATGCCAAAATCCGTATCATTAGAGAAGGCGTGGTTGTCTTTACAGGAGAACTATTGGCATTGAAACGTTTCAAAGACGATGTCAAAGAAGTGGCTAAAGGCTATGATTGTGGTATCCAAATCAAAAACTACAACGACATCGAGGAAAGAGACGTTATCGAAGCGTTCCACGAAGTAGCGATCAAAAAGAAATTGAAATAAAATTTCGAACTATTTATAAGAAATCCCGAGCAATCGGGATTTTTTTTGTTTTAGATCTTGGCTAATTGTTTTTCTGAAATGATAGGAATTTTTAGTAGATTTGTTTGGTTGATTTTGAGTTGGTATAGATTGAAAATCTTTGTAATCAGTTTTCCCTCTTGTATTTTTAGAACATTTTAAATTTTGCTGAAATGAAATATCTTATTTTTTTATTATTTATTATGGTTTCTTGTAAGCCTTTAGGAGATTGCGAATTGGTCGCAAAAGACATGAGAGATGATGAATGCCTTTTAATTGTGGAGAAAATACCAGGCATAAGAGACAATATGTTTGATTATAAAGGAATAAATCCTGTTACAAAAAAGAAATGTGACTGTGATTCAGATACAAGTGATAGATGGTGGGCAACCTACAATGAGCATATTGAAATCGGGGACACAATCATAAAACGCAAAGGCGAATTAACATTTAACATTCATAAAAAAGACACTATTTTAAGTTTTAATTTTGAATGCGACGGGAAAGTGTATAAATGAAATAATAATAGTCAATACGAATTTTCCCGATGGCTTGGATATTACAAAATTTTCTTGTAAACGCTAGCGCAGAATTGCATTCTGTGCCCATAAACACAAGTAGACAAAAATGTCAAGAAACAAAAAAGCAACCCAATTTGAGTTGCTTTTTGTTAAAAGTAAATTAAACCTACCTACTAGGTTTTATCAAAAGAACATTTTTGTATCTATCCTTAATATCTGACAAAGTTTTTTCGGCTTCAATTCTGGTTCTGAAATTACCAACCCAAACTTTATAATTAGGAGTATTGAAAACAATTGTGGCATCAATGTCTTTGAATTCTTGTTTGAACTCGCTCAAGGTTTTTTTTGCATTTTCGCTGCCCCCATTATAAATTTGAATCTTATAAGAGTCGTTTACGGTCAGCGAAGCATTTATTTTTCTCTTTTCGTTGAGCAATTGTTCGAATTTAGGGTCTTGAGTTATGGTAACGTTTTGGTCTTGTGCGTTTACATAACAAGTCGAAAGACCTACTAAAATGAAGGAGAAAACAATTTTTTTTGCGGCTATGATTCTCATAATGTGGATATTTTTATACAAAAATAGTGTTTAATAGATAAAACTGAGGCGTTGTCATTATTTAGAATCAATATAAATTATATTTAAGACTATTTTAAGGTTTTGAGAATAGTTCTTAAAGTGTATTTTTGTCGAATATTTTAAAGAAAAAGTGATTTTTATCATATTTTATATTTGAGAAAAGTCATATCAATATTGTAGATAATTACTATACTATATGAAAAAGATGGGTAACCATAGTTCGATTACAAGGAAATTATATTTAAGCTTAGCCTTAATGCTGACCTTATCATTAACTTCTTATGCGCAAGGTGCAGCAACAGCAGCTCCGACAGCAGCTGCAACTCCAGTAGCTGCAACAGCAGCTCCTGCAGTTACACAAGGTGGCGATCCGGTAAAAGGGAAAGAAATTTTTAACACAAATTGTGCCGCTTGTCACAAATTGGATGCAAAAGCAACCGGACCGGCTCTTAGAGGCGTTGGTGCTAAGTATGACAAAGCATGGTTCTACAAATGGGTTCACAACAGTGGCGATTTAATCAAATCTGGTGATGCTGCAGCTGTAAAAGTGTTTGAAGCAAACAACAAGATTCCAATGACTCCTTTTCCGCAATTATCGGAAGCAGATATTGATAATGTAATAGCATATGCATCAGAGCCAAAACCTGCTGCAGCAGCTCCAGTAGCTGGAGCAAAACTTCCAGGAACAGAAGCTGGTGCGGGAGGAATTTCAAATGATGTAATTCTGGGCGCATTGTCTTTAATAATGGCAATTCTTATCGTAATGTTGTTTTTAGTAAACAATGTTTTGAGAAAAGTAGCTGCGGCAAATGGAATCAATGTTACTCCAAAAGAGCCAACTTTACCAATATGGAAAGCATTTGCAAAAAATCAATTTTTAGTATTGGTTTCTTCAATATTCTTATTATTGGCCAGTGCGTTTTTTGTTTACGGATATTTAATGCAGGTTGGTGTTGATCAAAATTATTCACCAGTTCAACCTATTCATTATTCACACAGAATTCACGCAGGAAGCAACGGAATTAACTGTAATTATTGTCACTCTGCTGCACGTGTGGGTAAAACTGCCGGAATTCCTTCTTTGAATGTTTGTATGAACTGTCATAAAAATATTTCGGAAGTTTCAGATACTACTGCAACTAAAGACTATTCAAAAGCATTTTACGATAAAGAGATCGAAAAATTATACACTGCTGTAGGTTGGGACAAAACCAATCAAAAATACACCGGAATTACACAACCTGTTAAATGGGTTCGTATTCATAACCTGCAAAGTTTCGTTTACTTCAACCACTCACAACACGTTAATGTTGCCGGAGTTGCTTGTCAAACTTGTCACGGTCCAGTTCAAACTTACGAAGTTCAAAAACAATTTGCTCCAATGACTATGAAATGGTGTGTGGATTGTCATAGAAAAACGGATGTTAAAATGGAAGGCAACGACTATTATACCAAAATTCACGAACAACTTTCCAAAAAATATGGTGTAGCCAAATTGACTGCAGCACAAATGGGCGGATTGGAATGTGGTAAATGCCACTATTAAAAAAAATAATTAAGAAGCTAATATTTATATAGAATATGTCATCAAACAAAAAATACTGGAAAAGTGTTGAAGAACTAGACGGAAATAGTTCTATTGTTGAGGCGCTTAAAAATAACGAATTTGTTGAAGAAATTCCTACGGATGAATTTTTAGGAAACGATGGTGCTTTGTCATCTTCATCAACAACACGTCGTGATTTTTTAAAGTACGTTGGATTTACTACCGCGGCAGCCACACTTGCAGCTTGCGAAGGTCCCGTGCATATGTCGATACCTTATGTAGTACAACCAGAACAAATTATTCCTGGAATTGCGGATTATTATGCAACTTCGGTTTTTGATGGTTTCGATTTTGCTAATCTTTTAGTAAAAACTCGTGAAGGGCGTCCTATCAAAATAGACAACAACACAATGGCAGGTGCAAAATTTGCAGCAAACGCCAGAATCCACGCATCGATATTGTCATTATATGATAGTATGCGTTTGAAAGAACCAAAAATTGCTGGGAAACCAGCAACTTGGATTGATGTTGATTCAAAAATAAAATCAGGTTTGGCTGAAGCCAAAGCAAAAGGTGGACAAGTTGTTCTTTTGACCAATACATTGGCAAGCCCGTCAACTGAAAAGTTAATTGCTGAATTTCTTGCCAAGAATGCAAACGCAACACACGTAGTTTATGATGCAGTTTCTGAATCAGAAGCATTAGATGCATTCGAAACGGTTTATGGTGAAAGAGCTTTGGTTGATTATGACTTTTCAAAAGCTTCGGTAATTGTTTCTGTTGGTGCAGATTTTCTTGGAGATTGGCAAGGCGGAAGCTATGACTCAGGTTATGCAAAAGGAAGAATTCCTCAAGGACCACAAGGAAGCAAAAAAATATCTCGTCATTTCCAATTGGAAGCGAATATGACTTTGTCTGGTGCTGCTGCCGATAAACGTGTTGCAATGTCAACTGCAAATCAAAAGCAAGCATTAGTCCTTATATATAATACAGTTGTTGGAGCTTCTGTTCCGGTAACTTTAGATGCAAAATTCAAAGCTGAAGTTACAAAAGCGGCTCAACAGTTAAAAGCTGCCGGAAGTAAAGGAGTTTTGGTTTCTGGAATCCAGGATAAAAATGCTCAGTTGTTGGTTTTAGCCATCAATCAAGCATTGGCAAGTGAGTCTTTTTCAACTGTTGGAACAAGACAAATCAGAAAAGGATCTAGCGAAAAAGTAGCTCAATTAGTTGCAGCTATGAAAGCAGGAAGTGTTCATACTTTGATTATGAGTGGCGTTAATCCAGTTTATACTTTGCCAAATTCAAAAGATTTTGTTGAAGGATTGAAAAAAGTAAGTCTTTCAGCTTCATTCTCTTTGAGAGAAGACGAAACTGCTTCGGTAACAACTATTGCTGCTGCAGCGCCTCATTATTTAGAATCTTGGGGAGATGTAAGCATCACAAAAGGAACTTATGGTTTGACTCAACCAACTATTCGTCCTGTATTCAATACCAAACAATTTCAAGAAGTTTTATTGTCATTGAATGGAATTCCTGGTACTTATTATGATTATTTAAAAGCAAGTTCAGCATCAATAATTGTAGGTTCTACTTGGAATCAAGTATTGCACGACGGAATTTTTGTTGGAACTATACCTTCAGTTTCTGCAGGTTCAGCTGATTATGCTGCTGCGGCAAATGCATTGGCACAATCAAAAGCGGCTCCAAGTTTAGAATTAAATATATATACAAAAACTGGTTTAGGAGACGGACAGCAAGCAAACAATCCTTGGTTGCAAGAGTTTCCGGATCCAATCACAAGAGTTTCTTGGGATAACTATGTTACTGTTTCGAATGCTGATGCCAAACTTTTAAGCTTATCAAACGAAATCGTTGCAAACGGTGGTTTGAACGGAAGTTATGCTACTATTAAAACCGCTGATGGAGCCGTGTTAGAAAACGTTCCGGTAATTGTTCAGCCAGGACAAGCAGTTGGGACTGTTGGTTTAGCTTTGGGTTATGGTAAAAAAGCAGCCTTAAAAGAAGAAATGCAAGTAGGTGTAAACGCTTACTCATTATATAAAGGGTTCAATAATGTACAATCAGTTACATTGACAAAAGTAGATGGAGATCACGAGTTTGCTTGTGTTCAAGGTCAAAAAACGTTGATGGGAAGAGGCGATATTATTAAAGAAACTACTTTAGAAATATTCAATACCAAAGATGCAGAAATTTGGAACGAACAACCAATGGTTTCTTTGGATCATAAAGAAGTAAGAGCAACAACAGTAGATTTATGGGATTCATTTGATCGTTCAGTAGGACATCATTTTAATCTTTCAATTGATTTGAATGCTTGTACTGGTTGTGGTTCTTGTGTTATCGCTTGCCACGCTGAAAATAACGTTCCTGTTGTTGGAAAAGCTGAAGTGAGAAGAAGTCGTGATATGCACTGGTTGCGAATTGACAGATATTATTCTTCTGAAGAAACTTTTGCAGGAGATAACGAAAGAAAAGAAAATATTGCAGGTTTATCAAGTTCACTTTCTACTTTTAATGAAATGGAACACGCATCAGATAATCCACAAGTTTCTTTCCAACCTGTAATGTGCCAACATTGTAATCACGCACCTTGTGAAACAGTTTGTCCTGTTGCAGCAACATCTCACAGCCGTCAAGGGCAAAACCACATGGCATATAACAGATGTGTTGGTACTCGTTATTGTGCGAACAACTGTCCTTATAAAGTACGTCGTTTCAACTGGTTCTTATACAACAAAAACAGCGAATTTGATTTCCATATGAATGATGATTTAGGTCGTATGGTTTTGAATCCAGATGTAAGTGTACGTTCTCGTGGGGTTATGGAAAAATGTTCTATGTGTATTCAAAAAACACAAGCAACAATTCTTGCAGCCAAAAACGAAGGAAGAGTTATTGTTGACGGAGAATTCCAAACTGCTTGTTCTAGTGCTTGTACTACTGGAGCGATGGTTTTTGGAGATGTTAACGACAAAGAAAGTCAAGTTGCCAAGTTGTTAGAAGACGAAAGAATGTATCATTTGTTAGAGCACGTAGGAACAAAACCAAATGTGATTTACCACGTAAAAGTTAGAAATACTTAAGAAAAATTAAAAATCAATTTAAAGGATTATGTCTCATATATACGACGCTCCCATTAGAAAACCTTTAATCATTGGTGATAAATCTTATCACGATGTAACAGTAGATGTTGCTGCACCTGTCGAAGGGAAAGCCAACAAGCAATGGTGGACTGTGTTTTCAATCGCATTAATAGCCTTCCTTTGGGGTTTAGGCTGTATAATTTACACTATTTCTACCGGTATTGGAACTTGGGGATTAAACAAAACAGTAGGTTGGGCTTGGGATATTACTAACTTCGTTTGGTGGGTTGGTATTGGTCACGCAGGAACCTTGATTTCAGCGGTACTTTTATTATTCCGTCAACGATGGAGAATGGCCATTAACCGTTCTGCGGAAGCAATGACAATTTTCTCCGTAATTCAAGCGGGTTTATTTCCAATTATTCACATGGGTCGTCCATGGTTAGCGTATTGGGTTTTACCAATTCCGAATCAATTTGGTTCTCTTTGGGTAAACTTTAACTCACCTTTACTTTGGGACGTATTTGCAATTTCTACCTATCTTTCTGTATCTTTAGTTTTCTGGTGGACAGGTTTGTTGCCTGATTTTGCAATGCTTAGAGACAGAGCAGTTACACCTTTCAATAAAAGAGTTTATTCTATATTGAGTTTTGGCTGGAGCGGAAGAGCAAAAGACTGGCAACGTTTTGAAGAAGTTTCCTTAGTTCTTGCAGGTTTAGCAACGCCACTTGTACTTTCGGTTCACACGATTGTATCTATGGACTTTGCTACATCGGTTATACCGGGATGGCATACTACAATTTTCCCTCCATACTTTGTTGCCGGAGCGGTTTTCTCAGGATTTGCAATGGTAAACACCTTGCTTATTATTATGAGAAAAGTATCTCACCTTGAAGCTTACATCACTATACAGCATATCGAATTAATGAATATTGTAATCATGATTACAGGTTCTATCGTAGGTGTTGCTTATATTACGGAACTATTTGTTGCTTGGTATTCAGGAGTTGAGTACGAACAATATGCATTCTTGAATAGAGCTACCGGACCTTACTGGTGGGCGTATTGGTCAATGATGACTTGCAACGTGTTTTCTCCACAATTTATGTGGTTCAAAAAATTAAGAACAAGTATTATGTTCTCTTTCATAATCTCAATTGTTGTAAACATTGGAATGTGGTTCGAAAGGTTTGTAATTATCGTAACTTCGTTACACAGAGATTACCTTCCTTCATCCTGGACAATGTTTTCACCAACATTTGTTGATATTGGAACTTTCATTGGAACAATAGGTTTCTTCTTTGTATTATTTTTGTTGTACGCCAGAACATTCCCAGTGATTGCACAGGCTGAAGTAAAAACAATTTTGAAAGGAACTGGAGATAATTTTATAAAAGCAAGAGCAGCAAATAAAGATTCACACCATGAGTAATAAAGTAATACACGCCATTTATAATGACGATGATATATTGATGGATGCCGTTAAGAAAACACGTGCAGCTCATCATCATATTGAAGAAGTTTTTACTCCATTTCCGGTTCACGGATTGGATAAAGCAATGGGACTTGCGCCAACAAGAATAGCTATTTGTTCTTTTATCTATGGTTTGTGCGGTTTGTCTTTCGGAACTTGGATGATGAATTATATAATGATTCAGGATTGGCCTCAAGACATTGGTGGTAAACCAAGTTTTAGTTATGTCGAAAATATGCCGGCTTTCGTGCCAATTATGTTTGAAGAAACCGTATTTTTTGCAGCACACTTAATGGTTATTACTTTTTATATGAGAAGTAGATTGTGGCCGTTTAAAGAAGCTGAAAATCCAGATGTTCGTACAACTGATGACCATTTCTTGATGGAAGTTGCAGTAAACGATAACGAAAAAGAACTGGTTTCTTTTTTCGAAAATACAGGAGCAGTAGAAGTTAAAGTAATAGAAAAGCATTAATAGTGGATATGAAAAGCATATATAAAATAACACTTTTAGTAGGTATTACTATTTTGGTTTCGTCTTGTAAAGATGATTCGAAACCAAATTATCAATACATGCCTAATATGTATGAGCCGGTAAGTTATAATACTTACTCTCAAGCTGATGTTTTTAAGGGCGGTAAAGAAGGACAACTTCCGGTTGAAGGAACCATAAACAGAGGTTTTGAAGTTTATGAATATCCTAATACTCCTGAAGCTTTAATTGCTGTAAAAGCAGCAAATTTGAAATCACCTCTTGGAGAACTTTCTCAAAAAGATAAAGATAAAGGAAAAGAACTTTTCGGAATTTATTGTATGATTTGTCACGGTGAAAAAGGAGATGGACAAGGAAAACTTGTTACTCAAGGAAAATTCTTGGGAGTTCCTAATTATAAAGACAGAGTAATAAACGAAGGCAGCATTTTTCATGTTGAAACTTATGGTCTTAACTTAATGGGTTCACATGCTAATCAATTGAGCAAAAAAGAGCGTTGGTTAGTTGCAGCTTATGTGGTAGATTTAAAAAGCAAATTATAATTGTAGAACAAACTCATCGTAATAGATATGTATACATTTTCAAGTAAATTAAAAACATTTTCTCTCATCTTAATGACTGTTGGTCTTTTAGGAATTGGATATGGTTTTATAACTGCACCCAAAGATATTCAAGAAGTTGAGGCAATTCTTGCTTCAGATGCTCACGGAAGTCATGAGGTTTCTAATTCTTCGGCTGAAGCACATGCTGCTGCTGGTGAAAATAAAGTAAGCGCTGATGCTGAACACAAGGAACATTTGGAACATGTTTTGAACCAATTGCAAAACAAACCATGGTCAGCTTTATATGTTGCCTGTATTTTCTTTATGTTAATTTCTCTTGGAGTTTTAGCTTTTTATGCTATTCAACAAGTAGCACAAGCAGGCTGGTCTCCTGTTTTGTTTAGAGTTATGCAAGGAATAACTGCTTATTTGCCTGTAGGGTCAGTGATTTTCTTTATAATATTAATTCTTTGTGGTTTGCATTTCAACAACTTATTTATATGGTTAGACCCTAATGTTGTTGCAGAGGATAAA
>Ga0208115_1000321_pt1 | contig 11737 bp, 10 predicted proteins | sample LakWasMeta4_LOW4_2_FD_183856 | JGI IMG/M metagenome (GOLD analysis project Ga0208115, IMG submission 183856) | Freshwater sediment methanotrophic microbial communities from Lake Washington under simulated oxygen tension - Sediment Metagenome... | ecosystem: Environmental > Aquatic > Freshwater >...
TGTTGCGCCGAGCCACTGTACTGGAGAACCCGCTTTCACTGCATTTAAGAAAGCTTTTGGGGATCATTACATCTACGCTGGTCTGGGAACTTCTATCGGACTGAATACCAACACACTACCCACTGCAAATATCAGCAATCGAAAGTTGATTATGAGCGCAGATGAATTAAGAACTTACCGAACGCTCTTGTCAAAAAGTGATGAAAACACTGTTGTGGCGAGCAGTGAGGTGATTAAGTCAAAACTTAGTCAATAACTTACCAACGCAATGGATTGTGCCAGATTGAAGCCCCCCCTAAGCATAGAAAAAGGCCGACATTTCTGTCAGCCTTATCTATAATTGGTGGCCCCCTGTGAGTCGAACACAGCACCAACGGATTATGAGTACAGATTACTCGTAAATTTATGCATTGAAAGTTACAGAATTTTAAGTAGTTTTTTGACCGATGTTGCATTGAGTTCTGCAAACCGAACCTATTTTCATGAAACTCTGATAATTCTTTGGTAAAAAATTATTGAAAACAATCAAGTATACCTACCTGTCCCCGGACTGAATCCGACCCTGGGTTGAGCCGCAAAGATCTCTAAAGAATCACATATGTACTGATAAGCGATACTTAGGAATTAACACTGAATTCCATCCACCTTTGCCTACCCGACTGCCTACGTAATGCTTGTATGAAATTGGGTCTTTTGGTTTCTTACATCTATGACGATGCTGATTACAAAATTGACATGCAGCAACAATATTACTTTCACCGTCTTTCCCGCCATCCTGTCTGGCTAATAAATGTTCAACAGTGCATTTAAATAACGCTGCACCTTTGATAGTAATTTTGTATTTCTTTGCGAATGCTTCAGGGCTTTCCAACCACATCGGTAATTCACAATAGATACAGTGACCTTGTTGAAGGTTGAAAGCTTTGATACGAGATTTGATTAAAGTTTTGAACATAATGATCTCCAATAGAATTTAAGCCCAACAAATTCGCTTTAGTTAGCGTTTTTAAATAACACTTTGAAGCTACTAGAACTGCGTCACACTCAACTGACGCTCCATTAAAGATTTCTTAAGTTTTTCAGCAACATCTTTAAATTTATATGCATATGAATTCGGAGTTGTAAGATTAAGCTGCGTATTGATTGCATCAAACCAGATTTGTTTATCTGTAAGGTCAATTTCATAAGGTGCTACCTCATAATCATATCCACCGCCCTCTTCATACTCTTCAGAACCATTCCAAAAACAAAACTCAACATTTGCAAAACTAGAAGAAAGCCTCTCCATATCAAGTAAGGTATCGATCTCTGGGGCATTTAGAAGCCCACCCGTCATAGCATCTTTAATTACTGCTAGTGTTTCAAGGTATTCCCAATAAAGAGCGTTCTGGATTGGTATGCCATATTGATCATCCATAACATGACTACTATTAAAGCCTCTGGAATTTTCACCTCCAATAAGCTGTTGAGCCTGCTTTGCAACTTTCTGACATTCTTTGAATTGATAACGAGCGAGAAAGTATTCAAATAAATCAGCATGGCGTTTAAGAAAAATGCTGTTTCCCCTCTCTCCGAACTCCAATTCAGCATGTTTTTTCCAGCGTTCTAACACTGCATAAACTGTCGGTGTGTCACCATGTCTTATTTGATGCATTTGCCATAACTGCGCTAAATGATCATTTTTTAAGATGTAATCTTCGAATAGATTCAGTCCGTAATGCGTAATTGTGAGTGACCAATCCTCCCAATGTTGTTCGTATGTATCGAGATTAAGTAGCCACTCAAGATGCAGTAGCTTAAAACTCTTAACAAAATATGATCGATCAGGTAGTCTGTAAAAGTAGTGCTTTTGCTTATCGTACTCATCAGCAATCTGCATCAGAATATCGGCTTCTTCATCACTAAGCGGAAGTTCTTTGTTGCTGACTTCATTCATAAAAGCAGCTGAGTAGGTGCTACTATTTAATAAAGTCCACTCTGGACCAAGACCATTTATTTCAGACAAAGAGCGATTACTAATATTGTAATTACGAACAGTTACCAGAGAAAACGCCTGGTCAACAAACAAATCACGAACGATGATGCGCTCTTCATTGTGATCATATTTATTATGAACTTTTGGCCAGTGAAGTAATGCTTTAGGTAATATTTCACGAAGATTACTATGAAAATCAGCTACTTTGTTTGCCGCATCATCCGCCATTTCCCTAGCCCACGACTCTTGTCCGGACATTGGTTCCGCAATCTCAGTCGCTATCATTTGATGATGTTGCATCTCACTAATAGCCAAATTACGTTGTTTCAAAGCAACCATTACCCGAACAAACCAAGCACGAGCATGATTTGGATCAACATCAATAGCTTCCTGAGCCTTTTTATCAGCTTTAACAAAGTCACCTAAAGCCATGTATGCATCAGCCTGCTCAGCACATTCATCTGCTGTTGGCCTACCAAGACGCCCACGCTCCTCAATGGTTTCAAGTTGTTGTATTGCACGTAACGCAAACGGAGCCGGGGTTCTCAAAGGACTATCATGTTGAAAGCTCTTAAGTTTCATATCTAACCGCTCAGTCTTAAGATCAGTAGCATCATCATTTAAGATGGATTTAAGGGAGCCAATCTGCTGCATCCAATATGAATAGATTTCAAAACGACGTTTGATTTCCGATTCAGCATTTTCGATCTTGTCATTCAGGTCTTTTTTTATGTAGTGCCCTAACATTATGCCTACAACGACATCCGTGTCTCCTTGAAACACTTGGTCTAATTCAAGAGTATTTAGCAACAAAATATCTGCACTTGGCGCAGACAATATATCTTTGTTGCTAATTTTTAACTTATGATTTGTCGGAAATAAATCTGATTTTAGATATTTATTAGCCGTAGCTCTAAGATGATCAGGGCATGGCCTTTGCCCAGTTAGCCTTTCAATGGTAGCTTGAACGCCACCAGGCTCTTTCTTACGCCCGCTATTTGATCGCGTGCTTTTAGATTGATCTTTAATATTTTCATTATTTTTATTCATATCTTCTCCATGAAAGGCCAGAGGTGAGTCTGGCCTTTAAGCAATATTACTTGGTTTTAGTATTGTTGTTCACACGACCACTGTGGTGTGTTGGGTTATTTGGATTCCCTTGATTCGACCTATTATTGTTAACTTGCTGATAGGCAGGATTGTTTGGGTTGCTTTGATTAGATTTATGATTTTGGTTAGTACGGTTCATTTTTTTAATTTCCAGTTTGTTTAAAGAATAATCTTTATAAAACTGTTACCGTAACAAAAAAGTGTTTTTTAATAATTTCTATAAAAATACTAAAGAAAATCAAATTTAGTGAAAGATCATTCAAATGATGAAATTTAAGTCTTAATAATCACGCTTACAATTTTCTAATCTAGAACTTGATATTGTTAAAAAATATTACCAAGAATTAAGCAGCATAATGACGCGTTGTAACTTCATGGGATGGACCAAGTATTCAGCAACCAAAATAGTCAGGTATGCGTCAAAAAATAGAACAGGTCAGATTCAACCTAGCTTTCTCAAGTTTGTTTGAAAGCTTTGAAATAGTGTGCCCCTACTAAAGAGTTAGCACTAACATGAAACGCCTAAACTTCTTCTATAATGTCTCAGAAAAATTAAAAGAATATTTAGGCTATATGATCATTCAAATATTGGATTCAAATGATGAATCACAGTACCCACATCTTAACTGGTTCAAAAAAATATGTGATGAATGGGCAATCTTAAATGAAATGAAAAAATTGACTTGGCTTCATGCAGAGCAATATGACGCCAAATGTGATGTATTTCTTAAAACGCAGAGTGAAACTTTAATTTTAGTCGGTTACAAGCCCGATATAGACTCTGAAAAATCAGAAACTATACGGTGGGTCGAGATTGAAATCATAGATCAAATGGAACTCGACGCCATAACCCAAGTATTATTAGTGACCGTTGGCATGGGCTACATGCGTTCGATAACGGGGAACTTCAGCACAGACTGGGATGATATTCTTACCGTGTTAGATCATGGAAACAAAGGGTATTGTTGCGCAGCTACATGGGATGACTTTCTGCCTTTATTTGATACATTTACTCAAGGCAATAAATTAGGTATACCTTCAAAAATTTTAAGTAGCGCAATGCTGTTGAATCAAGGATTAACAGTTAAAAAAACATTTGAGTTCGCGGTAAATCTCAGTAAGACTAAAGCGTTTTCTAGCGACGCTCTAGAAATATTGAATATCACCTCTCTAGCAGAGCTACCCAAAAATAACATTTTTCTGTTCATGAGCGATGAAACTAATCTTTACTCAATTAATAGTTCTGATCCTTCACTTCAACATTGAGCAGGTCAACATTTGAACTAAGATTCACACTATTTATAATTTGAGTGAGAAATTCTTCATGGCGTCCTAAACGTTGTATACGCTGTGGATGAATGGATCTAATTGCTTTAAATTTAATATTGGGCGATCTGATTTCAGCAAATTCTCTAATGCTGAAATCATTTACTTTTGCTAATTCAGCATTGAATAATTTAACTAAACGCCGATCATAATTTGGGCCTGTAAAAAAAATAACTGCATCTGGTTTCAGATGATGTATCTCATCCAAAAGAATATGGTCAAACTTTTCTATTAATGGTAAGTAGGATTTACCCGGCCGCTTACCAGCAACGTCAAACTTATTAAGGTTTAAGCTTGCACAACAGTATTCTTTGCCATTAATACTTTTTTCAATCTTTCTAATAATTTGCCAAAAAGCGCCCTTCTTATAACCTTTTGCTACCCCAAAATTTGAATAGACCTCCATTTGTTTTACAACATCAGATTTTGGTGCCCAGCCATTCGTTTCTTGGCCTACAAACACGATCTTTATCTTAGATTCCCAATAATCTTGTCCAGGTGAGCATAAATAAGGGCCATTGAGTTTGGCAGGTTTTGAGACATCAATTAGCGCTTCAAAATCATCCCAATGGGATGAGTATAATTTTAGTAGTCCGGCATGCGGCTCCATTATTCGTAAACTCCCATAAAATAACTTCCATGGATGGCAATATTTAGTCGTTGTTAACTTGCAGAAAAGTGTACTTGATAGCCTTCACTTAACTTTTCTCCGTTTCAATTTCGATATTACGGTATGCCGATAAAAAAGGGGGAAGCCCACTAATATGCAGTGTAATTAAAACACTGCCCAATAAAGTCTGATATAAATCCCGCAATCAAATTAGGTATAGATCCAGCTCTCTACCTATACACACATCATACGTATTTCTGGCGACAAAAATACGGCACTTTAGCTGGAGGTCCATTTTACTTGGCTAAATCACTAGCTGAAGTAAAATCAATATGGTCTAGTACTGATAAATTTAAAAAAACAAATAAACTTACATAATGGTAATTAAACTGGAACACAAAATTCCAACTTTAATTAAAATTTAAAATCACTACAGATAAAATGCCCACTTATAGTAATCAGGCTAATTTCAATGAATAAGCTCTAGTAGATTAGACAGAAATCGACCTGTGAGACGCAGATTTTCAATGTGTAGCCCGTAAAAAAACGACCTAGAGATCTCTCCCTAAGTCGTCTTATCTGGTGGCCCCCCTGTGAGTCGAACACAGCACCAACGGATTATGAGTACAGATGAGCAAGCACTATCGACACAGAAAGCCACAGAATTGTAAGTGATTTTTTGACCGCTCCTGCATCACACCCTGCAAACCGAACCTATGCCGAACCTTTTTGTACAAAATCGCAGTTAATTTTGTCTTAAAAATTATTAAAAACAATCAGTTATCACTGCCGATCTCCGAACCGAACCCGAGCCTGTGTTGAAATCTGGAAGTGTGTATACTAGAAAGCTAAATGAATCTCCATCGGAAGCGTTGATATATGGATAAGTCAGCGGTATTAACTGAAGATGAAATTCACTACCTGGAAATGGTTTTCAATGGAAAGTTCACAAATATCGCATCAACACCTATTGATATAGAGGCAATGATTTTAAAAGGCTATGTTTCCAAAAAACCTTTAGTACTGATGCCTATGATGCCCATTAGATACACTTACGAACTGACTGTTTATGGATTAATTTTACTGCGTGAATACCGCCCGCAATACAGCTAGCGTGCCTGAGTTTTATATTGCTAGAGGTTGAAAATAACTGTTACGGCTTAGTGTTCTGGAGCAAGATTTACAGCGAACTTTTGAGAGTATCAATACTTTGAAGAAACAATAGCGCCCTTCTGGATCTCAGAATAGCTTATCAGGCGTAATGCGAACCCCAAATGATAGCCATTGGTTATCATGCACACTATTGAGCTGTCTCCCCAAGGTAGCGTCTATCTGAAACAGGTTAGGTATGACAGACATCCTGAGCCCAGCTTGAGCAAAAGGGCTTGATTGATGGTCACCGTACATTTCTAAAACCCCCGTCAATCTCGGTGAAGCCTTGAACTCGCCGCCGACACCCCAAGTCATGTTGTCTTTATTGGATGCTCGGTCATGCAGCACACCAGCATTAAGGTGCATCACTACTTTGTCATCATTAAAAGATGCTGAGAACGGGATATACGCATAAGTATTTCCGAGTTGATTTGCACTAGGTGTTACCGCTGGATGATAAACCTTACCAATTGCCAAGCCTATTCCCCATCCGTTAGTTTCAAGAGTTTTGAATAAGGTCTTAGCTTGTATCACATAATCTGTTGTGTCTTTTGCATCGTTAGCCATAGACAAGCCAGCACCCAGAGTAACCTCAAAGTTACCTGTAGGGTTGCAGGCAGGCAAAGCCCAGAACTCAGTGCTATTTGGATAGATACGAGCCCAGCTTTCAAGCTGACAACTTTCTGCGTTGGTTAGTCGTGCATCATCGGTAACAAAAGGACGAGCTGACCACGCGGGTTGTGCATATAGCAGGACAGATAGAAGTAGCAATTTTTTCATTGCCACTATTTTATTCTATTTTTATTTCTTTTAAGTTACCGATTCATATGTGTCTAGGATGCAGTGCGTGTAAACCTGAAATATGTTAATAGAAACAGTGCACAAAGAACTCATGCAACAAGAGAAACCTAGTGAGCTTGTGGTAGTGCTATTACAAAAGGTCCGCGAAAATACCAGCATCGACTGGATCATTCTCATTGCGAAGCGTCAACTACGCAGACTCACCATGAACAGCCGTTTGCAGACATTATATTTTTAAATATTTACACTTTTTTTACACGAACTAGTGCATTCTTTACGTACTTTAAAATGCAGTAATTAAAAGGTTATTTGAATTTATATGTCTGGCAATCTGAAGAATCAGAATAAAAAACGAAATTATCTAATTGCTGTTCTGATTTGTGTACTCACCGCGGCTCTTGCTTCACCGCTTCGCTATATTCTGGATTTGGCGAATATCGTAATGCTGTTTCTTCTTGTAGTGTTTCTCATTGCGCTTAAATTGGGTCGTGGGCCTGCTGTGATGTCAGCTTTTTTAGCTGTAGCATTGTTTGATTTTTTCTTTGTCCCTCCGCAAATGTCGTTCGCCATCAATGATGTGCAATATCTGGTAACGTTTGCTGTAATGCTAGGAGTCAGCCTTGCTACAGCACATTTGACGGCAATGCTTGGCAAGCAAAAAGAAGCAGCTCTTGAACGTGAACAACATACACATCGTTTATATGATCTAGCACGTGAACTTGCAGGCATCATAAATCAGGATCAGGTATCAGAAGCATTGTTACGCTATCTAGCTGGCTCTGAGCGTAGCGTGACAGTTCACTTGCTTGATGATAATGGGAAGCTTCAATCTATTTCTGATAATGCTCCATTAAACGTACTGGCTGACATGGCTATCCAGCAGGGCAGATTAATGGAAACAAACCAGATATCTGACAATCAGCAACGTACCCTAGTTTTTCCACTCATATCCCCCAATAAAGTTCGCGGTGTCATCGTCATCACGTCTATCGATGCGTTAGATGATATTGATAAAGTTCAGCTCCAAGCCGTAGCTAACCTAGTTGCTATTGCGATAGAGCGATTGCACTATGTCAACATTGCTCAAAAGATTCAAATTGAAGCTACTAGTGAACGATTGCGTAGTTCCGTTTTATCTGCCCTCTCGCATGATCTTCGTACGCCGCTAACAGGGCTTGTTGGCATGATTGACGCACTTGCAGTTAATACCGACCCGATCAATATATCAATGCACAATGCCATCACAGCTATTCGCAACCAGGCGCAAGCAATGTGCAACTTGGTGGATAAGCTGCTTGATATGGCTCGCCTGCATGCAGGAAAGATTAATCTGCAAAAAGATTGGCGTCTATACGAGGAAGTTATCGGCTCTGCTATTAAATTATTAAAACCATCGCTGACGGAACATCCGATTAAGGTAACACTGTCACCTTCACTACCCCTTGTTGCGTTCGATGACATACTTCTAGAGCGGGTTATTTGTAACCTGATTGAAAATGCAGGCAAGTATTCTCAAAAAGGACAGCCAATTGAGATACGAGGCTTTGTAGATGGTGATGTCGCATGTATTGAAGTGCGCGACCATGGTTCTGGATTTTCTACAGATCAAACTGAAGAATTGTTCCAAATATTTTCTCGCGGTCACACTGAATCAACTATACCCGGTGTTGGATTAGGCTTAGCTATTTGCCGGGCAATTATTGATGCGCATGGCGGCACAATAAAAGCCTATAACCATCCAGATGGCGGCGCATGTGTCACCTTATGCTTGCCGTTGGGCAACCCGCCTAAGGTGGATTCTGAAATGGAGAACTCACAATGAGTTCAGCCAATACTGTGATTCTCATTGAGGATGATCCTCAGATTAGACTGTTTGTAAAAGAATCTCTAGAGAGAGAGGGCTGGAAAGTAATTGATACGGAAACTGGACAGCGTGGACTCATCGAAGCCGGCTCACGTAAACCTGACTTGCTGCTGGTTGACTTGGGGCTACCGGACATGGATGGTGTAGATGTTGTCCGTGATTTTCGAAACTGGTCTACAGTGCCGATACTCATCTTATCTGCACGTAGTGACGAACATGAAAAGATTATCGCATTGGATGCGGGCGCCGATGATTACCTCACCAAGCCATTTGGGATCGGTGAACTGCTGGCTCGCGTGCGTGCCATTACCAGGCGGCGATTAAATGGCGTAGACAACTCACCCAAATTTAGTTTTGGGGATGTAGAAGTGGATTTTTCCAAACACACCGTTAGTAGAAATGGAAATGCGGTGCATCTCACACAAATCGAGTATCGCCTACTCGGCGTTCTGCTATCAAACACAGGGAAAATCATGAGTCATCGCCGACTTATGCAGGAAGTCTGGGGACCCAACCATACTGAAAGCGCGCACTACTTGCGAATTTACATGAGCCACTTGCGCCAGAAACTTGAAGTTGATCCCACCCAACCAGTTTACTTACTGACCGAAACTGGTATCGGATATCGTTTTGAACCTTAGGAGTTAATAATGTCGGAACACATTAAAAGCAGCAAGTCAGTACTGGCTCTTGCTGCACTGGGAGTTGTTTATGGAGACATTGGCACTAGCCCGCTATATACAATCAAGGAAATCTTTGCCGGAGCCCATCACCCTGTTCCTATTACTCCAGACAATATACTGGGAATATTGTCTTTAATCTTCTGGTCACTAATCATTGTAGTCACGCTTAAATATGTAATTTTTGTGATGCGCGCTGACAATCGTGGTGAAGGTGGCATCATGGCCCTGATGGCGTTGGTGTTACATGGGGCAGCAGACCGTCCTTATGCCAAGCTTTTAATGCTGCTAGGGCTATTTGGTGCTGCACTGTTCTATGGGGATAGCGTCATCACACCGGCGATCTCGGTGCTTTCAGCAGTAGAAGGGCTGGAGATCGTCACGCCGGCATTTAAACCTTATATCTTGCCAATTGCTCTTACCGTGCTAGTTGCCTTGTTTGTAATGCAAAAATATGGGACTTCCAAGATTGGAAAATTATTTGGTCCCATCATGGTATTGTGGTTCAGCTGTCTCGGAGTATTGGGCGTAATCAATATTGCTAATAGTCCGCAAGTATTGGCTGCGCTAAACCCGATCTATGCACTACAGTATTTCATCACTGATCCTGTGCTTGGTTTCTTTTCACTGGGAGCTTCTGTTTTAGCGTTAACTGGTGCCGAAGCACTATATGCTGACATGGGGCACTTTGGTCGCAAGCCAGTTCAAATGGCCTGGTTTGGCTTGGTACTTCCTGGCTTGGTACTTAACTATTATGGGCAGGGAGCTCTACTGCTGTCTCATCCAGAGGCTATTGCAAATCCATTCTACCTGCTAGCTCCCAGTTGGGCGTTATTACCCATGGTGATATTAGCAACCGCAGCAACCGTGATTGCCTCACAAGCAGTTATTTCCGGTACTTTTTCTATTAGCCAACAAGCAATCCAGTTAGGTTACGCACCACGCATGGAAGTACAGCATACATCCGGAAAGGAAATCGGACAAATTTACCTGCCGGGAATGAACTATGCACTGTTGATTGCAGTTGCGGTGCTGGTGGTCGGCTTCGGTTCTTCATCCAAACTAGCGGCAGCTTACGGCATTGCTGTTACCGGTACGATGGTCATAACAACCTTGCTGGCATTTGTGGTGGTACGAAAATCGTGGGGCTGGGGTTGGACTCCCAGCATTGCCATAGCAGGTGCTTTTCTCGCTGTTGATTTCATGTATTTTTCTGCAAACCTGGTTAAAGTACATGAAGGTGGATGGTTCCCATTGTTACTAGGCCTAGGTGTCTTTACTCTAATGCTAACTTGGAAACAAGGCAGACAATTACTCTATAAACGCATATCTACAGAAGCCATGCCATTAATGCAATTTGTAGAAAACACGGACTCATTAAGCTCTAACCCGATTGCAGGCACTGCAATTTTTATGACACCAAACGCAGAAATGACCCCACATGCTTTGCTGCATAGTTTAAAGCATTATAAAAGTCTGCATGAGCGTGTGGTAATTCTAACCGTGGAAACTTTAGACTTCCCGTACGTCGAAGAGAATCAAAGGGTAGCGGTAGATCGGCTTAACAATCACTTCTATCGCGTTAAAGTAAAATTTGGCTTCATGGATCAGCCCGATCTGCCAAAGGCTCTAGAAGGCTGTGCATCGCATGGACTTCCGCTGGAATTAATGGAAACGTCGTTTTTCTTAGGAAGAGAAACATTAATTCCAAAAGTAGGGTCAGAAATGGCGCTATGGAGAAAAAAACTTTTTGTGACCATGTTCCGCAATGCTGGTAGCGCTGCGAGTTATTTTAAAATCCCACCTAACCGAGTTGTAGAACTAGGCGCGCAAGTAGTTCTATAAAAGTGGCGGTAGTCTTGCCCCACTTAGGAGTTATTTATTTAAATATCGTTGACAGGAATTTAGATCGAGCTTGCCCCGCGGCAGCTTGATCCGCAAAGCGGACTGTCAACGTTTGAGTTAAAGGGCTGCGAAAGGGTCCCGCTTGAATGATGGGTTATGCATTAACGAATAATAGCCATAACTAAAGAAAGTGCAAAAAATCCCCATCCAAGGTACCTAAAAACATTGGCAAATAACTTATAGTTGGTCTCATTATTACGTTTATCATAGTGATCAATGACAACTGAAAGCATAACTAAGCATGCACATATAAATGCTGCATACATTATCCATGCTGGAACATCGTGGAGATGAATACCTTTGGATCGTTTTCC
>Ga0208115_1000328_pt1 | contig 11647 bp, 9 predicted proteins | sample LakWasMeta4_LOW4_2_FD_183856 | JGI IMG/M metagenome (GOLD analysis project Ga0208115, IMG submission 183856) | Freshwater sediment methanotrophic microbial communities from Lake Washington under simulated oxygen tension - Sediment Metagenome... | ecosystem: Environmental > Aquatic > Freshwater >...
GCTCATTGAAAATACTGATTTCTCCATTACATTAGGCGAATGGGTGATTCGCAAGGCTATCATTCAGCTCGAGAAATGGCAGGCGGAAGGCCTTGATCTGCAAGTTAGCGTCAATATTGCGGCCAGGCACATGGTGCATGCGGATTTTACCGAGAGGCTGGAACAGATATTAAGCGAGTTTCCTCAGGTGAATCCTGCCAACCTGGAATTCGAGATTACTGAAACAGCAGCGATTGAAGATGTCTCAGGCGTGGTACGCACGATGAATGGCTGTAAGTTACTTGGTGTGAGTTTTGCGCTGGATGATTTTGGTGTAGGCTATTCATCACTCACTTATCTGCGCCGCTTGCCGGTTGCAGTGATCAAGGTTGATCGCTCGTTTGTGCACGATATGCTGCAGGATAGCAATGACCTGGCGATGGTAGCCGGTATTATCAGCCTGGGCCGGGATTTCAGATGCAAAATCGTAGCTGAAGGTGTTGAAACCGCTGAGCATGGCCTGCAATTGCTACGCATGGGCTGTACGATCGCGCAGGGTTTTGGCATAGCCATGCCTATGCCGGCTGATCAGGTGAGCGGCTGGACCAGATCTTACCGTCCTAATGAAAAATGGGCCCAGGCCAGCTAAATATTTGTATGCACAGGCCATGCTCTAATTTTGTAAAACACTTGCTCACACTTCAAAAAGAGCGTAACTTTAACCCTGCAAGAGTAGTATTTATATGGAGTCAGCCATGGATAATAAATACGGGTTAGGCGGCGCTAAAGTCGCTACGGAACACCATACGCAGCATCATAAAACAGTGCATGCGCATCATCCGGTAAACTGCAAGTTCTGCGGCAGTTCAAATCTGGTATTGAGCCCTACGATGCACGATCATTCATGTGCCGATTGCGGTGAATGGCAGAATGATGTGCCACAAGGTTACTCCACTGGACGCAGTAGCGACTACTGATTTCCCTAGGCATATACAGCTCTTAAATCCCTTTTAAATCAATGGTTATTGCGCATTGATTCCTGCCTATCAACAGCTTTTGGCTTAAAGTTGTTAAATAGTTGTAATTATTTGGTACAAAACTAAAATAAATCACTTTCCAGTCAATATTTAGCGGATTAGTACGCCAAAAAGCTCTATAATATTGCGTACAAAAAATCCCTTTCCATTAAACAACTCCAAAAGAGAAGATAAATGACTACGAAAAATGCTGACATTGGCCTGGTTGGGCTAGCTGTTATGGGTCAAAACCTGGCCCTGAATATTGCCGATCATGGCTACACCATTGCGGTTTACAACCGTGACCCAAAGAAAATGGTGAATTTCATTGAAGAATGTCAAAAGAATGAGCCATCACATGCTAATGTGGTTGGTCATGCCGACCTGGCTTCATTTGTACTGAGTATCAAGCGCCCACGTAAAATCATCCTGCTGGTTAAAGCAGGTAGCGCAACTGACGTAACGATCAACGCATTGCTACCATTCCTGGAGCAAGGCGACATTATCATCGACGGCGGCAACGCATTGTGGACAGACACTATCCGTCGTGAAAAAGAATTATCAGCCAAAGGTATCGAATTCATCGGTTCAGGCGTATCCGGCGGTGAAACCGGTGCGCGTTTTGGCCCAAGCCTGATGCCTTCAGGCACACGTAAAGCATGGGCAAGTTTAGAGCCAATCTGGCGTGACATCGCAGCTAAAGTAGACCCGGTAACCGGTGCACCTTTAGAAGGCGGCGCTCCTGGCAAACCAGTGCAAGGCGGTTTCGCATGTGCTGAGTACATCGGTCCTGACGGTGCCGGCCATTACGTTAAAATGGTGCACAACGGTATCGAATACATCGATATGCAATTGATCTGTGAAGCTTACTGGTTAATGAGAAACCTGCTGGGCATGGAAGCAGATGAAATCGGTAAAGTATTTGCCGAGTGGAACAAAGGCGAGCTTTCAAGCTTCCTGATCGAAATCACTGCAGACATCCTGCAACAGAAAGATCCAATGGGTCCTGGCTTCCTCGTCGACAAAATCCTCGATACAGCCGGTCAAAAAGGTACTGGTCAATGGACAGCTGCAAATGCGCTGGAATTAGGCGCACCAGCTAACGCGATTGCTGCTGCGGTTTATGCACGTGCACTTTCAAGCCTGAAAGAAGAACGTGTTGAAGCCAGCAAAATCCTGAAAGGCCCGGTAATCAAGCAAGAGTCAGATAAAAAAGCCGTGATCGAAGCAATCAAGAACGCTTTGTACTGTTCAAAAATCTGCGCATACGCACAAGGCTTCCAATTGATCGACAAAGCACAAGTGGCTTACAACTGGAAACTGAACTTCGGTGAAATTGCACAAATCTGGCGCGGTGGTTGTATCATTCGTGCACGCTTCCTGCAAAAAATCACGGATGCTTATGCACTGAACTCACGCCTGAAAAACCTGATGTTAGACCCATACTTCACTAATGCGATGAATGACGGTCAAGCTGGCTGGCGTAAAGTGATCGCTTTGGCGGTGACTAACGGTATCCCTGCGCAAGGTTTTGCCGCAGCTCTGGCTTACTACGACGGTTACCGTAGCGAGCGTTTGCCTGCAAACCTGCTGCAAGGTCAACGTGACTACTTCGGCGCACATACTTACGAGCGTGTTGACCAGCCACGTGGTCAGTTCTACCACTTGGATTGGCCAGAAGCTGGTCGTCCACAACTTGAAGTTTAAGTTAACAGCTTAAATAAAAAGTGATAAAAAGCAAAAAGGGCAGAGTTTCTGCCCTTTTTGCTTTTTTAATGACCTGCGTTATCTGGTGGTGTCATTACTAAAACCACTATTTAAATATGGTTTTAGTAAGAGGCAGTGTACAATCAAGTCGATTTATTTTTAAGGCAATCTCATGACGTTTCACGTACAAACATTATTGATTCACTGGGCTGTAATGGCGCTTGCTTTATGGCTCACAAGCAGCGCACTTAAGGGAATGTCTTTTTCCGGCATATTGCCGCTGCTGGCATCTGCCTTGCTCGTATGTGCGGCCAATATTATTGTGCGCCCTGCACTGGCGTTGATACCGCTATCAACTGCGTCCTGGGTGCTGGGTATCGTGCTGTTGATTATTAACGCTTTGCTGATTATGCTGATTGCATCGTTGGTGAAAGGTTTTAATCTTTCGGGGGTATGGGCAGCACTGCTTGCCGCCCTGATTATTGCAGTGATTGGAACGCTACTGGAAATGCTGCTGCCGGGCAGTAATCCATCGCTGTTTCATATTCAGCAGTTAATTAACCTCAGGTAGCTTCACGCGTGGGCAGAAAATCTGCCCACGCTACAGGGCTAGAGCCGTTTATGATATGCGCGCATCAGCTATGAGCTTTTCTACTAAGGTGATGGCGTGAAGAGTCTGTGAAACTACGTCAATTTTCAAGCCCTTGAATGAAGCTTCGATGCTTTCCTTATTTGTCTGGATCATTCTCTTGATTTCATCAGGAATGAAATCACTTGTTAGCAATGCTTCATTAGTCTTCCTAAAGTCGGCTTCTTCAGTTACTGGTATCTTTCCTCCTTCTCGTTTCAGGAGGCAGCCGATGCTAGCCAATGCCTCTGCCGAAAGATTCCAGCATAAAGTGAGAATATCTTCTTTCGGAGGATCGAACTCAACTACGTTGCCGCGACCATCAATACGTCTTAATGGTCCGGTGATGTAATTTTTGATTCCTTTCCCAGCATTAATTAAATGGTACCCGTCATGCGTTGCTGCGTTTCTACAGTAAAAGATGAAGTCGCCATAAGTGGGTGAAAGAACACTCCAAGAAAAATCAACATCCATTGTCGTCTGGCATGAATCCTTTAGCGATTGAATGGTATTCAGATACGCGCTAAAGAAATAATTTAGTCGGTCTAGTTCTGTATTTAAAGGATAATCTTGTTCTGAATGTTTTTGCTTAATAATATTTGTTGTATCTGCGATCTGTTGCAGAAAAAACCAATGTTCACCAATTTTCCCTTTCAAGCTGTTCCCTACAGCAATTCGAAAGTCTCTCATGGTTTCACCTTAAAGCACATAACGTAAAGTAGGCTGCAAATAAGAGCCTAGATTTCTATTCAAGCAGGTATATAGTGATGTAGGGTGGGCAGATTTTCTGCCCACGCGGTTGAATACCCAATTACTGATGTAGCGTCCTGCTAAACAAATTCAGCGCCAACTGGTAGCCGATCATTGCAGTTTGCGGGTCGTAGCGCTCGCCTTCGTCACGCATGAAGGCGTGTTGTGCGTTAAATTCATGCCAGGTGAATACCATGTTGGCGTCGCTGAGTTTTTTGTACACTTCGGCGCGGCCGGGAGCTGGAATGTGCGGGTCTTGCTTGCCCCAGATCATGAGCAGTTCGCCTTTGATGTCGTTCAGGCGTTCCATGCTGTGCTGGCCTGGTTTGTTAGGGATGACTTGCGTGTGCAGGTCAGTGGCGTAGAAGCAGGCTGTGCCTTTGATTTCAGGCTGTAATGCAGCGCGGAATGCGAGATGGCCGCCGATACAGAAGCCCATGGCGCCGATGTTGCCGTTATACCAGGCTTGTGTTTTTGCAAATGCGATCATGGCTGCGTTGTCGGTGTCGTAGCCTTGTACATCTTTGGCCGATTTGTCGGCATTGCCTTTGTCGCGGCCGGCGTCGTCATAACCTAGAACAGTGCCAATCGGGTTCAGTTCGTGGAAAACCTCAGGCACTAGCACTGCGTAGCCGTGGCTTGCCATGATTTTAGCTGCACGTTCAATCGGGCCGGTTTGCTGAAAAATCTCTGAATAAAACAGTATGGTCGGATATTTTCCATCACCAACTGGGCGGTGGATATAAGTGCGCATTACACCGGTGGGTGTGTCGAGGTCTGCAATGTGGCTTTGAATGTTCATGATCAGTTTTCCGGATTGTGTTTCAAATAAACTAAATTTTCGATATTGTACAACGAGGTAGGTGCTTTTTGGCTGATATGCAGGAGTGCTCTTAAATAATCTATATAAGGTTTGCTAAGTACCCTGTTAATTTCGTAAAATGTTGTTTTGAAATCTGTTTCTATGTCACTGCGGTTTCACACAGCTACATGATGGTTTGATGTCGCATGACATATATTCTTGGCATAATTCACTACACAAAACCATGTTAATCACGATCAATGGCAAAACCCGCAGTTTTGAAGCTGCCAATCTCTCCGTAGCCGAGCTTGTTCAACAACTTGAGTTGGTCGGTAAGCGCCTGGCGATAGAGCGCAACGGCGAAATCGTACCACGCAGCCAGTTTGATGCCACTTCGTTAGCCGATGGCGATAAGCTGGAGATCGTAGGCGCGGTCGGTGGCGGTTAAATAGCCCCCAGTATTTATTACAGTTGCAAATCAAAGGAATTCGAATTGTCAGATTTATTAAAAATTGCAGATAAAACCTACCACTCACGTTTGCTGGTAGGTACCGGTAAATATAAAGACTTCACTGAAACGCGCGCGGCAATCGATGCCAGCGGCGCGGAAATTATCACGGTGGCGATCCGCCGTACCAATATTGGCCAGAATGCCGGTGAGCCTTCTCTGCTGGAATTTTTGCCACCGGAGGAATTCACCTACCTGCCTAACACTGCGGGCTGCTATTCAGCCGATGATGCAGTGCGTACTTTGCGTCTGGCACGTGAACTGCTGGATGGGCATAAACTGGTTAAATTGGAAGTGCTGGGTGACCCGAACACCTTATACCCGAATATGATAGAGACGCTTGCTGCGGCTAAAACACTGGTGAAAGATGGTTTTGATGTCATGGTGTATTGCTCTGATGACCCGATTATTGCCAAGCAACTGGAAGAAATCGGCTGTGTAGCTGTGATGCCTTTAGCCTCCCTGATTGGCTCAGGCATGGGTATTCTGAATCCATGGAACTTGCAGATCATTATTGAAAACGCCAAAGTACCGGTACTGGTAGATGCCGGTGTCGGTACAGCATCAGATGCGGCGATTGCAATGGAGTTAGGCTGCCAGGGTATATTGATGAATACGGCAATTGCAGCTGCAGGTAACCCGGTGCTGATGGCTGGCGCAATGAAAAAAGCGGTTGAGGCGGGCCGTGAAGCATATCTGGCCGGCCGCATGCCTAAAAAACTGTATTCTGCGAGCCCAAGCTCGCCCACAACAGGCTTAATCAGCTAGTGGCGATTCAATGATGGGTAATATGAACAATTACGAGTGCTCAGTCAAAGTCGAGGTTTCCTTTTTACCGGAGCAGTCCGATATTGAACATAACCGCTATGCATTTGCATATCACGTGACGATTATCAACACAGGCAATATCGCTGCACAGCTGATTAGCCGGCATTGGATCATTGCCGAAGCTAACGGTGAGCAGCAGGAGGTCAGAGGCTTGGGTGTGGTAGGTGCGCAGCCGCTGCTTAATCCGGGTGAGAGCTATGCGTACTCCAGCGGCACTGTGATTAATACCCCGATGGGTGAAATGTATGGTACCTACCAGATGGTGGCTGAAGATGGCACTAAGTTCGATGCTGTTATTCCGACTTTTCAATTAAATATGCCACGAGTTCTGCATTAGGTTTTGCTGCTGGAAAACTGACAAAAATATGAAAAAAATTACGCATGGCACCATCCTGATATTGTTAAGCTTGTTGGCTGCAGGCTGTGCCAGCAAAGTTACAAAACCGGTAACGCCGCCAGCGCCGCCAAAAGCGCAGTGTGAATGCCCGGTTGAGAAGCCGCCGGTACAAATACCGGAAGCCGGCAAGCCTGCTGAAATCAAACCGCCTGAAGCAAAGGTAGCCGAGTATAGCCTGCTGAAGCCGTCGCAGTGGGATGAAGTGGATGGTTTGCAACTTGATAACCTGAGCCAGGCATGGCCGGCCTGGATGCAAAGTTGCTCCACTTTGATTAATAAGCCAAGCTGGAAAAATGTGTGTGCTGCAGCCAATCAGCTTAATGAGCAGACTGCTAAAAAACCGGCATCCGAGGCAATACAGGCTTATTTCAAAGAGTATTTCTCTGTATATAAAACTACCAATGTGGATGGCAGCGATAGCGGTATGATTACCGGCTATTACCAGCCCATATTGAAAGGCAGCCGTACCAAATCTGCACAATATCCTAATCCTTTATATGCAGCGCCTAATGATCTGATTACAGTCGAGCTTGATAGCGTGTTTCCGGAGTTGAAATTCAAGCGTGTACGCGGCAGGCTTGTCGGCAATAAGCTGGTGCCATATTACAACCGTGCAGAAATCGAAACGGAAGCTTCTCCGCTTAAAGGCCGCGAGTTTATCTATATCGACGATATTATCGATGTGTTCTTTCTGCAGATACAGGGTTCAGGCCTGGTGCAGCTGGATAATGGTGAGCAGGTGCATGTCGGCTATGCTGATCAGAATGGGCATCAGTACAATTCGATAGGCCGCCTGCTGGTGGAGCGCGGTGAGATGACGCTTGCGCAGGCTTCAATGCAGGGCATCAAGAACTGGGCACGCAATAACCTGACAAAACTCAGGGAACTGCTCAACAACAACCCAAGTTATGTATTTTTCAGAGAGTTGCCTGCAGGTCTGCCTGGACCGCTGGGTGCGCTGGGTGTGCCGATTCTGGGTGAACGCAGCGTTGCGGTTGACCCAAAATTCGTGCCGTTGGGTGCGCCGGTGTTCTTATCTACAACTGAACCAAATAGCAGCAAACCACTTAAGCGTATGATGATGGCTCAGGATACAGGCGGTGCCATCAAGGGCGGTGTTCGTGCAGACTTCTTCTGGGGAGCCGGGCCTGATGCCGGCGCCAAAGCTGGTGCCATGAAACAGTCGGGTAGGATCTGGGTGTTTTTACCTAAGGATTTTGTAATTAACGGGTCTAATGGCTTGCAAAATCAGGTTAGAAAATAAAGCCGGTTTAATTACAGCGGAGTAGTCGGCACGAACAGTAATACACCATCAATGAAAAAGGGTGCCTAAGCACCCTTTTTATGACACGCAGGAACAAATTACTTGTTCATCACGTACATTGTCACTTCGAAACCGAAACGCATTTCAGTAGCAGCTGGTTTTGTCCACATAGTAATTTCTCCTTATTAATAGATTCGTACCGCTAGCGCCTAACAGCATTCGCCTTACGTGAGACACATCATAAGCCCGCGCTGGAAATGCAGCATGACATGAGTCATTAAAACGCCCTAGTGATAATCATGAGAAGCGCCTATGCTTGATTTCCGGGCTTTACTTTGATCCTGATTTTCTATCAGGGCTTGGCAGAGACTGCTAAGCCATACCAGGCGCAGCAAGTTGGCATGCAAATCACTGTAGAATCGCCTGATAGATGACCTGGGTTTAAGTCAGTCGGTATGCCTGAGTTTTTTGATTAGCTTTTTGATGCCCTTGCGGCCATATTTGCGTTTGAATGCCACTTTAAAGTCGTATAGATGAAAGGCCAGTCTGATCCGGAAACTGATTTTTCTGCGCATATTGGCCAGATATAGCCCCAGAAATCGCTCGCGACCAGCCCAATGCAGCTTATTGCAAATACGTGCCAGATCAGAGACGCGCTGGCTGAGCGGTGTCGAGTATGTATAAAAGCGTGCACGTGCGGTGTCTATCAGCGAGAAATGCAGCTGTTTGTCGGCTTGTGCCCGCACCAGAATATTGCCGCCGGATAAATCCCTGAAGAAAGTGCCGCGGTGATGCATCTTGAACAGGTATTGGGCAAGCTGTGCGTAAGTTTCTTCTGCACTCACAGAAATATTTTTGGCTGCGATATGGAAGTCTTTATTCCCTTTCGCAAAATGCACAAACATCTCGCCTACAGAGCAGTCTGCTGTCACGTAATCACAGATGTAAAAGTTCTGCTTGAGTGTGGTGTCTTGCTGCTTTTCAAAAAAAGCGACCGGACGTGCCGAATCTATGCCGCGTCTTAATAGTTCTAAGGTACCGTTCCAGCTGCGTTTGGCTTTGCTGGGTTTGAAGCGGTCGAAAAACTGCTTGTGCGGATACATCTTTACTGGCTGTTTTACCGTGATTTTTCGCTCCGGGTTTGCGTCGCGCGGGTCTGGCAATGCCCAGATGGCATTGCGTGCATGGCGTAATGCGTCGTTCTTGTGAGGGCTGCTTAAGTGCTGCGGGTTGAGCTTGTTAGCCAGCAACGTTGCTTCATCTGCACTTTTTGCCAGAATTAAGCCGAACCAGCCATCCTGCTGATACGGGTAGTACTGCAGGTCCGGAATATGCGCGTGAATTGCCAGATTTTTAGCAAGACTGCTGTCTGGCTTGGCGGTAATCGTGTGGCTGATTGGCCAGCGCAGGTAAATCGGACTTTCATTAATGATGTGGTGCGTAGCTTCGGTAACCAGCTCGCCGTCACGATTGATGATTTCCGCCTGTTGCAGGTCAGTAGAGTGGTAGATGTCGTCCAGCAAAGCGATTTTGCCATTGATGGTCCATGCCGCATGAATATGATGCTGTGCGGTTTGAAAGTGATGAATCTCCAAACCATCGGCAGTAGCGATGGCTGCCTTGTAATATGAACCCTGCACGATGCTTGCGACCGTTTTCATTGCATAAAAACTGGGGTGGCGTCTGAAATTGCTTCTGTCGCCATCTACACTCGCATAGTACGTTACACGTTCTAATGCCGGGTATTCGGCATCGCTTAAGCCATCGTCAATCAGGCCTTCGCGGTGGCAGATCATCGCACCCCAGAATGCCTGATCAAGTGCGCCGGAAGCTGCGTTCAACAGCATATAGCGTGCAGCGTAGTCAGCCTGTTTCTGCTCACCATCAGGCAGTAGGCGTTCTATGCGGTAAATCGCCCAGAATGCCACCGGTGATATAAAGCGTGTTATGCCAAAATCAGTGCTGATTTTTTTAAGCAGGCGTGCTTTTTTAATCAGGTTAAATTTGAGCCTGGTTGCCCAGCGGTATTTGAAAATACGATGGTCAAAGCGTTCGGGTTCAGAAACGCGCTCACTGAATAAATTGTCAGTATGAATATCCGGTAACTGGTTTCTGGCTTTGAGTATGCTCAGTATGCCAATGTTGTAGATCGGTTCAAAATCCGTGACGTTAGGGCCTGCCAGTGTAATGCCGCGCTGTCTGGCTTCCTGATAGGCAATATCCCAAGCATGAAGGAAGCCATTTACGTGATAACCCGCCCAGCGCTTCCTGTTAATGGTCGTGCCGATTTCAACACGTTCAATCTGGCTGCCAAAACGATCAAGCACTGTACTCACAAATGTACGCCAGAGCGTTTGCTCAGTGGTGTCATTCATGTTTCTGGCATTGTTGAAAGGCTGCACCAGGTGCAGCGTGACCTGAAATTTTTCATCTATCAGGCGCTGTAAAAAGCGTGCATTAAAGCTTTGCAGGTCGCCATAGCTGAAGTCGAGGCGTACCTGATGAATGCCTAATTGATGCAGCTGGCTGATCACGTAATCATCCATGGCCGCATCCTGGGCAGAAGCCACGCATATCCCGATGAAATCGGCAGGAACCTGATGACCGGTCGGCGGCAGGTGGCCGCGTTTGACATAAAGTTTACCGCTCAGGATGTAAGCAAGGCCTTTTGACAGGATTGGCCAGGTCAGCATGCTCGCTTGTTTTTTATTCATGTTCATCAACTATTGAGGCAGGCGGAAGCGCTGTTCGTTATACAGCAGATCAGGCAGTAATACATTGGCAAGTGCGCGCTGCTCCAGTTCTTTTGCGTTGGCCGGCGGGCTGGTTTCTTTCAGCTGCTTGGTTTTTGTGTCATAAATAGCATGCGCCGGTGCTTTGCCAGAGCGTAATACAACCACCTGGTTGCCATTTTGCGTTTGCTCCATCCAGCCGAAATTCGCGTTATATTGCATCATTGCGCGGCCAAGGCTATCGGCTGCAACGCTCGATAAATCGCGTCCTATCATCGGGTGCTGCGCTTCAATGCCCATGAGCGACAGCAGGGTCACCGGCAAATCAATCTGACTGGCCATGCCTGTGTAACGCAAAGGCTTGATATCTGCCCCCAGGATCAAACCCGGAATGTGAAAGCGCTCAACTGGCACCAGTGATACACCGCGTACGCGGATGTCATGGTCAGCAACGATTAAAAATACTGTGTCTTTCCAATATTCGCTTTGCTGTGCTTTTTTGAAAAACTCGCCGATTGCGTAATCTGCATATTTCACTGCATTGTTATCAGTGCCTTTCGGCTGTTCGTATAGTGAAATACGACCGTCCGGAAATTCAAACGGCGCGTGGTTGGATGACGAGAATGCCAGCGTGAAAAAAGGTTTGCCTGCTTTATGGTGAGCGAGCAATTGTTCGTGGGTTTTGTTCAGCAAGTCTTCGTCTGACACGCCCCAGCTGCTGATAAATACCGGGTTTTTATAGTCTTTCTGTTCTACGATGTTGTTAAAACCATTGCCGGTGAAGAAGCTGCGCATATTGTCGAAATGTGATTCGCCGCCGTAAATGAATTCAGTGTTATAGCCGCGTTTTTCCAGCAACGCCGCCAGCGTAAAAAAGTTTTTCTGTGATTTTGAAAGTTTAACCGTGCTGTCGGCAGGCGTAGGTGCAAACCCGGCAGTCACTGCCTCGATGCCGCGCACGGAGCGTGTGCCGGTTGCGTATAGCTGCTCGAACCAGATGCCCTGTTCTTTGAGTTTTTCCAAGTTTGGCGTAACC
>Ga0208115_1000329_pt1 | contig 11641 bp, 13 predicted proteins | sample LakWasMeta4_LOW4_2_FD_183856 | JGI IMG/M metagenome (GOLD analysis project Ga0208115, IMG submission 183856) | Freshwater sediment methanotrophic microbial communities from Lake Washington under simulated oxygen tension - Sediment Metagenome... | ecosystem: Environmental > Aquatic > Freshwater >...
TTATTGAAATAATTTAAGGCTAAATTATTTCTGTTTTGAGCCATTTCAATAGTCCCAATTTGATACAATGCCTCTGTTTTACTATCTAAAATTGCTTGATTATCAGGTTTGGCAATTATTGAACTGAAAATTGTTGAAGCCAAATCGTATTTGCCTTTTGATTTATAGATAATTCCTCTTTGAAGGTTTATTAAATTTGCAGTATCAGGAATTTCTAAGATGTCAAACAATGATTGGGCCTTGTCAAAGCAAATTTTAGCATTATCAAAACTTCTTTTTTGCATATAACACATTCCCAGATAGTAATATGTAAATGCTTGAACGGAAGTGGATTCTAAAGGTTTTGACAACGAAATGCTTTTATTGAAACCTTTTATCGCATCATCATATTTTTTGACATCATAATAAAGTTTTCCCAAGCTAAAGGTTTCGCTAGCCTGAGCTTCAGTTTTATTATTAATTTTTGAATAATGGATGGCTTTTTGGGTATAAAGAAGTGCATCTTTATATTTATTTGCTTTAACATTGGAATTACGCAAATTGCTGTAATAGGCAACACTATCTATTACCTCAATTGATTTTTTCTTTTGAGAATATAAAAATGTACTAACTAAAACAAAAAATAATAGGTATGACTTCATCAGACATTTGGGATTTTCTTATGACTGCCATAAAGATATTGAATTATTTATTTAATTCGTTAAAATAATCAAATCAATAATCCGGGAAGAATACCCAATTTCATTGTCATACCAACCGACAACTTTTACCATTTTATCAATTACCGAGGTCAGTTGCGCGTCAAATAAACAGGAATTTCTGTTGCCAATAATATCAACGGAAACAATTGGGTCTTCAGTATAAGCTAAAACACCTTTTAAATTCGTTTGGGAAGCCAGTTTAAAAGCCGCATTGATTTCCTCAATGGTCACGGCACGTTTTACGTTGAAAGTGATGTCGGTTAACGAACCGTCAGGAACAGGAACACGAATGCCACAGCCACCAATTTTACCTTCAAATTCCGGAAAAATCTTGGTCAATGCCTTGGCCGCACCCGTTGTTGTGGGAACAATGGATTGACTCGCGCCACGAGCACGACGTAAATCCTTGTGTGGTTGATCGTGTAAACTTTGGTCTGTTGTATAAGAGTGAATGGTGGTAATATAAGCTTGCTCGATTCCGCAAAGTTCGTTGATGACTTTCATCATCGGAGCGGCGTTATTTGTGGTGCAACTGGCGTTCGAAATAATGGTTTCGGTACCGTCAAGAATGTGTTCGTTGACACCAAGAACCACCGTTTTTATCGAATCCACTTCCGAAGGAGCGGAGAGAATTACTTTCTTGGCTCCAGCCAAAATATGAGCATTGATTTCTTCGAAAGTTCTGTATTTTCCTGTCGATTCCACCACAACGTCAATATTTATGGACTTCCAATCAAGATTTGAAATGCTTCTCTCGTGGAAAAACAAAAATTGTTTTCCGTCAACGAAAATTCCTTTTTCATCGTGAGAAACCTCGTAAGGCAAAACGCCGTGAATGCTGTCGTATTTAATTAAATGCGCCATTGTTTTGGTATCTGCGATATCATTAATGGCAACAACTTCGATGGAAGGATGGTTCAAAAGCAGGCGAAATAAATTTCGTCCAATTCTTCCAAAACCGTTTATGGCAATTCTTGTTTTTTTAGTCATTTAAAATTTAGAATTCAAAATTCAAAATAATTACAAAATATGTTTTTGTGCTTTATAAGAAGAACGCACCAACGGTCCACTTTCTACGTGGCGAAAGCCTAATTCCAATCCAAATTTTTCGTATTTGGCAAATTGTTCCGGCGTTATAAATTCTTTTACGGGCAGGTGTTTTTTGCTTGGTTGCAAGTATTGGCCAATGGTTACGATGTCAACTTTGGCATTGTATAAATCTTGCATCGTTTGGAAAACTTCTTCTTCCAATTCACCAAGACCCAACATAATTCCGGATTTTGTTCTGTTGATTCCTTGTTCTTTTAAGTATTTCAAAACTTCCAGACTTCGGTCGTATTTAGCTTGAATTCGGACTTCACGCGTCAATCTTCGAACGGTTTCCACGTTATGTGAAACCACTTCTGGATTGGCTTCCACGATACGGTCTATGTTTCTTTCGATGCCTTGAAAATCTGGAATTAGTGTTTCAAGAGTTGTAGTTGGGTTCATTCTGCGAATGGCTTTCACGGTTTCTGTCCAAATAATGGAACCGCCATCTTTCAAATCATCTCTATCCACACTTGTAATTACGGCGTGTTTGATGTTCATTATTTTGATGGAACGCGCTACTTTCTCCGGTTCATCCCAGTCCACGGTTTCGGGTCTTCCGGTTTTTACGCCACAAAATCCACAAGAACGTGTGCAGATATTTCCCAAAATCATAAACGTTGCCGTTCCTTCGCCCCAACATTCGCCCATATTCGGGCAACTTCCCGAAGTGCAAATGGTGTTTAGGCTGTATTTGTCCACCAAACCACGAAGTTCTGTATATTTTTGACCGATTGGGAGTTTTACTCTCAACCATTTTGGCTTTCCTGTAGGTAATGCATTCTCTAAAACAGATTCCATAAAGTATTTTTTGAAAGGGCAAAGATAGGGAAAGTAGATTTAGGAATTGGAATTTGTGTATTGGGATTTTTGATGCTGGAATTGAGATTTTATATTAAAATAAGGAAATCTGAAACTATTTATTTTGCAATTATTTGAGGATGAATACTTAGGTGATTTCATTCCAAAATTGTGAATATCTATTTTAAAAATGATGCAATTTTTTACCTCTAAAATCTATCTTTGGCATCCTTAAAAAAAAATATATTATGAGCGGAATGTGGTACGAATGCAAAGTAAAATACAGAAAAACAGATGATATTGGAGCACAAAAAGTGACTACCGAACCGTATTTGGTAGATGCTTTATCCTATACGGAAGCTGAATCCAGAATCAATGAAGAAATGAAGGCTTATATCAGTGAAGAATTTAAAATCACGAATATAAAAGTGGCGAATTATGCCGAGATTCATCCTTTTGAAAATGCGGATCGTTGGTTTAAATCCAGAGTTTCTTTGATGGCTTATGACGAAGAAAGTGGGAAAGAGCGTAAGACGAATATGTATTTATTAGTTCAGGCCAATGATGTAAAAGAAGCCTTTGACAACACAATCAGTGTAATGAAAGGGACAATGGGCGATTACACCATTCCTGCCATTTCAGAATCTCCAATTATGGATGTTTTCCCTTATTTCAGTGGAGAAGAAGACGAACTGGAACAAATGGAAAAGTTCAATGCGCTCAAAGCTTCCAAACCTGAGAATGATGAGTTGGAAATGAAAGATGCAATGGAATTTGATGCTGCAGTTGTAGCGGAGAGTTATTGATTGTAAGTAGAAATGAAAATATGAAGAGGCTTTTTAGGCCTCTTTTTTGTTATGTAATTGATTGAATTTTATCTCAAAGTTTTATTGGTAGATATTTTTATATTTCAATGAATTCATTTGGTATACAGGCATTTGCAAATAATTCTCCAAACTCCATTAATCTTCTTTCGCTATTTATAAAAACTCCTGTTTGTTTTTTAGTTATTTCGTCATAAATTATTTCTTGTTGTCCAACTTGCCAAGTTCCTGCAAGATTTAAACTATTTAAATGATTCATATTCATCCAAATATTTTGAGGAAAATCAAGTTTATCCATAGGAAACTCTTCAAGAATTATTTCTTTATTTATAAAGATTCTTCTTTCTTCATCCCAATCAGATTTTTGTTTTATTTTATAACTTTTCTTTTTTAGGTAGAATAAAATTATTGCTTCATCTCGACTTAATTGTTTAATTATATTTGGAAATGCTGGATGAGCCAAATCTTGTTTAGTTTTATCTATTGAAATTGCTAAAAGATTTATAAATAATTCACTCAATAGAGTGTTTTCATAAGTCAAACTTAACCCTTCTAAAGTTGGAATTACAATTTGCGGATGACCTTCAATCAAGTTTTCCTTTTCGACTTTTTCAGAAACTTTCTCTAAATACTTTTCCCAACGATCGTGTTGTTTTGATAAATATTCAAAAGGAGCAAGTAAAAACCTAGAGGTTTTTGCCACACTTTCAAGTGATTTTCCGATTTGTTTCATTGCTGGACTTAAAGCATCTTCATACACTTTATCTATAGGAATTAAACTTTTAATTTCATCTTTCATCATGTTTTGCTTTTTTTTGAAAATATCTGCTGACTTACATATTGGCTAAACAAAATTTCTTACATACACTCAAATATGTGTAGATTGACTAAACGTTGTTTCGTTTTATACCTTTTCAAATATATAAAAATAATCTTAAAAAAAAGACCGCAAATTTGCAAATTATGGCAAGCATTCAATGCTCGATAATTTGCGAATTTGCGGTTTAATAATTTTAAAGAGGAAGATATTATCGAATCGCTTTCACAAATTTCCCAATACTTCCAACTCCATTTTCCGTCAAGTTTTTAATAAAAGCACTTCCTATAATCGCTCCTTTGGCAAATTGGGTGGCTTGATTGAAAGTTTCTTTGTTGCTGATTCCAAAACCGATGATTTGAGGATTTTTCAGGTTCATATCGGCGATGCGTTTGAAGTAATCTTCTTGAACGCTTCCAAAACCGGATTGTGAACCGGTAACACTTGCGGAACTTACCATATAAATAAATCCGTCCGAAACGCTGTCGATAAAACGAATGCGTGCGTCCGATGTTTGTGGCGTAATCAGGAACACATTTTTGAGTCCGTATTTCTCGAAAGTGGCTTTGTATTCATCTGCATAAACATCTACAGGAAGATCAGGAATAATTAAGCCATCGATGCCAATTTCAGCACATTTCTGGCAGAAATTTTCCACACCATATTGCAGCATTGGATTAAAATATCCCATAATCACTAGCGGAATTGAAACGGTTTTTCGAATGTCTTTTAATTGGTCAAACAAAACTTGGGTTGTCATTCCGTTGTGCAAAGCCTGGGTGGAACTCGCCTGAATTGTTGGTCCATCGGCCAATGGATCGCTGAACGGCAATCCAATTTCGATCATATCGACACCGCTTTTTTCCAAGTCCTGAATGATTTGTATAGTATCGTTCAAATTGGGATATCCCGCCGAAAAATAGATGGAAAGTATCTTTTTGTTTTCTTGTAATTTTTGATTTATTCTGTTCATTTTTTATATTTTTATCTGAGCTAAAACCCTTTTTGATTGTAAAGGAATAATTAATTTAATAGTGTCTTTTTGTTGCAACACTATATGCCCAGGCTTTTTGGTTCGATTGCAAATGTACTTCAACGCGTTTGTAATGCAATCCTTCGTAGAGATCCGCCTGATGAAGTTCTTTAGTTGTAATTTCGTAAACAATTCCGTTGATAGTGTCTTCCGGTTGATGCGTTTCCACAATAATGGGATAGTGTACTATTCCAAATTCTTCTTCGATTTTAATTTCTTTTAATGCATAACCAATTAATGTTTCAGGTGTTCCTATCAGAACGCGTCCAAAAAGATTTTCTTGTACATCATCGTGTTGTAAAGTACCGTATGTGAATAATTTTATCAATGTTTTCATATTTGTAAGATCAAATTATAATTTAAAATAATCAATATAGGTATTCAAATCTTTGTCGCCACGACCGGATAAATTAATCACGACAACATCCGTTGGTTTAAACTGTTTTTGTTCCAAAACGGCAAAAGCGTGCGCACTTTCAATAGCGGGAATGATACCTTCCATTTGTGAAAGTTGCAAGCCAAATTGCATTGCCTGATCATCAGTAATCGAAATGAATTCAGCTCTTCCTGTAGCGAATAAATTAGCGTGCATTGGTCCAACACCGGGATAATCCAATCCGGCAGAAATAGAATAAGGTTCAGTAATTTGTCCGTCCAAAGATTGCATCAACAGGGTTTTGCTTCCGTGGATAACACCAATTTTTCCCAATACTGAGGTTGCGGCACTTTCGCCAGAATCAACGCCCAAACCTGCGGCTTCGACAGCGATAATATTTACGTTTTCATCATCCAAAAAATGGTAGTAAGCTCCGGCAGCATTGCTTCCGCCACCAACACAGGCAATAACATAATCAGGATTTTCTTTACCTTCTTTCTCCAATAATTGTTCCTTGATTTCTTTTGAAATCACACTCTGGAAACGTGCCACCATATCCGGATAAGGATGAGGACCAACTACGGAACCAATGATATAATACGTGTCAACAGGATTGTTGATCCAGTCGCGAATGGCTTCGTTTGTGGCGTCTTTCAGCGTTCTGGAACCCGAAAGTGCAGGACGAACTTCGGCACCCAACATTTTCATTCGAGCCACATTTGGCGCTTGACGCTCAATGTCGATTTCGCCCATATAAACGATGCATTGCAATCCCATTAAAGCACAAACCGTGGCTGTGGCAACGCCGTGTTGACCTGCGCCGGTTTCGGCAATGATTCTGGTTTTGCCCAATCGTTTGGCCAATAAAATTTGTCCAATCGTATTGTTGACTTTATGGGCACCGGTATGGCATAAATCTTCTCTTTTGAGGTAGATTTTGGTGTTGTATTTTTCGGATAAACGAGCTGCAAAATAAAGTGGAGTTGGTCGGCCTACATAATCTTTTAATAGCGCATCAAATTCTTTCTGAAATTCAGGTTCTGCAGTAACTTTTAGATATTGTTGGCGTAATTCCTCTACATTTGGATATAACATTTCGGGAATGTAGGCACCGCCAAATTCTCCGTAATAGCCTTTTTCGTTAACGTGGTATGACATAATTTTATTTTTTATTTTTTGTAGAGACGCACTGCAGTGCGTTTCTACATAATTCTATGTTTTTTAATCCTGGTTCGATTTCAAATTTACTGTTTACATCAATTGCATAAACGGGTAAATTGGTTTTCAAAATTTCATTTACTGCTCCCATTTCGTCCATTCCGATTCCTCCACTCAGGAAAAATGGTTTTGTTGAGGGATACTTTTTTAATACTTTCCAATCGAAAGCGATTCCGTTTCCACCGGGTAATTTTCCTTTGGTATCAAAAAGGAAATAATCACAAACGGTTTCAAATGGTTTCAAAACATCAAAATCAAAAGCATCGTCTACAGAAAACACTTTTATGATTTCGATTGTATTGTTGATTTTATTCTTCAAATCTACGCAAAATTCAACAGATTCGTCTCCGTGTAATTGAACGGCTTGCAAATCGTGTTTTTGGATTTTCTCCAAAATTTCTTCTGGACTTGCATTGACAAAAACCCCCACTTTCTTGATTGATTTTGGTAATTCTGGAATGATTCCATCAAAATAGCGTGCCGATTTTTCCCAAAATATAAAACCCATATAATCGGGCAGGAGTGCGCCTATTTCGAGAATATTTTCGGGGTGTTTCATTCCGCAGATTTTGAGTTTCATAGTATGTTTTTTTTTAACCACAAAGTTCGCAAAGAAGGCGCAAAGTTCACAAAGCTTTGTGTCCTTCGTGCTTGCTCAGTGTTCTTTGTGTTTAAATTAATTTTGAAATAAATTCCGTTGCCGCTTTACCCGCATTGTCCGTTTTCATAAAGTTTTCTCCAATCAAAAATCCTTTGTAACCATAAGGTTTTAGTTCGTTAATGGCTTCGATTGATGAAATACCGCTTTCGGAAACTTTCACAAAATCGTTTGGAATTTTGTCTGCCAATTGCTTGCTGAAATCCAGACTCACTTCGAAAGTTTTTAAGTTTCTATTGTTCACACCAATCATATCGAGAGTTGGCATTATCGATTTTTCTAATTCCTCTAAATTATGAACTTCCAGCAACACTTCCAATCCTAAACCTTTTGCAAATTTAGACAGGGATTTGATTTCTTCTCTTGTCAAAACCGCTGCAATAAGCAAAATCAAATCGGCTCCGTGGGCTTTGGCTTCCAATATTTGGTATTCGTCAACAATAAATTCTTTTCGCAAAAGCGGAATGTTTACCGTGGCTCTTGCCAAAAGCAAATCGTCTAATGAACCTCCAAAATATTTGCCATCCGTTAAAACCGAAATGCCACAGGCTCCTGCTTCTTCATAACCTTTGACCACTTCTTCTACCGTGAAACCGTAATTGATTTCGGCTCTTGATGGCGAACGGCGTTTGTGTTCCGCTATAATTCCAGAGTTACTGTTTCTTAAATTTTGACTTAAAGAAATGGTCTTTCTATCAAACAAAACCGAAGCTTCCAATTGCGAAACAGGAATGATTGATTTCTTGAGAATGACTTCTCTTCGTTTGTCGATTATGATTCTATCTAAAATATTCATTTATCTAATTTATTTTTCTTTTAATTACTAACATTTCATTTCCATTTTTTTGAAATTCATAGTCGACAGATTCTATATTTACAACGAAATCAGAATTAAAATGTCTAATAATCTCATCCAAAACCTCTGATTTTACCGCATTCAAATTCAATATCGGAAATATTCTTATTTCCTTGCAAATTCGAAGCATTTCCGTAATCGATTGAATATGAAAATCCAAACCAAGTTGCGAATATAAAATCAAAAAATGAGAACTTAATCCTAAATCAAATGTTAAATCCTTGTATTTCGTTGCATTTGGTAATTCGTGATAAATATACCTTTCTTGCATTTTTCCTAATTCGAAATCATCAATGAAATTAGCCATTGCATTCATTCTAATTTGTTCTAATTCCTCAACGCTCTCAATATTTTTCCAAATAAAATTATGTTGATTGGCCTTTGTTTGCTCAATAACCGTCTCTTTTGTTTCTGAAATCCTTTCCTTTAAATCCTTTTTTGAAAATTGATATATTGGATCTAGGGACACAACATTTCTACTAAGCTTTGTTGTTTCTGAATTGAAACTTGCCGGACCATCCCCAAAACTGATTATTTTACCGCTAAAATCGGAATCAGTCAACTTGAAAATTTCAGTATATTCCTCTAAATTTCTTCCCCAAGGAACTACGTTTTTTAATTCAAATGCCATCTTATTTACTTAATTCTTGTAATTTTTTCAATGCTGCCAATCCTTTTCCGGAGAACAAGCTTTCTTTTGCCAATTCGAAACCTTCAAGCGGCGTACATTTTGTAACCGTTGCTATTGCCATAGCGGCATTGGCACAAACCACATTATTTTGAGCTTCGGTTCCTTTTCCAGAAAGGATATTCATAAACATTGCTGCCGATTCTTCGATGGTTGTTCCACCTTCGATTTCGCTTTGCAGCAATTGTCGAACACCAAAATCTTCTGGTTTCAAGATGCCTTCCATTCTATCGGTAATAGTTTTGGTAGGGCAAGTCAAAGAAACTTCATCATAACCGTCCAATGAATGAAGAATGGTAAAATTGATGTCGGTATTTTGATATAAATAAGCATACTTTCTTGCCAATTCGAGATTGTAAACACCAACCAATTGGTTCTTTGGAAATGAAGGATTTATCATTGGACCAAGCATATTAAAAAAAGTTCTCACTCCTAATTCTTTTCGAATTGGTCCTACGTTTTTCATCGCAGGATGGAACAAAGGTGCGTGCAAAATACAAATTCCGGCTTGGTCGACGCATTTTTCCAAAAAAGCATTGTCGTTACTGAATTTAATGCCCAATTTTTCCATCACATTGCTCGAACCAGAAATGGAAGAAACGCCGTAATTTCCGTGTTTTGCTACTTTAATTCCCGCTCCGGCTGCCACAAATGACGCCAAAGTGGATATGTTGAAAGTGTCTTTTCCGTCGCCACCTGTTCCGCATAGATCGATGGTGTTGTAAGCGGATAAATCGACCCGAACGCATAATTCCAGCAAGGCTTCACGGAAACCAGCTAACTCTTCAATGCTAATGCTTCTCATCATATAAACGGTCAAAAAGGAAGCGATTTGGCTTGGATTATAATTCCCGTTCGAGATATTTACCAAAACGGCTTTCGCTTCTTCTTTCAAAAGAATTTCGTGATTGATGAGTCTATTTAATATAATTTTCATTTATGATTTCTTTTTATTTTCTGACATATATTTTAAATAATCAACAATTTCCTGCGATTGCTGTTTTGAAATTCCGAGCGTTGGCATTTTAACTTTGTTTCTAAAAGAAGTCGGATTCACGATATAATTGACGAGCTCGTTTTCTTTCCAATATTCGGTGACGCTTTTCGGATAATTTAATTCCGGCCCCATTGTTCCTCCAATTCCGTTTATCGAATGGCAGGTTAAACACTGATTTTTGAATAAAACATAACCCGATTCCAATTTTTTGTTTTTTAGAGGATATAACTCTATTGTTGATTTATTCAGCGGTTCCAGATGCATTTTTACCAAATTATAAGGCCATTTGTAACGACTGTCTTTCTCTGAAACCGAAGTATAAACGATATAAAACGGTTCGGCATTCATTTCGTTTCCATCCTTTACAATTGGTTCCCAATTTGCACCTTTTGAGGCATCAACATCTTGGAATGCCAAGTAAGGATTTGCATTTAAAAACAACTCCAACGGCATTTCTGGTTTGTAACCATCGATACATTCGAATACAATTTTCGTGTTTTTGGGATCAATTTTAGTTAAGTCAATTTCATTTTTGATAAGAATTGATGCGTTCACAGCATTGTATTTCTTCTCTTTATGATAAACAGGATCATTTGCGATTGTTACAACCGTGTCTTTTCCAAGTCTGTTTTTTTTCTGTAAATCCAATAAATCCAACTTGATTTCTGTTGGGACAATACTCGTTGTTTCTACTTTTTGCTCTTTCTTTTGACTACAAGAGAGGAAGCTAAAAATAAAAAAACAAGAAATTAAAATATGGATTATTGGTTTATTCAAAATGTTTTTTTCAGACTTTATGATTAATTTTTTACCCAGTTTTCTAAAATTTTCTTTCCGTTTGGTGTCAAAACACTTTCGGGATGAAATTGTACGCCTCGAACATCAAAATTTTTGTGTCTCAAAGACATTACTTGTCCGTTTTCGTCGAAAGATGTAGCTTCAAGAACATCGGGCAAATTGGCATCAACAACCCAAGAATGATAACGACCCACTTCGAATTCATTTCCCAACCCTTCGAATAAAAGCTCATCATCCACCGATGTTTTTACCATTGTGGCAACACCGTGATAGACTTTGTCTAAATTAGAAAGTGTTCCGCCAAAAACCTCTCCAATGGCTTGTTGACCAAGGCAAACGCCAAGGATACTTTTTGTTGGGCCATATTTAGCGATTACAGCTTTCAATAAGCCTGCTTCATCAGGAATTCCAGGCCCTGGCGAAAGTAATATTTTATCGAAGATTGCGATTTCGTCAATATCAAATTCATCGTTTCTATAAACGGTTACTTCGCAATTTAAATCTTCCAGATAATGCACCAAATTGTAGGTGAAGCTATCGTAATTGTCTATGACTAGTATTTTCCCCCTAACCCCCGAAAGGGGAACTGTTGGAATGGATATATTGTTGTTCATTTTGTTTGATTTTTTATTTTTTTTAATTTTTAGGCTCGACTCTCTCACCTTCGGGGAGAGCTGGGGTGGGGATTATATTGTTTCTGCCAAATCTAACGCTTTATTCAAGGCCAATAGTTTATTGTAAACTTCCTGCATTTCGCTTTCCTCGTCTGAATCGGCTACAATTCC
>Ga0208115_1000330_pt1 | contig 11641 bp, 9 predicted proteins | sample LakWasMeta4_LOW4_2_FD_183856 | JGI IMG/M metagenome (GOLD analysis project Ga0208115, IMG submission 183856) | Freshwater sediment methanotrophic microbial communities from Lake Washington under simulated oxygen tension - Sediment Metagenome... | ecosystem: Environmental > Aquatic > Freshwater >...
CGTCGCCGACACCGTCGCAGTCGCCCACGGGCTGTGCTTCATCGCGTTGACCACGACCAAACCCAGCACCGCGATCAAAATGATCATGATTGCAAAGGTGCCGATCAGCGCCGCCGTGCCGCCCAATGCGCCCAGCTCGTCGCGCGCCATTTGCCCCAAACTTTTGGCATCGCGCCGGGTTGACAGGAACAACGTGACCATATCCTGCACGCAGCCGCCCAACACCGCGCCGAACAATATCCACAACGTGCCCGGCAAATAGCCGAACTGCGCGGCCAGCGTCGGCCCGACCAACGGCCCGGGACCTGCAATCGCGGCGAAATGGTGGCCGAACACGATCCATTTGTTGGTCGGCACAAAATCGCGGCCGTTATCCAAACGTTCGGCCGGCGTCGCCCGCGTCTCATCGACGACCAGCACCGTGGCGGTAATCCAGGCCGCGTAAAAGCGGTAGGCTATCGCGTAAATGCACAACGCGGCGGTTACGAACCACAGCGTGTTGATGCTTTCGCCGCGATTCAACGCAATAGCGCCTACGGCCGATGCGCCCAGCACGGCGATCAGTATCCAGATTGAGTTTTTCAGTAGATTATTCATCAGGCATCTTCTTAATTATTGATGTTTAATGGTGAAACAAGGAGGGAATTATCCTTGAAAACTATAGTGTTGGGATAGAGTTATCGTTGATGGAGCTGTTTTGGAATGCTGTCATTCCGGCAAGATATGCATTGTCGAAAATTCGCAAACATACTTAGCTAAGTGCAACAGATGCCCGAGTTTTCTAAATAACATATAGTGGCGAAATATCAGGGACCGGGTACAGCAAGTTTAATTATTAAACGGAATAGCTCTACAACTTCGAAAGTACGCGTAGCGTACCCGGCTGAAAAACAGCGAATACCGCACCCCCGCACGCTATGAAGTGAACGGCCAAATCAAGGTCCGCGTACTGCCTATACTGTGATTCAGTGGAATAAATTGGTTGAACGTTTGTATTAGCAACAGTAGGGTGGGCCAGCTGTTTTGCCCACCATTTGCATCTCAGGGTTGTTCCGCGCGGGCACGAACAGCATGTGCCCACCCTACCTGACTGGCGCGAATCCGCCTTACAGCGTTGTTGCAACATACATAAATTCAGGTTATGAAGCAGTTGAAACTAATTCTGGAAGTTATCAAAGAAAACAAGTGTTTTCAAAAGCCCAGAACAAACGGGCGATACAACTGCCATAACCCCAACAGACTCACCGTTACCAAACCGCCGCCGATCCAGCGTTTAAACATCAAGTCGTTGTGCATAATCGCGTTATGCGTTTTCAAGCCCACTATATGACCTATTGCGGCAATCGGTAACAGCGCCAGCGCTGTTAGAAAATGCAAATCAACAGACAGGGCAATAAACGTCGTCATTTTGATGCTGACCAACGTGAACCATAGGATAAACAAGGTGTCTCGCAACTTTTCTTTGCTGACATTGCGCATATAGACCGCGACCATCAACGGCGCGCCGGTCAAGGAAATCCCGGCAACGTATCCGCCTAACATTAACAGCCCTCTATCTGCCCACACATGTCGACTCTGGATGCCTCGGTTAAGCAGCCAGGTAAAGCCATAAAACAAGGTGACCGAATAGATAAAGCCATTCAGCCATAACACCGGTAGATTCAGCAGTCCAAAAATGCCTACGAAGGCGGCGGGAATAATGTAAATCGCGGAAGAGCGCAAATACTGCCAATCGACATTATGTAAGCGGTTAAACAATGTTAAGCCGGAGAAAAACAGTAAATGCACGCCGATGATAGGCAGCCATAACAGCGGGTTGTTATGGATGAACAGCATTAGCGGCAATCCCAGCGCGGCGCCGCCGAAACCCAGCCCGGTCCGGACAAAACCGGTCCAGACGAACACCAGGGCAATTGCGAGTATTTGGTAAAGAGAAAAATCGAGTAACGTCATTGAAGAATAATCTGCCTTATTTTGGTCTGTTTATTTGGCTCAACGGTAAGCCGGCAGGGCAAATTTTACCACGCGAACGGAGTCACACACGGACGGGGTCAGACCTTACATTTGACGCCTCCTATTTCCTTTTATATCAAATGTAAGGCCTGGCGGCCCCGTCTGCGCGTTTTTTTCGTATTTCGACCTTATTATTCCCGGGGCTGCTTTAAAGTTTCATAAACTTCGATGACTTCGCATTTTTATGTCTGCAAATCTGGGATTATCTCCGCCTGCAGTACAAGATCCTATATCCACAAAAAAAACCATTAGAGCGCTAAGGCGATACTGTCATTTATAGGCTGAGTCGTAGCGCGCCCCTAACCCATCCAAGGAGTTCTGTAGAGTGACTAGATTATTGAAAGCCCTGACCCTGTTTTTTGCGGTTTTTCTCGCTGTTTTCTCAGTATCGCCGCCCGGCTGGGCGCAAGAGGCCCAAGAAAACGCCGATTCGCCACTTCCGCCGGCGGATTGGAAGGATGTTTACAATCCTTCAGTGGTGCGAAGCCTTAATGTGAAACTATCCGAAGCGGATTATCAGACCATACAGGCCGATGAAACATTCGAGATCGAAGTGCCCGCTACTTTCTGGTTGGACGGCGACAATACCGTCGATTCGGTAACGGGCGAGATAAAGCCGGCCCAATATAACATCCTGATTCGCCGTAAATCCGCCACGGCCATTGGTGAAAAAATCAGCTACCGGATAGATTTTCAGGGCGACCGCTGGTATGACCTGAAAAAACTCAGTCTGGAAAACGGCGATGACAACAATGTGGTATCGGAAGGACTTGCATGGCAATTGCATAGATATGCCTCTAACGTGAGTACGAGCTACCAGCCGGGGCTGGCGGCATGGACTACCCTGGCTATTCATGTGGTCAAGGATGCCGTCGACGAAGACGGCCATCACGTGGTTGAATCGAGGCCGCAGGGCGTCTATTTGAACGTGGAGTTCGTGGATAAACATTTCCTACGTCACCGCGATATCTGGAATGCAAAAAGCACTTGGCTGTACAAGCAGGACGATATCGGCAAGCCAGAGCTTAAAGAAGCGCCTGTAGACCTGGATAGCGACGCCTACCTGGCGCTGAATTATTCGCCATTCCAGGGAAAATTTGCCGATGCTACGCCATTGGATCCTCTGCTTGAGGAAGACCTGAATTACTGGATCGATATGGATACCATGCTTCGGGTTGGAGCCGTCAATGCATTTACGGACAACCCCGATGAGCTTTTCACCAAAGGAAAGAATTTCTTCTGGGTCGATTTTAAGGTGGGGCAACGCCTTTATTTCCCGTGGGACCTGGATGCCTCGATCCGCAGCACTTCGGCGGGAATTTACGGCACTGCAAGCGCCTCCACAGGCAAGAAAGGCTCTACCTCGGTCAGTCAGAACGCCTACCAAAGCGTAATCCTGAACCATCCCAAGTTCCGCACTCAGTACAATGCCCTGCTCACGGAACTGCTGGACGGGGACGGCCCTATGAATCCCGAGTTTCTGGTTGCGGAAATCGAGGCTTTCGAACAAGTTCTGACTCCCCGCTTATTGGCCGATCCGAATAACAAAATTGGAACGACCGAAGAAAGTATCCACGACTATTTCGCTTATTTAAAACAATGGGTGGTCGAGCGTTCCCAAAACGTGCTGTCGCAAATACAGCAGAACGGGGCGCCGGCGCCGAGAGCGGATTATTAATTATTGTTCCTTAAAATTTTAGGCACACGGACGCTCACTATTCCGAACGAACCCAAAGACAGCCGAAGCGGTATTTCGATAAGGCTCTCTCGGTAAGCCAGGTTGGGAGCGTCCGATAAGAAGAATTATGAAAAGTTTTTCCGTCCGTTGGGCCAGGGCTTTTCAAAAACGAGATTTCACAAAAAATAATGGTGTGCCGAAAGTCAGGCCGCTATTTCCATATTCTTGAGCAAAATTATGTTTGACTCTGTAACCGCGCAAACCGCTGCTGAAAACGCCAGCAGTTGGACCCTGATATTCACCATCCTTCTATCGTTCGTGCTCTCTACACTGCTGGCGTATACCTATCAGAAAACATTTAGAGGCTTGTCGTATTCCCGTAACTATGTGCAGTCCATCGTATTGATTTCGATTATTGCCGCAGTCGTTATTCAGTCGGTGGGTGACAGCATGTCGCGCGGCATAGGGGTTATGGCGGCGATGTCTATCATCCGGTTTAGAACCAATTTTAAAGATCCGCGCGATACCCTGTTTGTGTTTGCTTCTCTGGCAGCCGGTATTTCCTGCGGCGCTTATGCTTTTAACGTGGCCATCATCGGCACCATTGGCTTCGCCATGGCTGCTATAGTTTTGTACTACTCTCCTATGGGGCCAAACTATTACTTCGATGGCATGATCCGCTTCAATCTTCCCACCGACAACGAAGCCCAAAAGCAGTTGGAAATACTGCTACATAAATACTGCCGAGCTTTCGCGCTGGTTACGCTAAGGGAAATTGCGCAAGGCCAGCGGCTCGATTACGCCTATCACATCAAGTTGCGAAAAAAAATGAGCCATGAAAACCTGCTAGCTGAACTCAAGACAATCGACGAACTGCAAGGATTGAATTTGATGATGCAGGAAGCCACTGTGGATTTATGAGAAACATTCCATGAAAAAATTAGTTCTTCCCTTTTTTTTGGGCTTGGCATTGCTTGTCTTATTCGCCTTGGCCGACTCATTTAATAGTAAATCCGAGCACTTTTTCGGAATCGCCGATAACCGGGAGCAAAACATTAGTTTTCAATTTCCGGTTGAAATCATACAAAGCCTTGCAGTGGAGGGGGAAAATGTGCAGCAGGGAAGATTAATACTGGAAGTAAGGCAGCACGATTTACTTTCCAGCCAAACTATACTGGATGAACAAATCAGGAAAAACGAACTGGAAAAAAAAGAGGCAGAAAATACTATCGCAAGCCAAATCAAAAGTTTAACAGCTAAGAATCAGACCATTCTGGCGGATATCAATCATCAAATTCATGTGCTTGAGTCGAGGCTGGAGCAAAAACGCAAACTAATAAAGGGTTTTTCCGGCAATCCCGATGAAGAGATACCGCCTTTACCGGAAGCCACTGAAATTGCGGATCTTCGGGAAAAAAGCTATTTTTCGGCCAAGGCCATCCAAGCGGAAATTGATAACCTGAAAGCTCAGATGGGGGCCACGAACAGACCCGTCGATGCTCAAATTGCCGAGCTAAAAGACAAAAAAATCGAATTACGGCGGCAAAATAATAGTTTAAAAGTTACAGCCCAATTCAATGGGCGAATAGGAAGCATTTTCTATAGGCCCGGCGATCTGGTTCCCGCCTTTCAACCGATTATGTCGGTCCACAGCTCGATGCCTCTCAGCGTGAAAGGTTATATCCACGAAAATATCTTTAACGAGGTACAAGTGGGGCAAAACGTTTGGGTAAAGCCCATTACGCTGCATCAGAATAACCCGCCGTTAGAAGGCGTTGTCGTCAGTTTGGGCAACCGTATTGTGGAATATCCGGAACGTATCAAAAAGGACCCGATGATAAATGCCTGGGGGCGCGAAGTCGTAGTGCGGTTAAGTCGGGATAATTCGCTGCTTTTCGGCGAGAAAGTCGATGTGTTATTAAACGAAAAGACCTCTTTCCTGCAAAAGCTGTTGCCGATCAATAAAGCCGAGGCAGGTTCCAATAAAGGTTTCAAAACACAACATTTGCAGGAACTGCAGTCTACGAATTCTGATATTGATGTGAAAAGCATAGAAGCATCGGGATTACTCTGGAATCCTGAAGCCAATCATTATTTATTAATCAGCGATGAGCAGTATGACGAAGAATCGGGCATCTTCATTCTGGATAAAGATGTTGCGGTGACTGGAAAACTGACGATGCAAGATGATCTGTCGATAGACGATCTGGAAAGTATCAGTACCGACGGGGAATATATCTATGTGAGCAGTTCTCTGTCTTACAACAAGAAAGGTAAGTTAAATTCGAAACGTAAAAAGTTGCTGCGCTTCAAGTATCGAAATGACGCCATTATTTCTCAGCAAGAAATTGATTTATTTGAAGTATTAACGGCAGTTAAAGATGCCCAGGCAGGGACTCAATTGGCGATGTTTCTAAACTACGCCATGAGTGATCAGAGCATTGATATTGAATCGCACTTCGTCAGAAACAACGCGCTTTATTTAGGGTTTAAAGCGCCTCTGGCCGATGGGCGGTCAGCGGTTATTATTAAACTCGATGATTTGGAAGCGATTTTTGCAGGAGGCACGCCCTCCGCCGAGATTTGGCGGACGCTCACGCTGACAGATCCGGATTCCGGCGAACCCACCTCGTTATCGGACATGCTGTTAGTGGATGACCGTTTGTTATTACTCAGTGTTTCAAGGGGAGGCGCGAAAAAAAGTTATTTATGGAGTCACGATCTTAAGAGCGGGGCATTAGAAAATATACAGCAGTTCAACGACGCTTATGCGGAAGGCCTGGCTTACCGGCCGGACGAGGACTCGCTCGTTATCGTCTTCGACGAAGGAAAAGACACTATTTCTAAATACCGGACGGTTAAATTATGCTGCACTGCCCAGTCATCGTGAAGCTTAGAATACTGTGCGTTCCATTGATCTTGTTCGGCTTGCCGAAATTGGCCTTTGCCACGCAATTGCCGGCAATTAACAATTTCCTGCTGGCAGCGCAAACCGGCCTTGAAGAAGCGGATCCTTCAATAAAAAATAACCTCGAGCTTAAGGGATTAACTTCCTGGATCGAGAAAACGGAAATCAGAATCAACGAAGCCGACGAACTTAGTAAAAAAAGCAACTCTACGCAAAACTATGAAGTTCGCGTAGAGCCTAAAGCATGGGGACAGCGGGATGCCGAGCAAAAAATATTGCAACTGCGTTCTGACCAGGACGATGCGCTGTTCAGCCAGGCGCTGAACAACGAATTAAGCCGTCGTTATGCCTTCCTGATGGATGTCATAGAACAGCAAATTCAAACGCGTCTTTTGCTGGAAACGGAAGATTTGCTGCGCAAGCAAGTTCAGCTGAATCACAGCATGGTCTATGGGGCTGATACCGACTTCAATGAAGAAAAGTTCCTGGATGCCGAAATTGCTTCCGATCAGGTAAAGGACTTGATCGAGTTGCATCTGCATCGACTGAATGATTTACAAGGCCAGCTAAGATTGCCGGCTGATAGCCGGGAGACGTTGAGGGCGCCGGACCCTACCGGCCAGTGGCTCGTCTCCGTTCCGCAAATGCAAAAAATCATGGAACAATTCGCGGAGTATCAACAAGTGCCCGAAGTGGCTAAATCTCTTTTAGAGTTAGAACAAGCAAAAGCTGAAGATCAGCAAAAGAGAAGCAAGAACCGATTGGGTATAAACCTGCTCAGGTTTCGGGTGGACAATCGCGACAATGATGATCTCCGGCTAGGTTTTATGGTGGGCGTGAACGTTCCGTTAGGGACGGAAACTTTTCAAACCACTCAAAGCCATCATGATCTGTACGATGCCAGTGTTAAATACCGTGACAGCGTCGACACGGCGTCCCAAGATCTTGATCAAAAACGGGACAAAATGGCATGGCTGTTGAAGAAGTGGCTGTTCATTCAAAAACAGATGGACAAGCTGAAAGAGCGTTCCCAAAAAGAATATGCTACGGCCAATCCCAAATTGGCCTTGGCTTTACAGCTCGAACTCTCCAAAAAGCTCAACGAATCGGCAGGCATTCAGCAAGAAGCCTTTAGGCTCTATCTTAGCTATCTGGCCGCCTCCGGACAGCTGGCGCATCAACCGCTGCGAAATTGGCTGCATAACGCCATACCCGAATTGCATCCCATGGCGGCCGAAACTGCAGCGCATCGGTCCGGGTTTTAAGAAGAGGACGCTCATGTCGACGATTCATACACTACCTCCGGTTTTGGAGCGCTACGAATTAAAATATTTAATACCCAGTTCATATATCGAACCAATCACGGATTTCATCAGCCTGTATTGCTTATTGGACGATTACTCCCTGAAGGCGGAACCGGACGATTATTTTTATAAAGTCGGCAGTTTGTACTTTGACTCGCCCGGGTTCGAATTTTTAAAGCAACGTATCGGCGGCAAGGAGATCCGATTTAACATGCGTGCCCGTTTTTATGGCGACGGCGATAAGGCTCCGTATTTCCTGGAAATTAAACACAGGAACGGTATTTCCGGAGTTGTTACCAAATATCGCGCCACCGCGCAGGAGGAGCAATGGCCCCATATATTGACCGATCCCGCATTCAGGCCGGATACGTCGGAGCCGTCGGCTGAACAGGCCAACAAGGAGCTGTTCTTACGCTTGGCGACGACCTATGCGATAGAGCCGAAGATCCTGACGACCTATCAAAGACGCGCTTTTTTTTCAGTCATCGACGAATATGCGCGGGTAACCATAGATATCCGCAAGAAATATCGCATTCAAAACGATTACGAACTCATCAATACCTATGGCATGACCCACTATGACAATGAAACCATTTATGGTGTCCACGCCAAAACCGAAGCCAATGCGGTTCTGGAGCTAAAATGTCCGGTCGGTGCGGTACCGTTCTGGATACTGGATTTAATTCGCAAGTTTGAATTACAGCATCAAGGCTTTTCTAAATATGCGAGCAGCGTTCTCGTTCATCATTTCGATAACGGAGATTGGTATATGCCTTTCGACCGGGAAGCAAATATCGAATTTTCGGGGCGCTCTTGAGGTAGCGCTTCTCAAAAGGTTTTTTAGCTTCTTCGATCAAATCTGTCTGCCTTTACGGGTTAGGAAGGAGACGCCTCTAGCGCGAGCGCCATTGACGGATTTTACGCCGTCCGCCGCCAGCAGCTTAGGCAATGCTACGGTTTGTTGTTACTCTCTTCGGTCACTTCCTTGTAAGTGACAAGTTTTAGCCCATGCCAGGCACACTAGGGCGGGCAGCAGCTTTTTCGTTGCCCGACAGTATTAGCCTATCTGACTTCGGGCATAAACAGCATGCCTGTTCTGTAAAAATATTGAATAATATCTACCAAAACCTCTAACACCATTAACCATGTCTCAAAACAAAACAATCCCAACCGTCAAAGGCGAATTTTTATTAGGCAGCTTACGCCAGATGAAGGCCGACTCGTTTCAAGCCCTTTGCGACTGGCAACGCGATTATGGCGATTTGGTCAGCTTCAGGCTGGCTACGCGCCATTTTTATTTGATCAGCCATCCCAAGTTGATTGAACAATCGTTGGCCAAACAAAGCGATGTCTTCGTCAAAATGTACGATCCGAAAAAACCTAACGGTCTGGCTTTGGTGTTAGGTCAAGGGTTGTTAACCAGCCAGGGCGAGCTATGGCAACGGCAGCGGCGGTTGATGCAGCCGGTTTTCCAACGCAGTAATCTGGCTTCATTGCTGCCGCAGATTGTCGAAGCCGGCAATCATTTATTGGCTAGATGGCGACAGCTGGGCGACGGCGCCCAAGTCAATCTGCCCGACGAAATGCTGCGAGTCACGCTGGAAGTGATCACGCAGACGATGTTCAGCACCAGCGTGCTCGATAAAGTCGACCGCCTCGCTCCCGCGTTGGACATCCTGCTCCGGTATGCAGCCAAGACGGCGATGAATCCTCTACGTCTGCCGCTGTTCATTCCGACCCAATCGAACCGGCAATTCAAAGCAGCCAAGACCCTGTTGGACGGCATCATTTATGAGATCATCGGCCAGCGCCGAAGCCAAGCTGCGGCGCACAATGATTTATTGGACATGCTGCTGAACGCGAGCGACGACAACGGCGACAAGATGTCCGACCGGCAGATCCGCGATGAAGTCATCACCATTTTTACCGCCGGCCATGAAACCACCGCGAATGTGCTAACCTGGACGCTGTACTTGCTGGCCCGGCATCCGGATGTGCTGGCTAAGCTGCGCCAGGAATTCAGTCAATTGCCGCAAGACCGCATGCCGACGGCGGAAGACTTGCAACAGCTGGCCTACACCAGAGCTGTGCTGAACGAATCCATGCGCCTCTACCCTCCTGCCGGCATTTTAATGCGCAGGATCAGCAAAGATACCGAGGTTGACGGGTATTCGTTGAAACAAGGCCGGTTGGCAATTTTCAGCATTTACAATATTCACCATCACCCGGATTTCTGGCAGCAGCCCGAGCAATTTAATCCCGAACGCTTCTTAAGCGACGAAAGCCGCCGCTTTGTGTTTATGCCGTTCGGCACCGGAGAACGCGTCTGTATCGGCAATCATTTTGCGCTGCTGGAAAGCCAGATTTTACTCAGCATGATTTTGCGGCGTTTCGACGTGCAATTGCTAAATACCGAAGAAGCCGAAGTGGAAATGGCGGTGACGCTGAAGCCTAAAGGCGGCATGCCGGTCACGCTAATCGCTCGTAACGGGCTTTAATCGCCCGGAGCCGATTTTTCTACCAGTTCGGCCATGCCGGCTGGCCGTTCTCTTTAAGCCCTTGCACCACCCCTGCCCGGTTCCGCGGCGGTTGGTTCTGGCTGACTTTCCACTTGCCTTCTAAACGGGTAATGCTGATTTCAATGCCGACGACGGCTTCGATCAGTTTTTCGGTAAAGTCGGCAGGCGCATCCGATACCGCCCAAGGTTCGGCGAAACCGGCCTCGTGATCGGCGGTCAGCATTTCAAGCTGGGCTCGCAGCCAGACCGCATCGTCAATAATGCACAAAGTTCCGTAGGCGTGGACGGCGGCATAGTTCCAGGTCGGCACCACTTTGCCTGTTTCCTGCTTGGTCGCGTACCAGGACGGGCTGATATAGGCGTTGAGACCTTGGAATACAGCCAATACTTCGACTTCTGATGCAAGATCATTCCAGATCGGGTTAGCCCCGGCGACATGGCCGGTCAGCACCCAAACGGTGAAGCGCCAGCCGTCAAATGCAGCGGGATGTGGTTGGCATTGAGCCCGGCCGAAAACAACGTACCACTGCTGTCAGCGGATAGGCGCGCATAAGCTCGTGCATGGTGCCAATATCCGGCTGTTCAAAATGGGCGGATATATACATGGTCGTGTTCCTCAACGCAAAAAAAAGCCCGTCATGAAGACGGGCTTTTTAAACGCTCAAACCAATTTACAATTAGTTTTTGGTTTTATCAACGATTTGGTTCGCTTTGATCCAAGGCATCATGCTGCGCAGTTTGGCGCCGACCACTTCAATCGGATGCTCTGCATTCAGGCGGCGTTTTGCAGTCATTTCAGGATAGTTGGTCATGCCTTCCAGAATGAATTGCTTCGCGTATTCGCCGTTTCTGATGTTTTTCAACGCTTCGCGCATCGCCCAACGGCTTTCTTCATTGATAACGCGTGGACCGGTGACGTATTCGCCATACTCTGCATTGTTGGAAATCGAGTAGTTCATGTTGGCGATGCCGCCTTCAAACATTAAATCAACAATCAACTTTAATTCGTGCAAGCATTCAAAGTAGGCCATTTCAGGCTCATAACCCGCTTCAACCAAGGTTTCAAAACCCATTTTTACGAGTTCAACTGCGCCGCCGCATAATACGGCTTGTTCGCCGAATAAATCGGTTTCACATTCGTCGCGGAACGTGGTTTCAATGATGCCTGAACGACCACCACCAATAGCAGAGGCATACGATAAACAAATCGCTTTCGCTG
>Ga0208115_1000332_pt1 | contig 11613 bp, 5 predicted proteins | sample LakWasMeta4_LOW4_2_FD_183856 | JGI IMG/M metagenome (GOLD analysis project Ga0208115, IMG submission 183856) | Freshwater sediment methanotrophic microbial communities from Lake Washington under simulated oxygen tension - Sediment Metagenome... | ecosystem: Environmental > Aquatic > Freshwater >...
TTCTAACGTGGGCTTTGCCGTGCCTATATCCATGCCTTTAAACACCAACGCCGAATCAACGCTGATAATTTCGCCATTGAGTGCGTTTGCCAGTTGTACCGCTAACGCACTTTTGCCAGAGGCAGTAGGACCCATTAAAAAAAGGGCGGGGGGTAGGTTTTGCATAAAAGTGAATTAGGTTAGTTAATACGGGTATAAAAATGCCTACTGACCACGCAAGAAAAATCTATCAAGGTCTTGCTTGGATAATTCTACCCACGTTGGTCTGCCGTGATTGCATTGCCCGCTGCGTTCAGTTTGTTCCATATCGCGAAGTAAGGCATTCATTTCTGTAATGGTTAAACGGCGATTTGCCCGCACGGCACTGTGACAGGCAATGGTTGCCAATAGCTCATTGGATTGAGTTTGAATACGTTCACTCATGCCTTGTTCACTTATATCCGCTAACACATCGGTGATTAAACCTGCTACATCCGTTCCCGCTAGCAAGGCAGGGCTGGCGCGTAAGATGATAGTTTCAGTTCCCGAACGAGTCAGTTCAAACCCCAGTGATAGAAAAAAATCGTGGTGGTGTTCAACTAACTCGGCTTCTGCCGCACTTACTGTGATTTTAATCGGCAATAATAACGGCTGGCTGGGAATTGCGCCTTGTTGGCATTGCTGTTTTAAGCGTTCATAAGTGATGCGTTCATGGGCAGCATGAGCATCAACTAAGACGATGCCGTTAGCAGTTTGCGACAAAATATAAATATCGTGCAAATGCGCGATGGCAAAACCTAAAGGCGGTATAGCAGTTGTAATTGGTTGAGGCGGTTCTACGTCAGAATCTTTAGGGTGTAGGGATGAATACGCCTGTAAGGTTTCCGTGACGCTAAATGGCAAGGACGCTTGTTGATATGGATAAGGCGCGTCTGAGTGTGTGGGTATGCTGGCTGGTAGTGCAGTCATGGTTGATAGCAGACTTTCATTAAGCCAAGTGCTAGTAGGGTCAAGCGTGGCGGCAGGTCTTAGCTGTGCTAATGAGCGATGTAAAGCACTGAATAAAAAATCATGCACTGACCGACCTTCTCGAAACCGAATCTCCAGTTTAGCGGGGTGTGCATTGACATCGACTAAATGCGGGTCTAGGGTCAGATATAACACAAACACCGAATGCCGTCCTGAAAACAACACATCTTGATAGGCTTGTTTAATGGCATGAGAAACTAATTTATCGCGTATTAATCGCCCATTGACATAAAAAAACTGCATATCGGGCTGACTGCGGGAAAACGTGGGCAAACTCACCCAACCCGTTAGCTGCATACCTGAGGCGGCAACATCAATTGCGACTGAATTAGCCATAAAGCCAGAACCACAAATCCCCGCAATCCGTTGTTGTTGCTCAGTCTCGCTAGTGGCTGGTTTAAGTTTTAGGATTTCTTTTTGATTATGGGTCAGCGTAAAACCGATATTAAAACGGCTGAGAGCCATTTTTTGTAACAGCGATTCAATATGGGCAAATTCAGTTTTTTCCGTTTTTAAAAATTTGCGCCGCGCGGGGGTATTATAAAACAAATCACGCACTTCCACCGTTGTACCTTGTGGGTGCGGGTCGGGTTGTGGGTCAACATATTGTTCTGAACCATCGGCACTGACCCGCCACGCGCACGGCGCGTCGGCAATGCGTGAAATCAAGTTTAATCGAGAAACCGCGCTGATACTGGGTAACGCTTCACCGCGAAACCCCATGCTGGTGACGTGTTCCAAATCAGCTAGGTTGCTAATTTTACTGGTGGCATGACGCGATAACGCAAGAAACAAGTCATCTTTAACAATACCACAGCCATCATCTCTGATTCTTATCAGCCGACTACCACCTTGTTCTATGTCGATGCTAATGTGAGTCGCGCCTGCATCAAAGCTGTTTTCCAGCAATTCTTTAACAACGAAACAAGGTCTTTCAACGACTTCGCCCGCTGCAATCTGGTTTATCAGTTGAGTGGACAATAAGTGAATGCGCATGAACAAGCCTAAAGCAAAAAAGCGTATTTTAACTGAGATGTAACAAAGTCGCTAACCACAGCAACCGATCAATTAACTAACGGCTTAACTTAATAACTGTGCGGTTACTTGGGCGAAGTACGGGATTATTAAGCATATCTTTGTTAAAATAACATATTGATTTAATATTTTAATTAGCTAAAGGTAAAAATTATGCCGCATAGACGTTTTAAAAAGAGTAGTCCAAAATCCCACATTACCACGCTTCCTAATTTGGGCATGGATAGAAAACACATGGAGGCAGATTTTAAACGCTACTATGGTCATAGACTCGGCAGAGATGAAAACTGCCTTTCGCTACATTACGCCTATGAAGCATTGTCTTTAGCGATTAGCGACCGTCTCACTGAACGTTGGAAAAAAACCTACAACGCTTACAAAGATCAAGATTGTAAAAGAGCTTATTATTTATCAATGGAATTTTTGATGGGACGTACTCTCAGCAATGCCATGATTAATCTGGGCATTAACGATGTTATTGATAAAGTTTTGTATGACGTGGGCTTAGACCTTGAAGAATTGGTGGAGGCAGAACCAGATGCAGGTCTGGGTAATGGTGGCTTAGGTCGTTTAGCAGCCTGCTTTATTGATAGTTGTGCAACGTTACAATTGCCTGTTACAGGTTATGGCTTGCGTTATGAATACGGTATGTTTTCGCAAGATATTATTAATGGCGAGCAGATAGAAAAACCAGATCATTGGTTGCGTAACGGTAATGTCTGGGAAATTGAACGTCTTGAATACACGCAAAAAATTAAGTTCGGTGGACGTACTGAAACGCATACCGATGAAAATGGTCATAAGCGCGTGTGTTGGGTTGATAGTCATGATGTTCTCGCTGTTCCTTTTGACACCCCCATTCCAGGTTATCAAAACGGCACAGTAAATACCTTACGTTTATGGAAAGCCGCCGCGACCGATGAATTCGATCTACAAGAATTTAACGAAGGCGATTACGCGGAATCAGTCGCGGCAAAAAATACCGCTGAAAACATCACGATGGTGTTATACCCCAATGATGCCAACGAAAACGGCAAAGCCTTACGCTTACGCCAGCAATATTTATTAGCGTCAGCCAGCTTACAAGACATCTTACAAACATGGGTTGGTCGTCATAATAATGACTTTACTGATTTTGCCGCAAAAAATGCGTTTCAATTAAACGACACCCATCCTAGTATTGCGGTTGCCGAACTAATGCGCTTATTGATGGATATTCATGGTTTATCGTGGGATAAAGCATGGGCAATCACTAAAAGCACGATGGCTTACACTAACCACACATTGCTACCCGAAGCATTGGAAAAATGGTCAGTTGGTTTAATGAAAGAGCTGTTACCCAGAATAATGGAAATTATTTTTGAGATTAATGCCCGTTTCATGGCTGAAGTGTCATCTCATTGGCCTGGTGATAAAGACCGTTTAGCGCGTATGTCACTGATTGAAGAAGGGCATGAGCAAAAAGTGCGTATGGCTTATCTAGCTATTGTCGGTAGTCATTCAGTCAATGGCGTTGCTGCGCTACATTCAAAATTATTGCAACAAGGTCTGTTCCATGATTTCTATGAGTTATGGCCACAAAAATTCAACAATAAAACTAACGGTGTCACACCCCGTCGTTGGTTGGCAATGTGTAATCCAGAACTGGCTGAATTAATTACAGATACTATCGGTGATGGCTGGATAACAGACTTATCTTTGTTGCAAAAACTAACGCCTTATGCAGATGACGCAACGTTTCGTAGTCGCTGGCACAAGGTTCAACAAGATGCTAAGCAAAGGTTGATTGAGTATAAAAAACAAGAGCTGGATATTGATTTGGATGTCAACGCCTTGTTTGATGTTCAAGTAAAACGTATTCATGAATATAAACGTCAGTTATTAAACGTCCTGCATGTCATTCACTTATACGACCGTATCAAACGTGGTGATACGGCTAACTGGACAAATCGTTGTGTATTAATCGGTGGCAAAGCCGCTCCTGGTTATTTCATGGCAAAACGCATTATCAAGCTGATTAATAACGTCGCCAACGTCGTCAACAATGATCCTGATGTCGGTGACAAATTAAAATTAGTCTTCCTGCCTAATTATCGCGTATCAGCCATGGAAAAAATTTGCCCAGGTGCTGATTTATCTGAACAAATTTCTACCGCTGGTAAAGAAGCCTCTGGTACGGGCAACATGAAATTCATGATGAATGGCGCGATTACCATTGGTACTTTAGATGGTGCGAACATCGAAATTCGTGAAGAAGTCGGCGATGATAACTTCTTCTTATTTGGTTTGACAGAAGATGAAGTGGAAGATTTGCGTCATCACTACGATCCTGTTTCAATCATTAATCATGATGAAGACTTACAACGAGTAATGAACTTACTGGAGTGTGGACATTTTAATCAATTTGAACCCACTACGTTTGACTGCATCATTAACTCTATCAAAAGTCCTAATGATCCTTGGATGACCATTGCTGATTTCCGTAGCTTTATCAATGCTCAAAAACAAGTAGAAGCCGCCTATCAAGACACTGATCGTTGGACGCGCATGAGTATTTTAAACACTGCGTGCAGTGGTAAGTTTTCTACTGACAGAACCATTGCCGAATATAACAATGACATCTGGAAACTCACTCCAATCCACGTTGATAACAACTACTAATGCTACACATTGTTTTGTATGAGCCAGAAATTCCAGCGAATACGGGCAATATTATTCGGCTATGTGCCAACACAGGGGCGCAATTACACTTAATCAAACCCTTAGGGTTTGAATTGGATGACAAAAAATTGCGCCGCGCAGGTTTGGATTATCATGAATGGGTGGCGGTGCGAGTTCACGACTCGCTCGCCACTTTTCTAACTGAAATAAAACCGCCGCGTGTGTTTGCCTTAACCACCAAAGGCAAACGCGTCGTCAGTGAGGTGAATTTTCAAGCCGAAGACGCGTTATTATTTGGCCCTGAAACGCGTGGACTTCCTGCCTCTGTCCTAACTGAACTGGGTGAGACACATTGTTTGTATTTACCGATGACCGCGACCAGTCGCAGTTTGAATTTATCCAACACAGTATCCATCGTGCTGTATGAAGCATGGCGACAATTGGGATTTGTGGGGGCGTTGATTAAATAGTTCTTTCTCATGAAAATAAACCTGTCTGAGCAATCAGACAGGTTTTTTTATGCCTTAAGCATCGTAGGGTGTCGCATTGCACACCCTGTGTTTATTTAATCGAAATGATGGATTGCGCATTGAGTCATAATGGTATTAGTCGCAATCTTCGCAAATCGCTTTAATACCAAGGTGAAGCACGATGACCGAGACGGCAATCACGGCGGTTTGCATAAAAGCGGTGGTTACGCCCATGCCCATTAAAACACCGCCAAACGTTTTCAGCATACTTTCATTTTCTAAGTCGCCGTATTTTTTCCATTGCGTATGTAACATACCGCCTTCAACGCACAAATCTTGTTTTGCGGCGTGGGCGAATTTTTTTAAAAAGCTGTCGGCAGGTTCGTTGGTGGCTTGTTCTAAGGCAGCGGCTTGTTTTTTCGGTAAGCGTCGTTTTTTGCCGCTACGGACGGCTTTTTGAATATCCGCGCCTTCCTCGCTGTTGGCAAGTTCGCTCAGTTGCGCATCAATTTCAGTGGACAGGGTTTGTAATTCTTGTTCGGTAAAGTGCATGGGATTCTCCGTGGTGGTTATGAATAACTTATCGGCTTGGTTTATCAATCAAACAAGCTGGCTAGCTTATCAGGCTGGTTTATGCCCAGTAAAATCAGGTGAATAACAGCGGCATCGGTATAATCTAAGGGTTCAAGTAAACACGTTTCGTTGCGTTCACCGTTTAGAATCTGCTGTATGGCTAACACTAACTTATCGTTACCTGCTTGTTTTAGCCTCTGTAAATCCGTGCTTAATTTTTCATCAACGTCTTGTTTAACCACTGCGTTGATGACTTTGGCAATTAACCAGCTATGTTGTCGCATTTGCGTAGGCATTCCTTTATAGCGTAAATAACTGTCTCTGGCATCCTGACGGTATCGCGCCGCTTGTGCATCGCCTTGTTGTTCGGTAATGTTTGCCAATATATTGTAAGTTGTCCAAATTTCTGAGCTGGCGGCATCTAAAGTTTTCTTAATAGCTAAGGCTTGTTCGGCTAACTGCCGTGCTTCAGCTAAACGGTTCGCTTGCTTTTGTAATAAATCAGCGAGGTTGTTTAAACTGTTGGCTAAGTTTTTTGGATTACCGTCTTTCTGCACCTCAATCGCTTTGCGATACCAGCTTTCAGCGACATCCAGCTTGCCTTGTGCTTCGGTCACTATCGCTAAATTATTCCAAGTGCGAGCCGCACCCGCTAAATTGCCCAAGTCTTGTTCAATTCTGGCAGATTGTCGATAGGCATCCTCGGCGGCTTGCCATGCTTTTGCTTCGTCATAAAGATACCCCAACTGATGCCATGCAATAGCTACTGATTGCGGTTCATTCAGGTCTGAAAACAGTTTTAGCGCGGCTTGATAACGTTGTTCTGCGTCGGGCAAGTCGCCTTGTAACATTGCCAATCCTCCTAATTGTCCCTGCACCACCGCTATACCGCGTGTATCGACTCCTATTTCTTCTTTAATCGCTAAAGATTGTTCATAATGACTTTTCGCCTCAACAAAATCACCACTCTGTCTAAAAACATCCGCTAAATCAGACTGCAACAGACCTATTTGCCGTTGTACGCTTGTCGATAGCTCTAATTGCTCAGCGACCGCTAAGGCTTGCTGATAACAGCTGATAGCCTCGTTTGTTTTACCTTGCTGTCCAAAACAACGCCCTAATCTGTTTAAAGTGATGCACAGGCTATGACTGGGTGTTTGCCTTAACACCTCGATAATGTCCTGATAAATGCTGATGGCGAGTGAGTATTGTCCAGTTTGATAGAACTGCTCGGCCTGCTGAGTGCGTGTTACAAACCAATTATCTGAACCAATATCAGAAGGGATTTTTTGTATTGCATCCGTCAGTGCCGCTTTATCCGCTGATAAGCCAAAGTTACCAAGAAACTTGATGACGCTATTCGCAAAATCCACCGCAAACGCATCACCCGTGTGCAACGCCGCATACACCGCCGCCAGTAAATTAGGCAATTCGCGCTGGGCGATAGCACAGGTGGCATGAGGATTTTTGCTATCTTCCCGATAAAGCCAGCCTGACAGTTGATAATAATGTTGTCGATAGCGTTCTGCTAACGCCTGTTGTTGCTCAGCGGTAAGTGCTTGCCACAACACGGGAGCTAAGGTGGGATGGAATTTGAGATACGGCGGCGCAATGTTTAAATGTGTTAAGTATTCGAGTTGAATCAAGCCTGTACTTTCTAAGGCAGGGCGTAAATCTGCCCATGCGGTTGCGTTGATTTCAGTAATTTTCGAAATCATGTTCTCTAAAGCCCCGCCTTGAAACACGCCTAAACGCTGCACTAAAGCGCGTTGTTCGGGCGATAAACGTGCTAAGGATAAATTCAGCGACGCGACTAAGGATTTATTTTCACTGTTTGTCGGGATAGCGTTTAACAAGACTTCTAAGCGTGCGCCTAAGTTGGCAGGACGGCAGAATTTTAATTCTCGACTTAAAATGGCGATGGATAAGGGATGAAAATCGACTTGGGCAAACAGTGTCAACAACACTGCGCGTTCAGGTGACTTAAAATGTGGTTCAGGCGGTAGTTTTTGCAGGCTTTGATAAAACGCCAGCGCGTCTGCTTCGGCTAAACCGCGTAACGGTAGTGATATATGTTGGAGCGAGCCTTCTTTAGGATACGCCGAATGCGCTGACTCAGCGGCGCGGGTGGTCAATAATACGCGGCTGTCACCTGCTTCTGACCACGCTTGTGCCGCTGTTAGCAGTTCAGACAACGCGGCAGGTTTTAGCGTTTCTAAATTATCCAAAATCACCAACGTGGCGGTGTGTTGTAAGGCTTTGGTGGCGGCGTTGCTATCAAGTAACGATTCATGCAACACGGTGGCTAAAGCGGCTACCGCAATACCGACAGCATTCACGCCTTGAAACGCGGCATAATCGACAAAACACACGCGCTGAAATAAACCCGTTTGCGACAACCACAAACCCGCTTCAATCGCCAGATAGGTTTTACCTTGTCCACCAAAACCCGTGATAGTCATACGGCGCGTACCTTGCACAAACGCGCGTTCGATTTGCCAGAGTTCCTTATTGCGTCCAAAAAATCCCGCTTCTTGTAAATCGGGCAGGTTGTGAACGGGTTCAGCATTGTCGATACTTTTAGGCGCGGTTTTGTTTAATAAACTGCCGTCACTGCTTGCTTGATACAGCGTGGGAACAAACCAATCGTGTAATTCTAATGGACTGTGTTGTGTGCCGCGTTGCCGTGTACCGCGTTGTCGATTGCGGTCTAAAAAACGCCGCGCCGTGTCTAAAGCTGAACCGATGGTTTTGCCTTTGGCTAAATTTGCATAAAATTCTTTAAACAATAATTCGGTGGTATGAACTAACACCGAATAACTCATTGCCAACACGGCAGGAATACCCGCATGAGTCAGCCGCGCCGCGACACTGTTTAACACATCATCACCGCCGACCGTAGCCGATTGACAGGCGGATAATACTAACAACGGTACTTTTTTCTGATACAGCGCGTTGGCTAAAGTTTCGGCTGAGATTAAATCTTTATCGCCGTCTTCATCTTCAAACAGTAAATAACCCGTGTTACTTTGTAAGCCGCCTTTGCTGAAATCGTTATCTTGTTTGGCAGTGTCCAAGTCTTTTGATTCATTGTGGCTAAACGCGCCATGACCATCAAAATGGATGATGTCAATCGCGGGTAAGTCGTCGTTTTCTAAACGGGCAACCAAGTTATCCAAGGTAGCAGGGCGTAAAAATTCCACGCTGACATTGGCATGAGTTGCGTGTATCGCTTGCAGCACCGCTTGTGCTTCGGAACGCGGATTTAAAAACCCTGCGCCTTTCGGACGGCTGACCACAAATAATAAACGCAGTTGATCTTTAGGCTGGATTTTAAAGGCTTTGCGCCCTGCACCCGCACCCGCATAACGTCTGCGTATGGATAAGTTGTCGTGCATTAAAAACGTGGCTTTGGGTTCGCACAATAATTCCCACGGCAAGGCTAAGATGTCCGATTGATTGGCACTGATGGTGATTAGCCGTTGTTCACCGCTTTCTTGAAAGCGATTAAAAACCCGCCGTGCGGTGGAATCGCTAAACACCGCGTTAAATAATTGCTCGCCCAATGGCTTGAGTGTTGCGGCAATTTTTTCCGCCTGCTCATCATCCACATCGGTAATATAGCTGGAAGCGTAAGTTTCTAAATACCAACTTAAATTTTCAAAATCATTGGGGACAAATGGTGAGGTAAAAGCGAGGGTTGCACTTTCATCGTCTTTGCATTTCATTAAAAATTGGTTGTTATTGGTAAAACGGATATTTAGCTCTAGTGTCATAGTTGTCCCCAATCTTGGTATTGTGACGTTTTATAGCCTGAATTGGTTTAAACGCGCAATTTATTTTCAGGGGACGTTACGATTCAGATTTTTGTTCGCGAGCGAGTAGATTTTGTACAGCGGTTAACGGTTCTAAGCCTTCGTATAATACTTTGTAGGTTTGTTCGGTGATGGGCATTTCAATACCGTATTTTTGCGCTAGTAGGTAGGTTTCTTTTGCGGCGAATACGCCTTCAATTTCTTGACCGATTTCTGCTATTGTGTCTTTATTAAGAGATTTTATCTTTAACTCCAGTTACTCTACAGTGTCCGCTGGCAAATCAAATTACTGTTCAAGCTCTGGAAAAGTCACGGTAAACTAAGACAGTGGCGTAAACTGTTCGTTATCATTGTTCAGCATTGAATCGCTTTAACGAGCTTGTGGGATATTTTTGAGTGTCGCCTTGTCAAAGATAGGCGAATCATTAGAGAGCAAGCGGCACGCTTAGCTGCTTATATTGATAATTTCAACGAATTAACTCAGTTGTTACACAAACTGATTGAGTATTTTTAAGTTAGTTGTCGTCAAAACACTCGAAAAAAACGCCCGAATACTTGGCAACAGGGCTTTATGAGTTGGCTTAAAATTGATGCGTATGCCCATGTTACGACACTCTCAACGTACGCGGTATAGGCAAGAAAACACCATTTGATTAGCAAATTGCAGTTGAATGGTTACGGTCTTTTTTCAAGGTTTTAGCTGTTAAAGGAGTATCCCATGAAAAGAAGAATATTAAACAAAACCTATCGCGTGGTGATGGCAACTTTGTTAGTTCTGTCAGGCGTGTCTTTTTCAAGTTACGTAGTCGAGAGTGGGGCGATTCCAAAATCTAAAGAAATGCTGACGGGGCATACTGCCCAAGCCATACCCAAGGTTGACTCCTTCGGAATTATCACCCACAAAAATGCCGCTCCAGATTCCTATATCGTGCAGTTCAAGGATGAGATGGTAGTGAGTAAAGGACAAAACCTGATGCTCAGCATGGAGCGTGCGAGTAACATCGCGGCGCGGGTCGTCGAGGATAATCAGCTCAAGAGCGTCAAGATGCGGCACGTCTTTAATGCCGCCATTCGAGGTTTTTCTGCCAAGATGAGCCACGAGGATGCAGCGATTTTGGTCAAAGACCCTAGAGTCTTGCTAGTGGAGCAGGATGCCTATGTTCACACCAACACCGTCTACACAAACCCTAGTTGGGCATTGGATAGAATTGACCAAGCCAACCCGACTCTGAACAACTCCTTTGCGACGACCCTGACTGGGGCTGGAGTTCACATTTATAACCTCGACGAGGGGGCTTTACCTACTCACACCGAGTTTGCTGGTCGTATCCAGTGCGGTGCCACCAATAGCCCAGACATTCAGAGCGGTATGTCGGGTGGCTGTGTCGAGGGAAATAAAACAATCAACACCAGCATTAACATCGGCAAAAAATCTTCCTACATTCCCTCGCCAGCAACCATTACTGGCAACAAAGTCATAGTGAATATCTCTGGCGGAACTGGCGATGCAGACCTTTATGTGAAGAAGGACTCTGCGCCTACTACTTCAAGCTACGATTGCCGACCCTACGCCTCAGGTAACACTGAGACCTGCGATATGTCTGCTTTCGGGGCGGGTACTTATTACATCATGGTCTACGGTTACAGTGCTGTGACTAAGCTGACCGTGGAGAGATTTGATGCTTGCGTTACCAATAGCCAAGGATCATACGGGGATGCCTGCGCAAGTGGCAAGAGTGGTTCGCACGGCACGGGTACGCTGAGCCTCTCTGGTGGAGCTACTGCGGGCGTGGCGAAATCTGCTACCCTGCACACGGTTCGGACGATGCCCAGCTCAGGCGACGGTCTCATGTCTGACCAAGTTGCAGGTTTCAACTGGGTTTTGGCGAACAAAGGCTCAAATATTTCTGTGATTAACCATAGCATAAAGGAGGATGGTATCTACACCATCCAAGACAATGCTATTACCGCTTGCGTCAACGCGGGAATATTCGTGGCGGTCGCTGCGGGTAATGAAATGGAGGACGCTGCAAAAACTTCGCCTGGCTCTT
>Ga0208115_1000336_pt1 | contig 11579 bp, 12 predicted proteins | sample LakWasMeta4_LOW4_2_FD_183856 | JGI IMG/M metagenome (GOLD analysis project Ga0208115, IMG submission 183856) | Freshwater sediment methanotrophic microbial communities from Lake Washington under simulated oxygen tension - Sediment Metagenome... | ecosystem: Environmental > Aquatic > Freshwater >...
CGAGACGCAGTCCACCACGCTGGGCGATTTCCACGTGCGCGTGCTGGCCGGATATTTTGCCCACCAGCCGGCGTGGCTGGCCCCGCTGGCGGGCGGCGACGCCGAGCACCACCGCGTCAAGCTGGAGCTGGAGGCGTTGCGCCGCTTCCTGAGCGTCCGCGAGATCCAGATCGCCGACCAGCTCGCGGACCTGGTCGAGGCCAAGCGCAACCTCGACCACCAGTTTGCCGGCCAGCGCCTGCTCAAGCTCTGGCTGTTCGCCCACATCCCGCTGACGTTCGCGCTGCTCGTGTTCACGGCCGCGCACGTCTGGCTCATCCTGCAGTATTCGCACCGGTAGTCCCCGATCCCCATGCGCCGCCTGCTGCAGAGCATCATCTACAACCGCAAGCTATACGACCGGCCGCAGGACGAGTGGACCTGCGGGCGCGCGGCGGAGTGCCAGGCCTGCGTGTTCGGCCCCGGCCCCAAGGGCGAGTGCCGCGCCACCGGCCAGTGCCTGCCGGCCAAGAAGGGCGACCGCTGGATCTGCACGCGGCCGATTTCGCTCGGCGCCGCGTGCGAGCCGGGGCCGATGCCCGACGGTTCCTGCGGCTGCCCGGTGCCGCCCTGCCGGCCGCAACGCAGCCTGCGCGCCCAGCGCGGCCGGGTGACCTGGCTGTTGTTCGCGTTCGCCCTCGGCCTGGTGGTCCTCGGCATCCTCGGCCGGCCGGCCGGCGAGTGGTCCAACCCCGGACCGCTGAGTTCCCATCATGCGATGTCGGCGCAGCGCTGCGCCGACTGCCACCTCGAGACCGGAAGCCTGGCCATCACCGCCACGGCGCGCGCCGCCCGGCACGAGGCACACGACCAGCTTTGCCTGCAATGCCATGATCTCGGCCCGCAGCCCCGCTCGCCGCACGGCGTGACCGGCGCGCAACTCGCCGCCCTGGCGCGCCAGGAGCCGGCGGACCACGGCACGCGTCCGCTCGCGCTGGCCGCGGTGCATGCGCTGCAGCCCGGCGGGCCCAAGGACCTCGCCTGTGCCTCCTGCCACGTGGAGCACCAGGGCCGCGACTTCGACCTGAAGCGCATGAGCGACCAGCAGTGCCAGGTTTGCCACCAGACGCAGTTCGCGGGCTTTGAGCGCGGCCACCCCGAGTTCAAGGACTATCCCTATGCGCGCCGCACCCGGCAGCGCTTCGACCATGTGACGCACTGGCAGCGGTATTTCCCCGACGCCAAGCTGACCGGTGCCGGCGCCCCGACCTCGTGCGCCTCGTGTCATGAGCCCGCGCTGGACGGTCGGCAGATGATGGTGAAAAATTACGAGCAGACCTGCGCCTCGTGCCACGACGGACAGATCAAGGGCGACGGCCGCACGGAGGCCAAGGGCTTCGCGTTTCTCCGCCTGCCCGGTTTCGACCGTGCGGCCCTTGAGGCGGCCGGCGAGGCGGTTGGCGAATGGCCTGACCGCGCGGCCCTCGGGCTCACGCCATTCATGCGCCGGCTGCTGGAGGGCGACCCGGCGGCCCGCGCCGCGTTGCAGGACCTCGGCCCGGCGAACATCACCGATCTGGCCAAGGCCACCCCGGCGCAGAAAGCCGCGGCGGGCCGTCTCCTGTGGAGCGTGAAGGGCCTGATCGCGGACCTGACCACCGAGGGCCAGACGGCGATCCTTCGCCGCCTCGGCCCGCGGCCGGCCGGCGCCGCGGCCATCAACCGCACGGGGCAGTTTTCCGCCGAGAGTTTGCAGGCGGCACAGCGGGCCTGGCTGCCCAACCTGCTGGCCGAGGTCGCGGCCTACCGCCGCGGCGAGAAACCGCCCGCACCGGCCGCCGCGGCTGCACCCGCACCGGCGTTTTCGCTCGCCGCACTCGAGTTCGATGACGCCGAGGCGCGCGTGGCCGAGGGCGGCTGGTATCGTCGCGACCAGAACTACACGCTCTATTACAAGCCCGGTGGCCACGCGGACCCGTTTCTCACCGCCTGGCTCGACGCCACGGCCGACGACGCGACCCCGACGGCCAAGGCGATCTTCAACCAGCTGTCGGCCGAGACGGCGCCCGGAGTCTGCATGAAGTGCCACACCATTGACCGCGTCGGCGGCCGGCAGACGGTCCAGTGGGACACCGCCCAGCCGCAGCCAGACCGGCGGCCGTTCACCACCTTCAAGCACACGGCGCATTTCAGCCTGATGGGCGACCAGGGTTGCGCGACCTGCCACGCGCTCGATGTGGAGGCGGACCACGCCCGCGGTTTCGGGCTCAACCGCGACCCGGCGCTCTTCCAGAGCAACTTCACGCCGATGAACAAGGCCACCTGCGCGACCTGCCACCAGCCGGCGAAGGCGGGCGACAGCTGCCAGCAGTGCCACAACTATCACACCGGCGACATGAAGACCCTGCGCCTGAACCCGGGCACCGCACCCGTCCTGGCCAGGCCGACGGCCTGGTCCGGCGATCCCTCGGAAACGAGGCTCTATTCGCTGGTCGCGAAGAACACGCGACCCTGACGCGGCTCAGGGCTTGGGCGCGTGGCGTTTCTGCAGGACGGCGAGGGCGTCGCTGAGCGACATCTTCTTCACGCGGAGCAGGACGATCAGGTGGTAGAGCAGGTCGGCGGCCTCGCCGGCGAACTCGGGCTTGTTGTTCTTCAGCGCCGCGAGCGCCGTCTCGACGCCTTCCTCGCCGACCTTCTGGGCCACACGGGCGACGCCTTCCTTGGCGAGTCGCACCGTGTAGCTCTTTTTGTCACCGCTCTTGATGCGGCCCACGATGGTCTGCTCAAGCTGGGCGAGGAAACCGACGCCGCTGGCGCCGGCATCGCCGAAACAGCTGACCGTGCCGCGGTGGCAGGTCGGGCCGTCGGGCCGGGCGGTCACGAGCAGGGTGTCGTTGTCGCAGTCGACCTTCACGTCCACGAGGTGCAGGAAATTCCTCGACGACTCGCCCTTGGTCCAGAGCCGCTGCTTGCTGCGGCTGAAGAAGGTGACCTTTTTCGTGCGCAGGGTTTTCTTGAGCGCGGCGGCGTCCATGTAGCCGAGCATGAGCACCTGCAGGGTGGCGGCGTCCTGCACGATGGCGGGAACGAGGCCGGAGTTTTTCTTCCAGTCGATTTTCGGGAGTTTCATTTTTCGATGCGGTCAGATGTTACGGGCGCGCCCAATAGGTATATGCTTTCTCGATGGGAGAAGTCTCATGGGCGGATGGAGATGCCGTCGGCGATGAGCTGTTCTTTCAGGGCGGGAATCTTGATGGTGCCCTTGTGAAAAACGGACGCGGCGAGCGCGCCGTCCACGCCGGCGAGGCGGAAGGCATCGTTGAAATGGGCGATGGTGCCCGCGCCGCCCGAGGCGACGAGCGGGATGCGCAGCACGGCGCGCACGAGCTTCAGCTGGGCCAGATCGTAACCCTGGCGCATGCCGTCCTGGTTCATGCAGTTGAGGACAACCTCGCCGGCGCCGAGCCGCTGGGCCTCGCGGGCCCAGTCGATCGTCCGCCAGCGGGTGGACTGCGTCTTGTTCGGATCGCCGGTGTATTGCTTGACGAAGTAGTCGCCCGCCTCCTGCCGGCTGTCGATGCCGACGACCACGCACTGCGAGCCGAACTCGGTGGCCAGCTCGGTGATGAGCGCGGGGTTCTCGAGCGCCGGGGAGTTGATGGAGATCTTGTCGGCGCCGCCGTGCAGAATGGCGCGCGCACCATCGAGCGAGCGGATGCCGCCGGCCACGCAGAAGGGGATGTCGAGCACACGGGCGACGCGGGTCACCCACTCGGTCGAAACCGTGCGGCCGTCGCTGCTGGCCGTGATGTCGTAGAACACCAGCTCATCGGCGCCCTCGTCGCGATAGCGCTGGGCCAGCTCGATGATGTCGCCCACGACCTCGTGGTCGCGGAACTGCGTGCCCTTGACGACCTGGCCATCGCGGACATCGAGGCAGGGAATGATGCGGCGGGCTAGCATGCGAGGGCCTCCTTGAGTGTGAACTTCTTCTCGTAAAGCGCCCGGCCGACGATGGCGCCGGCGCTGCCCGTGGTCTTCAGGACGCGCAGGTCATCGAGCGATGACACGCCGCCGGAGGCCTGGATCTGCAACGTGGGGAATTTCTTCACGAGTCGGGCGTAAAGGGCCGAGTTTGGACCGGTCAGTTTGCCGTCGCGGCTGATGTCGGTGCACAGGATATGGACCAGGCCGGCGGCGAGGAAACCGTTGAGGAAATCATCGAGCGCCACGCCCGTGCTTTCCTGCCAGCCGGCCGCGGCGACCCGCGGGGTGCCGTCCACATCGAGGCGGACATCGGGCGAAAGAATGATTTTTTCAGCACCAAACTTTTTAAGCCAGCCACGGACCAACCCGGGTTGTTTGGCCGCGAGACTGCCTACGATGACCCGCTGGGCACCGGCCGCGAGAAGGGCGGCAATTTGCGATTCATCACGGATGCCGCCGCCGGTTTGCATGCGCAGGCCGCTGCCACGGACGATTTGCTCGACCAGCGCAGTCTGGCGCTTGGCCGGATCCTTGGCGCCGTCGAGATCGACGACATGGAGCCAGGTGGCGCCGGAGACGGCGAAATCCTTGGCCACGGCGAGTGGGTCGTCACCGTAGGTTTTTTCCTGGTCGAATTTGCCCTCGGTCAGGCGCACGACGCGACCGCCGCGGAGGTCGATGGCGGGATAGATGATCATACCCGGCCCTCCACGAAGTTCTGCAGCAGGCGGGCGCCGGCGACGCCGGAACGCTCGGGGTGAAACTGGCAGCCGGAGAAATTGGCGCGCTGCACGATGGCGGCGAAAGGCGTGCCGTGCTGGCAGCTGGCCTGCGTGAAGGCGTTCACCGGGGCGGCGTAGCTGTGCACAAAATAGAAACGGGACTCCGGCTCGATACCGTCGAGCAGGCCGACCTCGCGGCCGGTGGTCAGGGTGTTCCAGCCCATGTGGGGGACGGTGATGCCGGGCGAGTCGGGCAACAGGGCCACCTTGCCGGGAATGATACCGAGGGTGGGCGTGTTGCCTTCCTCGGATTGCTCGAACAGCAGCTGCATGCCAAGGCAGACGCCGAGCACGGGCTGGGTGAGGCCGCGCACGCAGTCGACGAGGCCCTTGGCCTGCAGGCGCTTCATGCCCTCGGCGGCGGAGCCGACGCCAGGCAGGATGACGCGCTCGGCCGAGCGGATGACGGCGGGGTCTGCGGTCAGTTCGCTGTGGATGCCGAGCCGCTCCAGCGCGAAGCGCACGGAGGCGATGTTGGCGCCGCCACTGTCGACGATAGCCAGCATCAGAGGACTCCCTTGGTGCTGGGGATCTCGCTGCCGGCGCCGCGCGCGATGGCGGGGCGCAGGGCGCGGCCGAAGCCCTTGAAGAGCGTCTCAACCATGTGGTGCGTGTTGTCGCCCTTCACGCTCATCTGCAGCGTGGCGAGGAGCGAGTCGCTGACGGAACGGAAGAAGTGGGCGACGAGCTCCGTGGGCATCTCGCCGACGAACTCGCGGTCAAACTTGCCGTCGAAGGTGAAGTAAGCGCGGCCGCTCAGGTCGATCGCGACCTGCGCCTGCGCCTCGTCCATCGGCAGCACGAAACCGTAGCGGCCGACGCCACGCTTGTCGCCGAGCGCCTGCTTGATGGCCAGACCGAGCGCGATGCCGACATCCTCGATGGTGTGGTGCTCGTCGATCTCGAGGTCGCCGTCGCACTTGATCGTGAGGCCGATGCCGGCGTTTTTCGCGATCTGCTCCAGCATGTGGTCGAAGAAACCGAGGCCGGTCGCCAGCTGCGCCGGCGCGGCCTGGTCGAGGTCGACGGAAACGGTGATCTTCGTCTCCTTGGTGTTGCGGACAATGGTGGCGCGGCGCGGGGCGTCGACAAACTGACGGGCGATTTCCGTCCAGCCGAGCGTCTTGCGGTCATAGCGCAGGCCGCGGATGCCGAGGTTCTGCGCCAGCGTCACGTCGGTCTCGGATGACGGCGGACTGCTCGCGCGACCATGACACGTCCTTCACATAGTCGGTGAGCAGGCCGAGCTTGGGTTTGCGGCAGTCGCACTTGTCGGCGGCGGTGTGTGGGCACACGCGCACGGCCTCGAAGGCGATGCCTTGGGAGGCAAGGATGTCGAGCAGCAGCTTCTGCAGCGGGCGGAACTCCTCCTCGCGGAAGCTCGGCGTGCCGAGGCCGTCCTGATTGGTCACCATGACGAAGGTCCAGCCGGCGTCGCGCAGGCGGAGCAGCGCGGGGACGCAGTCGGGTTCGAGCGCGAACTTGTCGAGGCGGTCGATCTGCTGGTCGAACGGCTCGGTGATAAGCGTGCCGTCGCGGTCGATGAACAGGATTTTTTTAGACACGGGACAAAACCTCCAGGGTGGCGTTGTTTTCCTCGGCGGTGCCGACGGTGATGCGGATGTGATTGGGGACGTCCTTGCTGCGGTCGCGCCAGACCACGCCCGCGGCGCGGCCGGCGGCCATGGTCTTGGCGGAGTCGGCCACCTCGACGAGCAGGTAGTTGGCGTCGCTCGGCCAGACGCGCTTGACCGCGGGCAACTTGGGCAGCGCGGCCGCAAGGCGCGCACGCTCGGCAACCAGGGTGGCGACGGAATTCTTGGCGGCGACCAGACCTGCCGGGGTGAGGGCGGCAAGGGCGGCGACCAGCACGGGGGCCGGGATCGGGTAGGGGGCGATGACCTTCTGGAGCACGGCGATGACGGCCGGGTCGGCGATGGTCGTGCCGACGCGCGCACCGGCGAGGCCGTAGGCCTTCGAGAGCGTGCGCAGGACAACCAAGTTGGGATTCGCCGGAATCTCGGCTGCGAGGCTCGGCTGGCCGGAGAAATCCACATAGGCCTCGTCCACCACGACGACGGCGCGGCCGGCGAGGGATTTGACGAGCGACATCACCGCGGTGCGGTCGAGCAGGCCGCCGGTCGGGTTGTTGGGGGAGCAGAGAAAAATGAGTTTAACGTCGGGCGTGACCGCCTTGAGCACGGCGTCGGCATCGAGGGCGAAGTTCTTATCGCGGATGAGCGGCACGGTGACGGTGCGTGCGCCTTGGATGCCGGCGGCGACGACATACATGCCGTAGGTCGGCGGCGTGATGAGGATGGCATCCTGTCCAGCCCGGCAGAAGGTGCGGAGCAAAAGATCGATGCCCTCGTCGGAACCGCGCGTGACGAGCACCTGCGCGGGGGTGACGCCGTAAAGCGTGGCGAGCTGCGCGACGAGGTCAGCCGGCTGCGGCTCGGGATAGCGGTTGAGCAGCGGCTTGGCCGCAGAAGGAGTCTGCGGGTTCTCGTTCGCATCGAGCCAGACACGACCGCCCTTCGACTCTTTGCGGGCGGAGCTGTAGGCCGTCAGCGCGAGGATATCGGGGCGGACGAGTTTGAGGACGTTGTCGACGGAGCTCATCGGGCAAGTTTTTGGAGGCGGATGGTCACGGCCCGCCGGTGGGCGATCAGATTCTCCGCGGTGGCGAGGCGGGCGACGACCTGGCCGAGACGGCACAGGCCGAGCGGGGAGGCTTCCTGCACCGTCATGGTGCGCTGAAAATCGGAGAGACCAAGGCCGGAGCAGGCGCGCGCCCAGCCGTAGGTCGGAAGGACATGGTTGGTCCCGCTGGCGTAGTCGCCAAGCGACTCGGGCGTCCAGAGGCCGAGGAAAACCGAGCCCGCGGTCGTAATCTTCGACAGCAGCGCGCGCGGTTTCCTCACCTGGAGGATGAGGTGCTCGGGGGCATAGGCGTTGGCAATCTCGACCGCCTCGGCGGGCGAGGCGGCGAGAATCACACGGCTCTTCGCCAGCGCGCGCCGGGCGATGGCGCGGCGCGGCAGGAGGGCGAGCTGCCGCTTGATTTCGAGAGCGACCTGGGCGGCAAAGGATTTGGCGAAAGTGACGAGCACCACCTGCGAATCGGGGCCGTGTTCGGCCTGTGAGAGCAGGTCGGCAGCACAAAGGAGGCGTCGGCCGTTCCGTCAGCGATCACCATCACCTCGGAAGGCCCGGCCGGCAGGTCGATGGCGGCGCCGGCGGCATCGCGGGCAACCTGCTGCTTGGCCTCGGTGACGAACGCGTTGCCCGGGCCGAAGAGCTTGTCGCATTTCGGGATGCTGACCGTGCCGTAGGCCATGGCGGCGATGGCCTGGGCGCCGCCGACCTTGTAGATCTCGGTGATGCCACAGAGGCGCGCGGCGCAGAGGATCCACGGATTGATGCGGCCGTTCTTGTCCGGCGGCGTGCAGAGGACGCGCACGGGGTTGCCGGCGAGCTGGGACGGCACGCCGAGCATGAGGGCGGTCGAGGGCAGAGGCGCGCTGCCGCCCGGCACATAGAGGCCGACGCGGCCGATGGGACGCACGGTCTTTTCGCAGACGATGCCCGGCTGGGTCTCGACGCGCAGGTCCTTCGACCGCTGCGCGGCGTGGAAGCGGCGGATGTTCCGGCAGGCGGTGCGGAGCGCGGCGAGATCGGCGCGCGACAGGGATTTTTCGGCGGCGGCGAACTCGGCCTCCGTCACCCGCAGCGTGCGCAGGGTCACCCGGTCGAACTTCTCCGTGAAGCGGCGCAGTGCCGCATCACCGTCGCGGCGCACGGCCGCGACGATCGCCCGCACGGCGGCGGCGATGGCCGGCTGCGCCGACTGGGCCGGGCGGCGGAGGGCGGCGGCGCGGCGGGACGCGGGGAGATTTTTCCAGGCGAGGAGGTCCATGGCGCGAATCAGAGCATCATCTTCTCGATGGGCAGCACGAGGATGCTGCTGGCGCCGGCCTTCTTGAGGGACTCCATGGTCTCCCAGAAGACGGCCTCGGAACAGACGGCGTGCAGGGCGACCTTCGTGTCGTCGCCGGCGAGCGGCAGGATGGTCGGGTTCTCCGAGCCCGGCAGGAGTCGCTTGATCTGCTCGAGCGCGGCCTTGGGGGCGTGGAGCATGATGTATTTGGTGTCGGCGGCCTTCTGCACGCCATCGAGCCGGCGGAGCATGATCTCCAGCGCATGGGACTTCTCGGCATTGAGCTCGCGGGCGTTGCGGAGCAGGACGGCGGTGCTCTTGAATATGGTCTCGACGGCGCGGAGCTTGTTGGCCTCGAGGGTGGAGCCGCTGGAGACGAGGTCGCAGATGATGTCGGCGAGGCCGAGGCGCGGGGCGATCTCGACGGAGCCGCTGAGGGTCACGACCTCGGCCTTGATCTTCTGCTCCTCGAGGTAGCGTTTGGTCAGGTAAGGGTAGGAGGTGGCGATGCGCGTGCCCTGCAGGTCCTTCGGGCCGGCGTAGGGCTTCTCCTCGGGCAGCGCGATGGCGAGGCGGCAGCCGCCGAAGTCGAGCGGGCGCTCGACGAAGTAGCCGCCGGCCAGGCCCTCGGTGCGGCGCTGGAGCGCGGCTTCCTCGAGCACGTTGGTGCCGACGATGCCGAGGTCGCACACGCCGTCCATGACGAGCTGCGGGATGTCGTCGTCGCGGACGAAGAGGATATCGAGGGGAAAATTCTCGGAGTGGAGGAGGAGCTTCTCCTTGGGGGACTTCACGCGGATGCCGCAGCTCTTGAGCAGGTCGAGCGAGTCGGTGGAAAGGCGGCCGCTCTTCTGGATGGCGAGGCGGAGGCGGTCTTTGGGAATGGTGATGGGAGGCATGGCGGGCGGAGGATTGAGTGAGAGGGAAAGTGGCGAGGTTGGCGAGGCGTGGAGTGGGTCGGCCGGTTCACCGGGTGGGCCTGGAACCGGGGCAAAGAAAAACCCCGGCGGTTTGCACCTGCCGGGGTTTAGGAAAATCGGGTTCCATCTGCCACGGGCAAGGCGCTCCAGGCCTTCCCGAGGAGGGAAGGCTAGCTCACGTGGTGATGGTGGTGGTTGAGAACCATGGATGAAGGGCCGCTTTGATGCCCCCGGCCCGGCGGTGGCGCAAGTATTTTCCTGTCGCGACGGGCCGCCGGCTGCGCAACTTGGTGCGTCATAAGCGACAAGCATGGCGCCCCAAACCTACCGGCCGGACGGAAAAACCCTTCTGGCTGCCGTGACCACGGTGGCAGCGGTCTATGTGTATTTCCTGATCTTCGCCCAGTTCGGCTTCCTCAAGGCGGTGCTGGCTGCACTGGGTGAAGACGCCCGTGCGATCCGGCCGGTCATGGCCGTCATGGGTTTTGCCGGGATCACAGGTAGCGTGGCGGCGTGGATGTTGGCGCGCCCGCCCGGCCGGCGTCAGCTGCTGATTGGCCTGGTGATCTGTGCGGGTGCCGCGGCCTGGGCGCCGGCGGCGAAAGGCGCGTGGGCGTTTTACGCCATCGCGTTGCTGACCGGTGCGGGCACCGGCCTTGTGACCGTGACCCTGGCCGGGCTCCTGCGCCGGGCGGTGGGAGACGGTCGCCTCGGATTGATCGTCGGCCTGGGCACCGGTCTGGCTTATGCGCTTTGCAACCTGCCCGTGGTCTTTGAAGCCGGCGCAACCACCCAGGCGCGAATCGCGCTGCTGGCGGTGGCGGCGGGAATGTTGGGTGGCGGTGCGCTCGGGCCGCGGATGGCGGTGGAGTTGCGGCTGGAGCGGGATTACTCCCGCTCCGGGGTCGCGTCGTGGGTGATGATTTTCCTGGTGCTCGTCTGCCTCGACAGCGCGGCGTTCTTCATCATCCAGCACACCCCGGCGCTGAAGGAGACCATGTGGGCGGGAGGCGGCCGGCTGTGGCTGAATGCCGGCGTGCACCTGGGTGCCGCCGTGCTCGCGGGGTGGGCTTTTGACCGGCGCTGGCTGGGGCGGATCGTCGGACTCGGCGCCGCGTCCCTGTTTCTGGCCTGCCTGATGATCAGCGGCACGTTTTCAAGCGCGGCCGCAGCCGGGTTGTTTTATGTCGCGGGAGTGTCGGTCTACTCGACCGCGCTGGTGTTTTATCCGGCATATGGCGGGCGAACGGGTCTGGCCGCTTTGGTCTATGCGGTGGCGGGCTGGACCGGCTCGGGGTTGGGCATCGGTCTGGCGGAGGGACGCGAACACCTGCCTGCGGGCCTGATAGTGGGCGCGGCTGCGGTGTTGGCCATCGCGCTCTGGGGTCGGGGTTTAGCCTCGCGTCGGGAGTGAACAATGAACGAAAACAGTTGGAACTCAGTCTTACCCTATCCACGGCACGCGCCACCCCTTCCCCCTCTTGAACGATTCCACAGGTCCGGTTACACGATTTTTTTCCCAGCAGCTCAAACGTCGTCATGGCGGTTTGGTCATCTTCTTCACGGTATTCCTGGGGATCTCATTCCTCACCCGCGGGGCGCTGCTGATCAAGGCCGCGCACGATGTCACTTGGACCCTCAGCCTTGTAGCCGCCTTTGGCTGGGGGCTGGTCTATGATCTCGGGGCGGCCGCGTTCGCCTCGCTCCCGCTCGCAGTGCTGCTCACCCTGCTCCCCGCCGGCTGGTTTCAGCGCCGCTGGCAGCAGGCCTTGGCGCACCTCTTCGGCTTCGTGGTCATTTACCTCCTGCTCTTCGGCTTGGTTTCCGAGTGGACGTTCTGGGACGAGTTTGGCGTGCGGTTCAACTTCATCGCGGTGGACTACCTCGTCTACACGACCGAGGTCATCGGCAACATCCGCGAGTCCTACAACCTGCCGTTGATCATCGGCGGGGTGCTGGCGGGCGCCG
>Ga0208115_1000338_pt1 | contig 11539 bp, 8 predicted proteins | sample LakWasMeta4_LOW4_2_FD_183856 | JGI IMG/M metagenome (GOLD analysis project Ga0208115, IMG submission 183856) | Freshwater sediment methanotrophic microbial communities from Lake Washington under simulated oxygen tension - Sediment Metagenome... | ecosystem: Environmental > Aquatic > Freshwater >...
AACCAGTTTAAAAAATCGGCCATTAATCAGAGAGTGGGCAGCGATCTGTCGAAATAGTCCGGCAATAATGGCCGGCGTCCATTTAGATGGTTAGGTAGGTACAAATCCCTTTATCTTGTCCATCAAACCCACGCCGCTAGGAACCGGCTGTCGGCATACTGCCAAAATTGAATTCGCATAGATTTCTTCGTACAAAATTTTTTAAAATAGATATCTATAATATACCTAATCGATAAAATGGATACTACTGCCCTCGTACGCGCCAGCTGAAATTAGACAGGAAGCCTTCTCTAATCAATGAATAATATGTTAAATAAGCTGCGTACAAATCATTGCCAATGTCCGGTAATCAGATTTTTTGCTGATTTCCGTAAATTTTTCTTATGAATAAATATTATTCGGTTTAGAGATAATTGCACCACGAAGACAGAAAAACACTATCTCGTGTCTCCGCAGTGAATAAAGCGCCTGATACGCTTCGTTACATCATATAAGACTGTAAAAATATATTATTGCTTTTCAGTCACAAAGGCTATTTTAGTAATCCCGGCATGCTGAACAGTTGCCATGACTTCGGCCACTTTTGAGTAAACGACATTTTGATCGGCATATAAATGCAAGCCTATTTCAGGATTTCTGGCAAGTTCAGCCTTCAACGCCGCTTCCAACGCCGCCAGATCGGCCAAGGATAGTTTGTTCAATGTTATCACCCCCTGCGCATCAACGCCCAGTTGCAACGGCTGCTCTTTCGTGTCCGCCGTAGTCTCGGCGGTTTTCGGCAAAGTCACGTGCACGGATTGCGTCAGTAACGGCGCGGTCACCAGTAAAATAATCACCAGCACCAGCATGACGTCGACCAGCGGCGTAACGTTAATTTCGCTCAGCGCGCCTTCGTCTTCCGATTGTGGTTTAAAGGCCATGTTTACTCCTTACCGCTAGCGTTCGCGCTTGGGGTGATATGCAAAAAACTGGTGACAAAATTTTCTAGGCCGGCACGTTGCTGTTTGACCTGACGCAGGAAAAAGTTATAAGCCAACACCGCAGGAACTGCGACCGCGATACCGATGGCAGTGGCCACCAATGCATCGCCGATCGGGCCTGCAACGATATCCAGACTGGTCGAACCGCTAGCGGTAATCTCATGCATCGCATGCATGATGCCCAGCACCGTACCGAACAAACCGACGAAAGGCGCGGTGCTGCCGATGCTGGCCAGCATGGTTAGACCGCCTTCCATGCAGTGTTGCTCTTTCTGCATTTGCACCAGTAGCGAATGCTCCAGTTGCTCAGCCGGAATGCCGCGAAATTTAAGGCTCTTGCCGGCAGACTGCTGACTTTCGTCCATCCATGTAAACCCTTGTCGGGCGATTCGCGCTTGAGGGCCTCTGGCTAACTCTGCGGGCAGGGTTTTTGCCTGCTCCAGAGTAGGAGCATCCCAAAATGCCTGGTTAAAGCGCCGGTTATAATAATTGTTCTTTGTGAACTGCCAGATTTTGAAAAAAATCACTGTCCAGGTAGCTACCGAAAAAATCAATAAAGTATACAAAGTGCCGTCGATAATAACGGTGGGTGAAATATGATGGGGCATTCCCCTCTCCTTATTTAATAATTAAAAATGAAATCCTGGCCGCAACCATTAAGCCGATTAGCCCTGGCTGGGCTAATGTAAGCTTAATAAAGTGCAAACCGGTTATTGTGTTAATTTAAATTGCAGCGTCTGCACAGCGCGCTGTTCAACAGCTACACCGTCAACTGTCTTTTCTTTAAAGGTCCATTGATTAATTGCCTTCAACGCCGCATCGTCAAAAATTTCAGGGGGCTCCGACTCAACAACTACGGCATTTTCAACTTCACCGCTGGTAGTAATAGTGAATTCGATTTTCACCCAACCCTCAATATGCCGACTAGCAGCCCTGGCCGGATATTTCGGCGGAACCCGTTCCAACGGAACGACACCGGTGCTGATTCTCGGTTCACTCTTCGCTACTGCCGCTGGAGCAGGCCGACTGGCTGGTTGCGGCGTTGAAACTGCGGCAGCCGGCGCAGGATTAGAAGGCGCGGGCTTCTCTTCAGCAACCGCTTGCGGTTTCGGTAATTCCGCCTGCTTAGGCACAACCGGCGCTTTTTTCTTGACCGGCTGTTTAACCGGTTGTTTTTTCGGCGGCTCAGGTTTTGGCGGCACGGGTTTTGGTGGCGCCGGCGGAGTAATTTCGGCTTTTTGTGTAGGCGCAGAAACCAGCGAGACCTCCATGACCATCAGCGATGGGGTTTTAGGTTGCTCGCTTGGTTTTAGCAGCCAAACCACAGCCCCGATATGCAACAGCAGCACTAAAATTAACAGTAACCCGCCCATAAAGCGTGAGTTTTCTTCTCCGCTTAAAGCTGTAAATAAGGATGGTTTTTCTTGCATTAACGCACTCGCCTCTTCATTCGAGGACTTTAAATTCCGGCCGGCCAAACCGCCCTCATCACTGTTAAATAAAAACATAGGAATATTACCTTTAAACATCGATAGTGCATCTGTTATGTTCAGATTCCGGGCAACGCCGTATTTTTCTTGGCACGGTCACGATAATAATTACAGAACTTCAAGTTCTAAATAGATTGAGGTTGTTTCAGAAATTTAACTCTTACAAACTGCCAAACCATTGGCATGAACGACACGAAAACAATGCCTAAAACAATCTTTTCGAAATTGTGTTTGACCCATTCATTTGAACCGAGAAAATATCCTGCCAAGGTTATGCTGCTAACCCATAATGTCGCGCCGATAATGCAAAAAATGATGTATTTTGTGTATTTCATGCTGCCCGCGCCGGCCACAAAAGGAGCAATGGTGCGGATAATCGGCACGAAGCGCGCCATGATAACGGCTTTTCCGCCATGTTTCTCGTAAAAATCTTCGGTTTGGGTAATGTATTCCCGTTTAAAAAACAAAATTTGCTCACGGGATTTCACGAGCTTACTGAAACGCTTGCCGACAAAATGATTGAGATTATCGCCCAGCAAAGCCGCGCCGATCAGCAGCGGAATAATAATTTGAATATCCAGTTTTCCCGTCGATGACGCCAGCAGACCTACGGCAAACAGCAATGAATCGCCGGGGAGCAGCGGCATGATGATTAAGCCGGTTTCAACAAAGATTATCGCAACCAGAATCCCGTAGGTGAGCATCTCATAATGCGCCAAAAAATCCTGCAATGTCGTCAGCGGGTCTTTCAGCAAGTGCAATAAAAAGTAAACAATTTCCATAAGGGTCAGTTTTATGTTGTTAAATTGGGCATCATAAAGCATGGGCTTCATACTTTGCCGACTATTTATTATCAATCAATTTTAAACGGTATTTTATGGCCTTCCGAATTGCTTGCGTAGGATGGGTACGACTATTTATCATCAATCGATATTAAACCGTAATCCTGCTGCTGTGTTTTCCAGGAAAGATAGGTCTTCTGCCCGTCACTGATCAGAAACGGCTGATCGCCGGATTTGGCGGTTTGGGCAATTACTTCCGGTTTTGACCAAGTCTTGCCATTGTCGGCGGATTTCATCAGCTTGATGACATTATTGGTGCCGTCGAATTCCTGCCAAACCACATTAACCTTCGCCCCTAAAGCCAGTACGTGCGGATGGCCGGCGCCTTCCTTAGCGAAATTAACCGGCGTGGAAAAATGCTGCCCTGAATCGGTCGAATAGGCATAAAACAGACCTGGATTGGCGGGAGCGCCGCTGAACCACACTGCATGGTAAATGCCGGAATCGGAAATCGATAGACCGGGGCCGTGATGCGGGCAGGCATCGATTTTCCAGTTATCCCGGCCTAAGCGGTGGGTGTCGCCGGGAGTGTTCCAGTCATTGAATTTAACCAGCCCATGATCGCGTATGCCGCCTCCGAAAATATGTCGCCAAGTGACGACCGGTGTATTATCGGGCGCGATGGCGGTGTCCAGGCGGCAGCACTGGCAGGTATGGGTGGCGATTCTTTTATTCGGATAAAAGTGCTGGCCGCCATCATCCGACCAGCTGTAATACAGCGATGTTCCATCAAATTTCTTTCCGGCTTTTTTGGCCTCTTCATAATCGCGGGCATCCAACCAAGCGATAAAAATTTCGCCGTTTTTGCCGACCGCCATGCTGTCAAAGCGGTGGCCGATGTTATCCCGATTATCATTGACGGTAACCGGCGCAGAAAAATGCCGGCCTCCGTCAGTTGATCGGCTAAAGCGGATATGGCCGCTATGATGGCCTTCCAGCTTCTGCGTCCAGGTTAAATAAATGTTGCCTTTTGCATCCAGCTTTATTTTCGGGCGGTATTCGCCTTTGGCTTCGATCTTCTCTGCATTGGCATTGACCATTAACGGCGCGGTAAAGCTTTGCCCTTTATCCTCGGATGATTGCACATAGGCATGATCCTTATTTGCCCAGGTGATCCATAACACGCCCTTGCCGTCAAAAGCGGCGCTTACCGTTTCAGCGCATTGGTTTGAAGGTTGCGCACTGGCGTCAGAGCAAGCGCTTTTAGCCTCGTTAACCTGATGTTGCTTGGCGTCGTTCGCGGTTGTTACAGCCGGGTCATTGGCACAGCCCGAGACGGCCAGCGTTGCAAGAAATAGAAATGGGGTTATGGATTTCATGGGTTACACCAAATTAAAGAGTCGATCCGGATTATAAAGAAAAATAGTGGCAATATCTTTCCAGCCTTTATGCAGCAAAGCCGGGCTCGCAACAAGTCCGGCTTTGTTTTTCTTATAGTTTAAGTCATCAATAATTATACTTTAACTCGGCAAAGTAAGTGCGCGATGGGAACGGATGAAATAACCAGACCTGCTGGTCGTTGACGTTATCAATACCCGCCGAAGCGCTAAGCTGCTTGGTGAATTGATATTTGGTACGCAAGTCGACAATAAAGTATGCGTCTCCGCCGCCTCCATAAGTCTCTGCATTGATGTCGCTGTTGTTTAGCTGGCTAAATTGCGCGCTGCTGTAACGGCCGCTGACCGAAGTAGTCAACTTGTCAGTCGGGCGATAGGCAACGGTTGCGCTGGCGCGCCACTCGGGAACCCTAGGCTGGCGCTTGCCGGTTGACGGCTGATTGGCCCGAGGATTAGCCGCAGTAGCGCCTGCTCTGGCGGCAGCCGCATCTGCTTCCCCGTTCTCGGTAATTTCAGAATCAGCCCAAGTGGCAGTACCGTAAAGGTCAAGCCCTTGTATACCAACATCACTGGCTTCGCCCGCGAATTCAACGCCGTAAGTTTGAATTTCGCCAACATTTGAAGGCACGCTAGAAATAGCTCCGGTGGATAGAATGGTTTGTTGCGAAAAAATAGCATCCTTTATGCGCTCTTGGAACAAGCTCAGACGCAATTTACCCTGATCCAAGAAATATTCTCCGGAAAGTTCGGAAGATAGCGCCTCTTCGGGCTTTAGGTTGGGGTTTCCATTAACAATGGTTTGCACTCCGCCAACAGTCGTCGTAGTCGTCTGGAATAACTCCGTCACAGTAGGAAAGCGGTAAGCCTGACCTATAGCTAAGCCTGTTTGTACACGATCCATAGGCTTCCAGGTCAACTTGGCCTTAGGCGAAAATTCCAATTCGCTCCGCTCTGATTGATTGAGGGTTCTGAGTGCTCCGCCGACGGTAGCTGCATTATAGCCATCGTAGGCTTGCCAGTTTTCCAGGCGGCCGCCGAGCGTCAAGTTCCATTTTTTATCAAAGTCCCAGGAATCCTGTGCCCAGTAACCTTCGGTCTGGGTCTTGCCTTGCGAGTTGGAACTAATGGTACCGGTATCACTCGATTGCCAGTTAGTCACGGTATAAACCGGGTTATCTAAATTATATAAATCATGATGAAAACCGAAGCTGACCTCATGCTTGCCCAGCAAATCAACACCGGGACGCCAGATACCCTTGGCATCGGCGGTATGCCAGCCGGTTCCGGTCAAGCTGGTCACTGTACCTGCGCCATTTCCAGCAGCCAGTGCCGGCGTTTGTGTCGATGTGCGGCTAAGGTCCGTGCCGTAATCGACCACACTGCCGGCCAGATCCCAATCGAATACACCGCCGGTAGTGGATTTAAGGTTCATGCCATGCGACCAGTGCATCTGATCGGCCCTGGTTTCCGCAAAAAGAGGAGCAACGCCACCAGTTCCGCCAAGATTGTAAAGTTTGCCGCCAATATTGACGTTACCGCTATTGATCACGTTACCGGTGCCATCACGCAGGAAGCTGTTGAAGCCGGCTTTATTGTCGTTCTGCCATAAACCCAGCGTATAAGCGCCATGAATAGTCGGGGTGAAATCATAGCCCAATTTCCATTTGAAGTTGTCTTGCACGGTATGATTTATTGCGGACTCGCCTAACACTTGCGCACTAACCCCGTATGGGTTTGAATTAGCAATCGCTCCCGTAACCGGCGTACCCGCTACTGAGTTGGCTGTCGGCACAAGAGGATTCACAAAAGCGATAGGCTGGCTATGGCTATCCAGATGACTGACGTCAAAACGGAATGACAGGTCTTTATAACGATCACCAACATTAAAAGAATATTCCTGGCTGTCGAAGGTCTTTTTCTTGCCGTAGAAACTGTAATCCTGCCAAGTCGACCTTATATCGCCGCCAACTTCGAATTTTTCCGGCATACGGGTAGTGATATCAATCACGCCGCCGATCGAATTGCCTGAATGCGCAGCTGAAAACGGCCCGTACATCACATCCACCCGTTCAATTTCCGAAGGCGACACCATATTCCAACGCGGTGATCCGGTATTGCCGTTGTTATTGCCCAGCAGAGAGGATAGCAGGACGCCATCCGCATAAATCAGGCCGCGGGCGCTCTGACTGGTACCGGAAGTACGCCAACCCACCGGCGCATTGGTGTCACCGATATAACGCTTGCGTACTTGAATGCTGGGCAGGTATTTAACCGTATCCTCAGCAGTCATGGCATTGATAGTGTTGTCGATTTTTTCACTGGTAACGCTCTCTGTCGTTGTCGGAAGCTTATACACCTCCTTGGCAGTAGGCTTTATTTTTTCCGTTACCGTCATATCTGCCATTACTGCTTTGGATTTGTCGGCAACGGCTTTTTTGCCATCAACGTTTTGCTTGGTCTCAGCCACAGCGAAAGGACTGGTTAAAATCAGCATGCAGATTAAAGCGCGCTTAGGATCAAGCGGATATGGCGGCTTGGAATGTCTCATAGAATCCTCGTAATTTATTATTATTTAAGATGTCGCGTTTAAAAGATGCTCACCTTGTATTGATCAATAAGCTATTTTACATGTTGCCGTTAATATTTCAGAGATGCACTAATAAAATAGGTGCGTTGCGGGTAAGGATGGTTCTCAAAGGCATTGGCATCAAAAACGTTATCAATTCCCGCTGAAATGGTGCTTTTCAGTTTGGGGTTAATCGGTAGCCTATAAGAGGTTTTCAAATCGACAAAAGTAGACTCATCGGTACCGCCCATCACGTTGGCTGCTGTATCGGTATTGGCCAAGGTTTGAAACGAATCGCTGCGGTAACGAACCCCCACCGACGCATCCCATGGCTGCGTAATATGATAAGTTGCCGAACCGTTGATTTGCAGTTGCGGTATGCGATCCCATTCTTTGCCGGTGTAGTTGACGCTGTTAACCCCGATAGGATTGTGCTTGGTAATGTGCTTATCCATTATGGTCGTGTTCGCCATTAAATCGATAGGCAAATCAAAAACCTCATATTGTTGATAAGTTAAATCAACACCCACGGCTTCGGTTTGGTCGATAGGCTGAAAAGTTGTTGTAGTCTGTCCATTAACGGTGACTTGGGTGCTGTTGATTTCATTGTTAATCTGGTCAAAAAAGAAATTGGCGCGAACATAACCTCTGGGAATATCGTACTGAGTCATAAAGTTATGGAAGTAACCCGCCTCAGGCCCTAACCCGGGAGCAGCAAAAGTCGTACTGTTAAGTCTGGATAAGCTGGCAAACATTTCTTCGGCAATCGGGAATCGATAGGCTTTGGAAAACGAATAGCGGAAAGTCCAGTTATCGGGCGAGTATTCCAGCGATGCTTTAGGCGAAAAGCGGGAGGCATCGCGGTCTGAGTAGTTCTGTATTCTCAAGTTAGGATTGGCATTTGTAAAATTATGAACATGACCGTCAAGCGCTTGCCAATGGTCAAACCGCCCCCCGGCCATGATGCTCCAATCGGGAAGGAACCGCCATTCCAGCTGCGAAAAAGCGCTGTTGGTTTGAGTGGCGCCGCCGCTGTCGTTGGTTTTGGCAGCAACAGATCCCGCCCGGTAATCATTGCTGTCATAAACATCCAGGTTCAAGCTGGCATGGTTAAACTGATAACCGCCCATAAAAGACAAGTCTTTCCTGCCCATAAACTTGTCGGTTGCCAGCTTCAGGTCATAAGTTGCCCACCAGGGTTTTTCATCGGAAATCTGGCCTCTGTTTCGGTTTAGCGGATGATTGGGATTGAGAGTTGAACTGACGGTTCTGTCCTTGAATGCGTCGTAATAGCTGGCGGTCGTGTCGATACTCCAGTTATCCGAAATTTTGCCTTTCAGGCCCAGTCCGTAATTTAACGCTTGGCGTTCGGAGTCGCTGACCGAGAAAACTGAACCGGGAACGGTAAACCGTTGTCCACCGGCAGTTCTATAATTCTCGTTGGCTGACAATCCTGCTGCGGTGGCTCCTCCCCATACGGTATTACCTGCCGCATCCCTTAATAAACTGTTCGGGTCGTCAACTTTCCCTACCCGGTCTTCATAGGCAATGGTAAAACGTCCCTGTAGCTCTTCGGTAAAATCGTAAGCGAATTTGGCTTTGAATAAGTCCGTCGTTTGCTGGGCAACGCCGATATCACCGTAGGCAATCGCCGGCGCTTCCGTTGTTGTTTGGTAGCCTTCGCCGCCGGTGACCGGTGTTCCACCTGCTGCGGTGCTTAAAGCGGCTGCATTGATGGTCTGCGGCTGGCCCTCGTTTTCAAAACGGTTGTAGGAGGCCCAAACACTGAATCTATCGATCCGGTCACCGGCAGAAATAAAGGTTTTATAGCCCATTAAAGTTTCATTACGCCCTGACCGGTGCATATCCTGGAACATGCCGGTGGCATCCATTTGGGCTTCGAATTTTTCCGGCATTTTGGTATTCAGGTTAATCACGCCGCCCATCGAGTTACCGCTATATTGCGATGAGAATGGCCCATAAAGCACTTCGGCTGAATCAATTTCGCTCGGAGACACCATAGACCATCTGGGAGCTCCGTTAAAAGTGGTGCGTAAGGGGTTATGCAACGGCATGCCGTCAGCGTAAACCATGCTGTGCGCAGTTTGAAATGCATTTGAAGTGCGTATGCCTAAAGTGCCGTTCGGGTCGCCCATAAAACGCTTGCGTATCAATACGCCGGGGGCGTATCTGATGGTATCCTCAACCGTTGTCGCATTGACCTTGGTTTCAACATCCGCCTTATCAATCGTATAGGTCGGCGTTGCCTTGGCGGTATCCGGAAATGTTCTATCAGTCGAAGTTCCGTAAGTCACCATATCCGCGCCCTGATATGTGTCCTTTTTTGCCTGGGCCTGTTTATCTGTAGTTTTAGTTTTAGCCGGTTCTGCCGCAACTCCGCAGCCTAAATACGTTATTCCCAGTAATAGTAGACACTTGTTCATTTTTTATTTTTATAGTTAAGGGTGGTTTGTTCATGTCAGCATATTGCATGCCAAGCCGGCACAACCATAGTGCGGCCAACTGCCAGGACTACTACATTTAAATTTTTATCGCATAAGAGTCAATGGCTTATTATTTTTTTGTAAAACTGGCTTGCTTGCCATTATGCTCATGCGTCCTCTCTATACGGACCCTATGCTTTTATCGAAAGCAGTGTTTCAATAAAAGTGAGTGATATAACCTATTTCTGTGTGTTAAATAACACAGTTTAATTAAGAAGCAGGCTTAATCAGCAGACCTCTATAGCTCCACTTTCAAAACATCGCCTTATAAAACGGCCAATTTGCTTTCCTGCTGATCTAATAAAGTAGAAGCAGCCTGGTTTAAGGCGCCAAGAACTCTAACAAAATAACTTTAAAATCGGTTAAAATAGTTAATTCTGATAATAATCCTGCAACGGGTTGATAGCTTTCATGCATACAAAATATATTACTGATGACCTGAGAATTTGCGAGACTAAAGAAGTCATTGCACCGGCTCAGGTTCATACCGAAATGCCGATTAGCGAGACTGCGGCGCAAACAACTGCCCTGGCTAGGCTGGACATACATAGAGTACTGGCTGGACTGGATGACCGACTGGTTGTTGTGGTCGGACCTTGCTCGATTCATGACCCGGTAGCGGCACTTGAATATGCCCGGCTTTTGAAAGCAGTTAAAGACGAGTTAATTGATGATTTGGTAATCGTAATGCGGGTCTACTTTGAGAAACCTCGCACCACGGTAGGCTGGAAAGGTTTGATTAACGATCCTGACTTGGATTCCAGCTTCAATATCAACAAGGGGCTGCGCATCGCCAGACGTTTGTTACTGGATGTCAATGAAGCGGGCGTTCCTGCCGCAACTGAATACCTGGATCTAATCACGCCGCAATATGTTTCCGACCTGATCGCCTGGGGCGCAATCGGCGCCAGAACCACCGAAAGTCAGGGACACCGCGAATTGGCTTCGGGCGTTTCCTGTCCTATCGGCTTTAAAAATTCCACTGACGGTACGATTAAAATCGCTATTGATGCGATAGGCGCGGCGATGAGTCCGCACCATTTTATTTCGCTGAATAAAGCCGGCCATTCGGCGATTTTTTCAACCACCGGCAATGAAGATGTGCATATCATTTTAAGAGGCGGCAATAATTGCCCTAACTATGATGCCGTCAATGTGGAGCAGGTTGCAGAAGGCTTAGTGAAGGCAAATCTAAAACCGAATATCATGATCGATTTCAGTCATGCCAATAGTTTAAAACAGTGCCAACGGCAATTAATCGTGGGTGAAGATGTGGCCGGACAAATCGCTACCGGTGATCATCGCATTATGGGCGTGATGATCGAAAGTCATCTTAAGGCGGGCAATCAAAAAGTTGTTGAAGGTCAGCCGCTGGTCTACGGCCAAAGTATTACCGATGCCTGTTTGTCCTGGAATGATACTGTTCCATTATTAAAAGAGCTGGCACAAGCGGTGCAAAAACGCAGAACCGTGGACACCAGCCGGAGTTTAAGCAAATGATAGTTTATGTTAACGGCGAAACCCGTGACTATGCCGAAAACAGCCGGGTCGCAGATATAGTTGCCGAATTGGGCTTAACCGGCAAAAAAATTGCGATTGAACTGAATAAAGAAATTCTGCCTTTCCAACAATATAGCGAGCAAGTGTTGCAGGCTGGAGATCGCCTGGAGATTGTCCATGCGATTGGCGGCGGACAGGACGATTCTTTCATGCTCGCCGGCGTCAAATATCATTCAAGATTACTGGTCGGCACCGGCAAATATAAGGATCTGGAAGAAACCCGCTTGGCTATTGAAGCCAGTGGCGCACAAATTGTGACC
>Ga0208115_1000343_pt1 | contig 11487 bp, 7 predicted proteins | sample LakWasMeta4_LOW4_2_FD_183856 | JGI IMG/M metagenome (GOLD analysis project Ga0208115, IMG submission 183856) | Freshwater sediment methanotrophic microbial communities from Lake Washington under simulated oxygen tension - Sediment Metagenome... | ecosystem: Environmental > Aquatic > Freshwater >...
CCGTTAATATACAACAGCCCAACGCCCAAGCCGCGTTATTGAACCGAGTGGTAGGACAAGATGCCAGTCAAATACAAGGGCAACTCAACGCTAACGGACAAGTGTATCTGGTCAACCCTAACGGTGTCGTATTTAGCAAAACCGCCCAAGTGGATGTTGGTGGATTAGTTGCCACCACGCACAATATCAAAGATGCCGATTTTATGGCAGGCAAAAACCACTTCACGCAAGATGGCGCGAAAGGTACAGTGGAAAATCATGGCACAATTAACGCCAAAGACAGTGGCGTAGTCGCATTAATAGGCGCACAAGTCAGCAACACAGGCACCATCAACACCCCCAAAGGCACAACCGCATTAGCGGCTGGCAAAACCGTTGATTTAGATTTTCAAGGTGATGGCTTAGTCGAAGTTAAAGTCACCGAAGCCGCCCTCAATGCCCAAATCACCAACCGAGGTGCGATACAAGCCGATGGTGGCAGAGTAATCATGAGTGCCAAAGCGGCAAATTCATTGATTGATACGGTTATTAATCAAGAAGGCGTGGTTCGCGCTCAAGGCTTAGTCGAACGCAATGGTGAAATCATGCTCGATGGCGGTTACGTCGCCCAAACGGGTACGCTGGATGTATCAGGCAAAACAGGCGGTAAAGTCGATATACAAGCCCGCGCTATCTTAGATGCAGGCAAAACCAATGCCGACGGCACGGCAGGCAGTGGCGGCAACATTAACATGAAAGCTAGCGATGCCATTATCCAAACGGCGGCGGCTGATACTCATGCCAACGGCACAACGACAGGCGGCATCGTTCACTTGGAAGGCGCAAATAGTGTTTATAGTTCAGGCAAACTCAGCGCGACAGGCGACAAAGGCGGTACGATTGATGTGGTGTCTAACGACCGTGTGGTATTAGCGGCGGCTGAGGTAGACGCATCGGGCAACAGCCAAGGCGGCTTAGTGCGCGTTGGTGGCGATTTTCACGGTGCAAATGCGAAATTACCGAATGCCAAAACCACCATAATTAACGGTGCGACTAAATTAAAAGCCGATGGCGGCAAAGGTAAAGTCGTGGTTTGGTCAAATGACACGACTGATTATTACGGCAGTATCAGTGCCAATAAAGCAGGTGAGATTGAAGTCTCCAGCAAAGGTACATTGACCTACTCAGGGTCTGCTAATGCAGGCATGGGCGGTAGCTTATTGTTAGACCCGAAAAATATCATTATTTCCGCAACGGCTGGCGTGGCGAATTATGCCTTGATTGATCCACATAGTTCCGCAGGTAACTTGTTTGGTGCCAATACTGCTGTACTGGGTACAACGGTAGGCAAAGTATTTACTGAAAATGGCAATATTGCCGTCAGTAGTTCAGGCGATGATTTAGCTGCTACTAATGCGGGTGCTGCTTATCTATTCAACACCACGACAGGCGCGTTACTTTCTACATTGACAGGATCGAGAGCAAATGACCAAGTCGGTAGCAACGGCTTTGCCGCTTTGACCAATGGCAATTATGTAGTCTCTAGTGGTACTTGGAGTAATGGCAGTAGCGCGGCGAGTGCAGGCGCAGCAACATGGGGTAATGGCACTACGGGCATCAGCGGCATGGTGAGTTCTATTAATAGTTTGGTAGGCTCTAACGCGAATGATAATGTCAGTGTTGGTAACACAAAGTTCGGTAGTGGATATAACAATATCACCGCCTTGAGCAATGGCAATTATGTGGTCGGCAGTAGCAATTGGGATAATGGTTCTGGTGCAGTTAATGCAGGCGCGGCAACATGGGGTAATGGAGCTACAGGTGTTAGCGGTACGATTAACGCCTCTAACAGCTTAGTAGGCACACTGGCGAATGACCAAGTGGCTAATAATGGTATTACTGCCTTAACTAACGGCAACTATGTGGTTGGTAGTCGTAATTGGAATCGTACTGTTTCTATGAGCAGTGTAGGTGCGGCGACATGGGGTAATGGTTCAACAGGCATTAGTGGCACGATTAGCACGTCTAACAGTTTGATTGGTTCTAATTTGAATGATCAGATAGGTAGTAACGGCATCACTGCGTTGACCAACGGTAACTATGTAGTAGCGAGTAGTAGCTGGAGTACTTTCAGTTCTCCTTTTAGTCAAAGCCAAGAAGGTGCAGTCACTTGGGGTAATGGCGCGACGGGTACCCGTGGCACGATTAACGCATCTAACAGCTTGGTAGGCTCTTTTTGGGGTGACCGAGTAGGTAGTAATGGCATTACTGCATTGAGCAACGGTAATTATGTGGTGGTTAGCCCTAACTGGAGCAACTTTGTCAATGCTAGCGCATTTAATACAGGTGCAGTGACTTGGGGTAATGGCGCAACGGCAGGTACTAGACTGGTCGGTACAATTAACGCCAGTAACAGCTTGATAGGTTCTGTGTCTAATGATCGCGTGGGCAGCAACGGGGTAACTGCATTAACCAACGGTAATTATGTGGTGGCTAGTTCTAATTGGAATGGTAATAGAGGTGCGGCAACGTGGGGTAATGGCGCGATAGGTGTGAAAGGCATCGTTAGCTCTACTAACAGCTTAACAGGTACTCTCTTGAATGATTATGTAGGTAGTAACGGGGTAACTGCATTAACCAATGGCAATTATGTGGTGGGTAGTTCTAGCTGGAACAATGGCAGCATTGCTCCTAGTGCAGGCGCGGCAACGTGGGGCAATGGCGCGACGGGCATAACAGGCACAATTAGCTCTACCAATAGCTTAGTAGGCTCTAACTTTAATGACCGTGTGGGTAACTCTATTACTGCTTTGACCAATGGCAATTATGTGGTGTCTAGCCCCAGTTGGAGGAATGGCACAATAAACAGTGCAGGCGCGGCAACATGGGGCAATGGCGCGACAGGCATAACAGGCACAATTAGCTCTGCTAACAGTTTGGTAGGCTCTAACTTGAATGACAATGTGGGTGAATCTATCACTGCCTTGACCAACGGCAACTATGTGGTGGCTAGTTATAACTGGAGTAATAATGGTTGTTCAGGCAGTAAAGGCGCGGCAACATGGGGTAATGGGTCAACTGGCGTTAACGGTATAGTTAGCTCTACTAACAGCTTAGTTGGCTCTAACTATGGTGACTATGTGAGTGGCGGCGGCATTACTGCCTTAAAAAACGGCAATTATGTGGTGTCTAGCACCAACTGGCAAAATGGCACAGTCAGTCGTGCAGGCGCGGCAACATGGGGCAATGGCACTATAGGCAGAGTAGGTGCGGTTAGTACCCTTAACAGCATAACAGGTTCTGTGCTGGGTGATTTTGGTGGTGGCGAAAGTAATTATAAGATTACTGGTCTAAATAACGGTAACTATGTACTACAAAGTGAACAGTGGGATAATGGCGGCTTAGTGAATGTAGGGCAAGTCCGCATAGCCACACCGCAAAATGTGTATTTTAACAATGGGCTAGGTCAAAACATGGCGTTTAATCCCTTGTTTATCACAGAAACGCTAGCCGCTGGTACTAACATCACCTTGCAAGCCAGCAATGACATCACGCTGAATGCTGGCACTAACATCATTGTCGGTGGTAGCAACGGCGGGGCATTTACTTTACAAGCAGGGCGTAATATCACGCTAAACTCCAGCATACGCACCGCCAATGGTAATTTCACTGCGATTGCAGGCGATCCCAATGCAATTCCAACCGACCGTGATGCAGGTACACCTACCATCACTTTAGGCACAGGTGCGACTATCAATGCAGGGACAGGTAAAGTTATCCTTGCTGCTATCGGTGGTAATTTCAACAACAACTCAGGTTCAACTGCGCCGATTACGGCGGGTCAATGGTTAGTGTATTCGACTGATCCTAGACTCAATAGCCGTAATGGTATGGTTGCTGACTATAAGCATTATGGGCAAGCTTACACAGGCAGTACACCTAATTATGCAACTTCAGGCAATTGGTTTTTGTATAGCATTACGCCTGTCCTCACGGTAACACCTAGCAGTCAAACCATCAACGTCGGTGGACAAATCGCTAATTTTATTCCTAGTTTTACAGGTTTTATTGATGGCGATACCAGCAACACAGCAGGTATTAATGGCTCAGCCATTTTTGGCATTGAAAACTATACGGGTAAAACTGGACGGTACAACGTTGCTTATTTGCGCGGCTTAGCCAGCACCTTGGGTTATAGTTTTGTTGATAATACCGCATCTATCAATGAGCTAACGGTTGAGCGAGCCAGACCAATCACTCAAGTTAATATTTTCAATACGATTAATATTTTTAATTTGAATATTCTGAATTTTTGGTATTCACAGGTCACACCATTGAACGTGTCTACAACCTATCTGTATTGGTATCGCGACAGATTCTCCGATGATCATGACGATGTAGATGCTGATTTTGGTCAGTATAAAGGTGGCGATTACCTAAAATCAGCACGTTATGAATGGAAAATAGAGCATGGAAAACATAAATGGTCTGATAAACGTTACCACTATAGACGTAATCATCATAAGCATCAACGCACTTATATGAACTTATTAATCAATATAGAAAATGGTGGTATAAAACTACCTGTAGGCTGGTGGCAAGCGCGTACAGAGAGAGATGATCATGATTCATAATTTTCCCCGTTTCTAATTCGTATTAAATCCATTTATAAGATTACTGCACGTTCCCAATCTCTTGATTGGGAACGTGCTTTACTGTGGGAAGTTTAAGCTAAAAATGGGTAGCGTAATACGCTAGCCATGATTCTATTTTGTCCAACTCATCGTCGGTAATGACAAGGAATTACCGTGCTACGCGCGGTGTGTCTTGATAAATACCTGTTAGTTTGCGCTTAAACTCATTGGTTACGTCTCGGGCATTTTTTTCATTCTGCACGACGCGCGGAGTAATTAAAATCACCAATTCTGTTTTGTTGCTGTTTTTTGTGGTCGTACCAAACAGCGAACCTATATAGGGTATATCACTCAAAATGGGCATCCCCGTCAATCCATTGCTAGCTTCTTCTCTAATTAAGCCCCCTAAAACAATGGTTTCACCATTTTTTACCGCAATAGAACTGTTAATTTTGCGCTGTTGAATAGTGGGAGAATTCAGCGTAGAAGTAGTAGTAGGGATGGCTTGATTGGCTTCTTGCTCAATCTTCATCAACACTAACCCGCCTGAATTAACGCGCGGGGTAATTTTCAGTGTCACACCTGTATCAACCATTTGGATATTATTGGAGACAATGGCGCTGACGTTGTTATTGTTAGTGGGCAAAATACTGCTAGTAGGTGTGACATTGACGCTGTTGGTATTAGTGGATTGCGAGGTAGCAATCGGCACTTTATCACCGACATTGATAAAAGCTTCTTGATTGTTAAGTACCATTAACGAGGGTGAGGCAATGACATTAATTGCTGATTTTTCAGCCAACGCATTCAATACCGCTTTTGCTGTACCGCCTGAATAAAATAACGAATAACCTGTCACAGGACCAATGTCTTTTAAACTACCTGAGCCTATATTGGTTAATAAGTTATGAAAATTACCCGTGTCAAAAGACCATTGCATTCCGTATTTCAAATCATTTTTAAGATCAACTTCCACAATAGTGGCATCAATCAATACTTGTAACGGCATGACATCTAGTTGATTGATGATAGGGCGAATCACTTCATATTCTTGCGCTGTCGCGACAATGACGATGGAGTTATTGGGTTCATCGGCGATAATTCTTACTTTGCCCACATTAGAAACACTGGCATCGCCCATTGCTTGACTGATAGTCGATTGATGCCTGCTTTCTGACTCATTAGACGAGCTTATTTCTGCTGTCTGTTCGCCAGCCGCTACTGTGGCTGCTTTGTTTTTTTTGGGAGCAGAATTAAAAATTTCATTTAAGGTATCGGCTAATTCAACGGCATCAACGTGTTGGACTTTATAGACATTAACACCGCCACCCGATGCTGTATTGGCTTTATCCAGTCTAAACACCCAGCTTTCAATGTCGGGTAAGTAACGAGCTTGATGGCTGATAGCAAGAATAGCATTGAGGCGTTCAATGGGAATAAAGCGAAAAAAACCAGAGCTTGTGTCTTTGTCACTGCTTTTGTTATTAAAAACGGCTTCCAGTTCTTTAATGATTGATTCAGGCTCAGCATGAGCCAAGGTAAATAAGGCGAAAGATCGACCCTTCAACACATCGGTGTCAAAAGTGCCAACCATTTCTACGACCCGTTGTACTTCATCGGCTGAGCCTGAGGCAACCAGAATATTGCGATTATTATCGGTCTGAAGAATGGTTTTTTCCTGCACTAAAGGTTTTAATAATTTAGCAATTTCATCAGCCGCCACATTGCGTACAGGTATAACACGCGTTTGATAACCTGTCATGTTGCCACCGACGCTAATATCGGAGGTATATAAGGCATTGCCCGCAGGTTCGATATGATAAATATTGTTATCTTTCACTAATGCCGCATTATTCATGCGCAACACCATTTCTAAGGTGGGTAATAGTTCTTCTTTAGTGAGAGCTTGGGTAGTTTGCAGTGTAACTTTGCCTTTGACTTCAGGGCTTAATACATAGTTCTCACCTAAGCTGTCGCTCAAAATGGTTTTTGCTACTTCGGCTAAATCGGCATCATCAAAATTGAGGGTATAAGAACCAGTCCCTGTGGGTTTAGTTTTTTTACTTGCCAGCGGTACACCTGAAATAGCATTGCCCATTGCAGGATACAGCTCACTTTTGGTCTGCATCACTTCAATCATGGTGGATTTATTAACGGGTTCTTTAACGGGTGGCAATGCTGGTTTTATGGGGGTTTCAGCAATAGAGCTTAAGGGCAACTTAGGCATTTTATTAAAACCTAATGACTCACAACTTGACAGTGTTAAACCAGTTAGCACAAGACCTGCTAGGGTGATGGTTTTTTTAATTGTGTGCATTGTTGTCATTTTCAGAATTGTTGCTCGGTGTAGGTTCAGGTTCCACTTGAGGTACAGAGGCGGCTTCAGGTGTTGTTGTCTGTCTGTCCATTGCGCGGGAGTTGTTTTCTTCTTCCAGCGTTTTTTTAGCTTTAGCTTTTCTAAGCAGTAACTTTTTTTCAGTCATGTCTTGATTCAACACGATGGCATCTGCATAAATTTCAGCCACTTTCCAGCCATCAACATTGCCCCCTACTATAACTTTTCGATAATTATCGACTGGGGTTTTATCGGTCGGATCAGGTGTCTTTACGACGGCTCGAGTGAGTAATGCCATTACGCCTTTTTTGCTGGTATAAACGCCACTTAATAACCAATCAAATTCATTAGTAACGCCCGTGGCTTGCATTTGCTCAGGGTCTACAACAGGTCTTCTGCCAGTAATAAATAAAGGGCGATTGACCAAATCTGCATAACTTTCTTCAGCTTGTAAGTTTAGACCAATAACAGGCATTTGGTCGGGTAATGTTTGTTTTGATGTGGAATTGTTTGAGTTTAGCAATTTTTTTTGTGTGCGAGCGGCATAAAGCCACTCCAAGGTGATGATTAAAATCAGGATGAAGCAAATAATGCTTAATGTTTTAATCAGTTTATTATTCATTGGGAGGCTTTCTCATGAAACTAACCGCCTGAAAATTAATCGTTAATTCATTAGATGGATCAACTAGTCCTGTTTTGCGATTCCGCCGACCACGGACAGGTCTGATGTCTATCTGATTGATAATCATTAGGGGGACAGCGGTTTCTATTTTGTACAGTACCGTACGCAACATTTCGCTATTACCAGTCATACTGACTCTGACCACAATGTGATTAAATTTAGTTGCGCTGTCTGTCGTGTTATCTGTTGAGGGAATGGTTTGCGTGCTAGTGAGTTGTCCTCCTGCACCGACAATTATTTTTTTAATCACATCCTGCATATCAGCCGATGCTAATGCCTCAGTTTCTTGACCATTAAAATAGCCTTGTTCTGCACTCTGTTGTTTTATTTTGTCGCGACTGGCAATCACTGCCTCTTTTTTTGCCAAAATCCGTTCATATTGTTGCAATTTGAACAGCAGATTATGTTTAGTATCGCTCAATGCCAAGCCCTTGCTGATGACAGGCATCATAATCAGTAAGCCTACCATTAACACCACGATAATTAATAAACCTACTGCCAGCCAACGTTGTTGCTGCGCAGTCAATACTTCATCATGACCTTTACTTAACATCCGCGTCTACTTTGTCTGCTGTTTTAGTGGGTTCAACGGTAATTTGAAAATGTTCTTGCTTACTAAAGCTATCTTGGGTGACAGGAGAGACAAACACCGCGTTGCTAAACTGGTCAGAGTCTTCTAACACGGAAATCAATGTCGATGCAGTCGGTGATTCGCCCTGTATTTGTAGTTGACCATCTGCGTATTGCAAATAGGCGAGGTGAGTATCATCTTTCATCAGAATGCTTAAAGTGTTAAGCATGGAAAGCATCGAGGGTGCCGCGCTTTTTTCATTGAGTAACTGCTGAGTTTCTTCTATTAGTGCGTCAGTTTCTAGCTGCAAGGCTTTAATTTTATTGGCTTCTTTTTCCAGCGTTTGAACTTTTTTTGTCAGCGCGGCAACGGCTTGGGATTCAAGCCAAACAGGCATAACGATAACCACACCGAGTAGTAAAAAAACTAAAGCAATCAGCGTGGAATGAATAATGCGCGGTATTTTTTCGACTTCAGGTCTTAAGTGGACGGGCAACAAGTTATAACTAGGGTTACCGTACTCAACATCATTAGCAACACCTTCATAATCGGCAAACTGCGGCACCATACCCAATGCTTTGACATCGGCACACAGTGCGTTAAGCGTCACTCTAGGGGTCAACACTAACAAAACTTTAAGCTGATCTGCATCATTATTTAACGGTTTAGGTTGCAGTTTTACTGCAAAATAAACTTGATCGGCTTTAAACGGTGTATAACGATCCAGTTCGTAGCCGACGACTTGATGTAGGTTTTCTTTGGCAGCAATAGGTAATGCCAGTTCTTTTTGAATCGCGTCTTGCCGACTTAAACGCAATATAACGTTTGCTTTGCTGAGTCTGTCATCAGCAGCCAATACATCTTTATAACGTGCTAGTGCCGATGTATCACGTTCCACAGTTGCCAACAGTTCAATTTGCCCATCAAACTGATAAGCTAGCGTCAGCTGATTATTTTCTGCCCTGATAATAATAAAACCTTGTTTATCAATAATCAGTTGCTTTATTTTTTCAGGCACTAGAAAGCTAAGTTCACGCCCCCACCAGCGCAAAACTGTTTTAATATCCAGATCAATGGTTGAATTCAGATTCAGCATAATGCTTAACGACTAATGGGTTCATGTTAGCGGAGAATAATGACTTATGGTGTGCGGGGTTTTGTTGCCATCTTAACACTTGAAAGGGCGTACTTTGGCTTCCATCCGATTTTTTTACCACCGCGTTGATTACCGTGCTTGCTTGGTCATCAAATTGTAGCTCAGAAACTATAGTCAATAGCGTCACGTCAGCGTTTGGCATGGATGGCGTAAGGTCTAAGGGTGATGCGGGCGAGGGTAAATTCTGTTTCGCGCTTTCTACTCTTGCCGCTACATAAACGTCGATTAATTCAGCATTCGCGCCTGATAAAACTTGTAATACGTCTTTACTGGCGAGTTGTAAATTCACTTCTGGCGTATCGGAATACACAGTAATTAATGGCTCAAGCCACTTCAATGTTGCTTCATCCATGCTTAACACTCTTTGTAATTCTTCCAGTGTTTGAAACGGTTTATTGCTAGGCTGGTCATTCAAGCTTGCATTTTGGTATTGTTTTTTTTCCGCACCATTGATGCTTACTAAATCATCGCTATCACGCCAATCAATCATAGCAGCGGCTCGATTAATCATAGCTGATGGCAATTGTGCTGCACTACCATTAGGTGCGTGTTTCATCATATTTTCTAACACGTTCTGATCTGCGAGATTGATATTTACTTTACCCGTTTCTGATAATAACCGTATGCGGAGCTTCGCATTTTCAGCGTCGATTTGATAAATACTGCCATCGGCTCGCCAACGTTTATTTGGGTCAGGATTCAGTAACATAAATTCGGCGATTGTTACGCCCGATTCTGTCACTGCCATCGCCTGCGCATTATCTTTAAGCCCTGCCACAATCACTGTTTCCCGCCGCATACTTAACGCGAAACTGCCCGCCATAATCGTTAATAAACTCAATATCCATAGCACTAGCACCAGTGCCATACCCTGTTGTTTGTTCATTGCGTGTTGGCAGGGTTGTTAATCGTCAACACAGGAGGCTCAGTGATTTTGAGTGCGATCAGCATATCTGGCCAAAACAAACCATTATCCTGTTTAATAGAGATTTTAAGCAAACGCGGATGGGTGGTTTTTTCTAGCCATTCCTCGTGCCAACTGGCATTGCTCAAAGTATTGTCAATGCCATCATCAGAGCCAAAATAAGCAATGGAAAAATCGCTAACGCCTGTGAGCAACACAACATCTTCCTGAGTTTGCGTATCATCGAGCGGGGAAAGTGGTGTAATCTTCACTTTAATGACTTGTTGACCGTCTTCTTTTTGCATAGAAAGAGTAAAAAGCTGTACGCCCAATCGCCCCGCACTCGCAGGAAACGCAGACGCAAACTGCACAGATTGTTTTTTGCCTTGAAATGCTAACGATGCTTGTAAGGTATTGTTTTTTACATCATGCACTAACGGTTTAGCGAGGGCTAAATGCTGTTGAAAAAAATGATAAACCACCGCCATTTCATTGACTTCAGCAATCTTTTTTTCACCTTTATACCAACTATCGGCACAGATTTTTAAACTACCAAACAGCAATACCACCATCATACTGAGCAAGGTCATCGCAATCAGCACTTCAATCAGCGTAAAACCTTGGCTAGTCTTGTTCTTCATAACACTTTATTGACTAATTTTAACGTCACCAACTTAATTTTTCTGCCATCGCCCCAGCTTACCGTCACACTCACTTTAAAAAGTGCAGCACTTAACGTGGTGTTATCAACGGGTTCGGAAGCTAACTCAAATGGCTGGACAAGCACCTGCCAATGATATTTATTATGCTGAACGCCCTCGATTTGACCTGCTTGTAAAGGTGTTTCTATGCCAGTTTTAGCCATTAGCGACTCGGCAATTTCTACAGCGGTGGTGTAGTCTTCGGCAACACTCGCCGTCGTGACACCTAAGGCAAATATATTCAGCAGTATGCTTAAAGAGACCGCTAAGATTGAAAAGGCAATTAGGATTTCCAGTAAGGAAAAACCCTGTTGATTAGTTATTTTTAAGTTCAATCTGCCCCGTTAACCAATTTATATCGATTTGCCACACATTTTTGTCCCGCTTTAATGACACGCGTCCACCTGTAGATGAACCATCCGCAAAGAATCGAATACTACCGCGTTGTTGTCCTAGTAACTGGCTTTGCGTTGTTGTTACAGTGACTTTAATAGTGTCAGGAATAACATAAACTTTGTCACGATT
>Ga0208115_1000349_pt1 | contig 11400 bp, 12 predicted proteins | sample LakWasMeta4_LOW4_2_FD_183856 | JGI IMG/M metagenome (GOLD analysis project Ga0208115, IMG submission 183856) | Freshwater sediment methanotrophic microbial communities from Lake Washington under simulated oxygen tension - Sediment Metagenome... | ecosystem: Environmental > Aquatic > Freshwater >...
CATAAGCTTCGGCAGCTAATTTGAATTTTTCTTCCGCGGCTGCATTGCCCGGATTTTTGTCGGGGTGAAACTCGAGCGCTTTTTTTCTGTACGCTTTTTTTATTTCGGCAGCATCGGCATTTTTGGTAATACCAAGTATTTCGTAAAAATCTTTTTTCATTTTTCAATTATAGGATTTGCCCTTCGTCTCTCTACTTCGCTCGAGATGACACGCTTAGGGTGATATTGGGATTTAGGAATTAGTTTCCAATTACAACCTTTGGAAAACGAATAATTTTGTCTCCCAATTTGTATCCTTTTTCTATTACATCAACAATTTTCCCTTTCATCTTGGCAGATGGAGCTGGAATTTGGGTAATTGCTTCGGCAAAATCAGCATCAAAAGCGTCACCTGCTTTTATCTCTACTTCTTCCAACCCTTTAGAAACTAAAGTGCTCTTTAATTTTTCCTGAATGAGTTCTACACCCTGAATTAAGATGTTATCATCTGTCTTTTTAATCTCAGCTAATGCTCTGTCAAAATCATCCAAAACGGGAAGCATGGCAAGCAAGACTTCTTGATTTGCAGTTTTAAACAACTCAATACGCTCTCTTGCAGTTCTTCGCTTATAGTTTTCAAATTCGGCAAATAATCGCAGGAATTTATCTTTTTCGGAAGCTAAATCTTGTGTTAATTGTTCTTCTTTAGATATTTCCTCTACTCGTTCTTCGATTGTCGCATCCAGAGCATCGGAATCAATTTCATTGTTTTCAATTGGAGTTGGATCAACAATTTCGTCGTTTAGCGTGTTTTCAGTCGTCATTCTTGTGTTATTTTTAAAAATATTCTTAAACTTCATTTTTATTCTTTTCTATTGATTGCAAAAGTACTGCCAAATCTTTTAAAATGTCAAATTGTCACTATTAAATATTTAAGATTTGATTTCGATTTTTCGGATTGGAATTTGTAATTAAAAAAATCTGTCTTTCTATCGGACTGAAATTTTAATATAATTTTAAGACTATCACGATTTAGTTTGTATAAATTTGTAGAGGTTATTATTCTAAATTAGATTTTAAAAACAAACTAAAAGGTTAGCTCTGGGCTTTAAATTATTATTAATTCACTATGTATTATATTTAAAAAAAGCTTCGTTTTTTAAACGAAGCTTTTTTTGTGGAATTCATAAATAGAAATTCAACCCAATTTAGTTCTAACGCTCCATTCAAAATCCATTTCAGATACTTGTTCTCCTTTTTCGTTGGTTCCAATGGATTTCATCCAAAACGTTTGTCCCTCCTTAGTGGAAATCGCTTCCTGAATGGCTTGCTCTGCCAAAGGACCGTCATTGCAAACGAAAGTGATTCTTCCTGTAGCTTTTTTTGTGAAATTCCCTTTATTATTGGCCACTAACATCGAAATGTTTTTGCCGCTTTTTTGAATATAATGCATAACCAAAGCCCCTGTCGATAGTTCCGCAGCCATAGCCTGCACGGCAAAATACATGGAGTTAAACGGATTTTGATTGATCCAGCGGTGTTTCACCGTCACCACGCATTTAGTATCATCAATGTGTTTTACCCGAACTCCGCATAGAAATGCCGATGGCAATTTAAAAAACAGAAATTTATTGAGCTTAGAGACCGAAATTTTCATTAGTATTAATTTTACTTATGTAAAAATAGCAAAAAATAACTATAAAGCCTAAGTAGCAACTCTATTTTATTGAAATACTCATAACACTTGTATTCTAGGTAATTAGCATTCAATTTACAGGATTGTTATTGAATTTAAAATGTTAATATTTTGTTAATATACACTACTATGTGATACAAGATACTGTCTTTTAGACATATATTTGCATAAGAAATTACTATATACTTTTATACTATGGAAACAACGAACGAAAAAAACCTGGCTACATTTACTCATCTGAGTACATTGAGTCAATATTGCATCCCTTTTGGGAATTATATTTTTCCAATATTGATTTGGAGTACCAATAAAGACAAATCGGAATTTGTAGATTACCACGGAAAGCAAGTGCTTAATTTTCAATTGAGTATATTATTGTACTCATTAGTGCTTGCAATGATTGCCATTCCTATTTTCATCATTACAATTTTTAGCAATATTCCTTTAAATGCAATTATTAACGATCATGACTTTGTTGTGAATCATTTTAGTGTCGAAAATATAACCGGAATTGTAATCGTTGCACTGATCGCCATTTTTATATTTATTGGCCTGAAAGTTGCGGAATTCTTTCTGATCATTTATGCCTCAGTAAAAGCATCCAATGGAGAAAAATACAAGTATCCGCTGACGATACCTTTTATTAAATAATCATCATCAAATCAATCAAAAAATGGACAGTTTAATTAAATCAAAAAAACAAAAAAGAGAATCATGAACATTGAAAACACAAAAGCCCAAATGCGCAAAGGTGTTCTTGAGTTTTGCATCTTGTCAGTACTAAAAGACAAAGAAGCATACACTTCAGAAATATTAGACACCTTGAAAAACGCAAAATTACTGGTTGTGGAGGGAACGGTTTATCCGCTGCTTACCCGATTGAAAAATGACGGATTACTCAACTACCGTTGGGAAGAATCGTTATCTGGTCCACCAAGAAAATATTATGGCCTGACCGAAATTGGACACACATTTTTAAATGAATTAAATGGCACCTGGACTGAATTGTCTGATGCAGTAAACCTAATCACCAAACAAAAACTATAGTCATGAACAAAACTGTAAACATAAATCTAGGCGGAATGTTCTTCCATATTGACGAAGATGCATACCAAAAACTAACACGCTATTTTGAAGCAATAAAACGTTCTCTTTCCAATTCATCAGGGCAAGACGAAATCATAAAAGATATTGAAATGCGTGTTTCGGAATTGTTGACTGAAAAACAAAAAACGGACAAACACGTTGTTGCAATGAAAGATGTTGACGAAGTGATTGCCGTAATGGGTCAGCCGGAAGATTATAGAATTGATGAAGAAGGAACTGAAAATACTTCAACAAACTTTGCTTCTTCTTCTAAAACTCGAAAACTGTACCGTGATACCGAAAACGGAATGGTTGGTGGTGTTCTTGCCGGCTTAGGTCATTATTTTGGAATAGACAAAGTTTGGCTGCGAATATTTCTTTTAATCATGATTTTTGCATGGGGAACTGGCGTTTTGGCCTATATTATTCTTTGGATTGTGATGCCGGAAGCAAAAACAACAGCCGAAAAACTGGAAATGACAGGTGAACCGGTAACTATTTCGAATATCGAAAAAAAAGTGCGTGAAGAATTCGAAACAGTTTCCGAAAAATTCAAAAATGCCAATTATGACGAAATGGGAAACCGTGTAAAAACCGGAGCTGAAAAAATAGGAAGTTCTTTTGGGAATTTTATAATTGCCGTCTTGAGAGCTTTCTCTAAATTTCTTGGCGTGATTTTGATTATTACCGGACTGTTTGTATTGGCTGCATTGTTTATCGGTGTATTCACTTTAGGGTCTTCTTCTGTAATTGACGTGCCTTGGCAAGGTTTTATTGAAGCTGGAAATTTTACGGATTACCCGGTTTGGACATTTGGATTATTGATGTTTTTTGCTGTTGGAATTCCGTTCTTTTTCTTGTCCTTATTGGGCTTCAAATTATTGTCACCCAACTTGAAATCTATTGGAAACATTGCAAAATATACTTTGTTGGCTATTTGGTTAATTTCTATTTCATTGGCGATTACTATCGGAATAAAACAGGCCACAGCCTTTGCTATTGATGGAAGAGTGGTTCAAAAAGAAACCATCAAACTGAATCCAACGGATACACTTTATATCAAATTCAAGCACAATGATTATTTTGCCAAAAGCATCAATGAGCATAATGATTTTAAAATCACATTGGATTCTACAGGAAATGACGTGATCTATTCTAATAACGTCAGTTTTAGAATCTCAAAAACAGACGAGAAATTACCTTACATTCAAATCGAAAAAGAAGCAAAAGGAAAGACACTATTCGAAGCGAAACAAAGAGCGGAGAAGATAAAATATGGTTATAAGATTATTGGAAATCAATTGATATTAGACAATTATTTATTGACTGATTTAAAAGAAAAATTCCGTAATCAGGAAATTGAAATTACCTTATATTTGCCTAAAGAAACCTTGTTTAAAGCAGATTCTAGTTTACAGGATTATGACCGCTCTGACGACGAATATTTCAATTTACATTACAGTTCCAGCGATTATATTTATAAAGTGGAAAATAATCAGGTAAAATGCCTCAATTGTCCAAAAGAGGAAAATGAATACAATGATGTTGAAAATAGTGCAGAAAACGACAGCGTTGTTACAACAACTGTAACGGTAAACGGAGAAGTGGTAACAGTTAATAAAACGGGCAGTAAAAAAGGATTATCAGTAAATAAAGACGGAGTAATAATCAAAACCAATTAGTCATGATCAAAATCATCACGATAATAACTAAATTTATTGTTGCCACATTAATAGCATTATTATTTTCTTCGTGCAACCCTTCATTTCATTTTGGCAATGGAATAAAAGGAAGTGGAAATATCACAACCGAAACCAGAGCGGTGAATGAAGATTTCAAAAGCATTGATGTGAGTCAGGGAATCAAAGTGAATGTAGAACAATCTGACACTAAATCCATAACCGTCGAAGCGGATGATAATTTGCAAAAACATATTATTACCAAAATAGAAAATGGCATTTTGATAATTGAATCCGATAAAAACTATAATTCAACCGAAACACCTGTTGTGAATGTAAAAATGGCTGTTATCAATGGCTTGACTGCCAGCAGTGGTTCTGAAATTACAAGTTCCAATGCATTAATAACCGAAAACATTAATGTGAAATCCAGTAGCGGAAGTCAAATAAATATTGATGTGGAAGCCGATGCCATTTCTCTGGAAAGTACAAGTGGAAGTACTATTGAAGCAAGCGGAAAAGCATTGAAATTAGAAACTTCTTCGTCAAGCGGAAGCACAATTGATGCTAAAAATCTGATGGCAAACGAAGTGATTTCGCAAACCTCAAGCGGAAGCAGCACTTCTGTATTTCCAATAGTTAAACTGGAAGCTAAAGCCAATAGCGGAAGCTCTATAAGTTATCATAAAATACCTAAATCAATCTCAAAAGAAGAATCTTCCGGAGGAAGCATAAACGAAGAATAAGCATTCCTTTTGCCAAAAAATCACAAAAATCATCCATCAAAAGTGGATGATTTTTTTATATTTGTAGTATTCTTAATTCAATCAAAAATGAAAAATTATTCTGTTCTGTTGTTGCTTCTGTTCGTTTCCACATTTGCCTTGGCACAAAAAAACGAAAAAATAAAAGGCTCCAAAATAGTGACCGTGGAGCAAAAGGAAATTGGTGATTTTGATTCACTTGAAGTAAGCGACAATATTGAAGTGTATCTGGATAGAGGCGAAAAAAGCGAATTAAAAATTGAAGCCGACGATAATCTTCACGACATTATCAACATCGATTTAAGTTCCAACACACTAAGACTTAACACTTCAAAAAAGGCAGTAAACTACAAAAAACTGATTGTAAGAGTGACTTATACGAATGAATTGAAAATGGTGACCTCAAAAAATAGCGCCATTGTAAATGCTATTCAGGAAATTCAATTGAACGAAATTACTTTTAAAGCTTTCGATGATGCCCAACTTAATTTGAATGTGAATACAAAGAATTTCTTCTTGCAGACTGATAATAATTCAAAAACGGAACTCAATTTAAAATCCGAAAAGGCAACAATCGAAGTGAGTAAAAGTGCCACATTGAAAGCCTTGATTGCCACTGTTGATTTAAAATGTGACTTATACCAAAAATCAAAAGCAAATCTGGAAGGAGACGTGACCAATGCTGTCATTCGTCTGGACAACAATGCGGAATTAAAGGCAAACAATCTTATCATAAAAACTGCCGAATTAATAACCGAAGGCTATTCGAACTGTAGTATCAATGTGAACACAGACCTGAGTATTGATGCTTCCGGAAATTCAAAAATCCAAATTTATGGTGAACAAAAAGTCGAAATCAAGCGATTTATGGATAATGCAACTTTGAACAAGAAGCCAACAAAATAATGGCAAACAAAAAGTCCCAACTTAAAAAAATTGGGACTTTTTTATGCAATAAATTATTCCGTCATTCTTTTGAAGCCAAATATCTTTCGGCATCCAAGGCAGCCATACAACCCGTTCCGGCTGCAGTAATAGCCTGACGATAAACGTGGTCAGCGGCATCACCGGCTACAAAAACACCATTAACATTCGTTTTTGAGGTTCCAGGAATATTAACAATATAACCTGTTTCATCAAGAGTGAGGAAGTCTGCGAAAATCTCTGTATTGGGCTTGTGACCAATGGCAGCAAAGAAACCAGTGGCAGGAATATCAAAAATATCTCCGGTTGTTTTGTTTTTAGCCTTCACACCCGTAACTACCTGACCATCTCCCAAAACCTCAACGGTATCGTGGTTCATTAAAATAGAGATATTTTCGGTTTTGCGAACACGAGCTTCCATAATTTTTGAGGCTCTGAATTTTTCGCTGCGCACCAGCATCGTAACTTTCGAACACATTTTTGCCAAATAATGGGCTTCCTCGCAAGCAGAATCTCCCGCTCCTACAATCACCACTTCTTGATTTCTGTAGAAAAACCCGTCACAGACAGCACAAGCTGAAACGCCTCCACCCATTTTTAAATAATGCTGTTCCGATGGCAATCCCAAATATTTAGCTGATGCTCCAGTCGAAATGATTACAGTTTCACAATGCAATTCGATGCTGTCATTAATCCAGACTTTATGTACGTCACCGCTAAAATCGACCTTAGTTGCCCAACCATCTCTGATGTCAGCGCCAAAACGTTGTGCTTGAGCTTGCAATTGTATCATCATTTCCGGACCGCTGACACCGTCAACATAACCCGGAAAATTTTCCACTTCGTTAGTTGTTGTTAGTTGTCCTCCAGGTTGCATTCCTTGGTATAAAACAGGATTCATATTGGCTCTGGCGGCATAAATAGCTGCAGTATAACCTGCAGGACCGGAACCTATAATAAGACATTTAATTTTTTCGATTGTATCAGACATAATAAATTATTTTAAACATTTTTTGTGATTACAAATGTATGTTTTTATTAAAAATTTTATAATAAAAAAGCCATCACTTTTAACAATTAAAAAAAATAATGTTCAATTTAAAATTATCGCTTGTAAAACCCAAAAAAAGTTTTATATTTGCGACCGCTTTCGGGGTGTAGCGTAGCTCGGTTATCGCGCCTGCTTTGGGAGCAGGAGGCCGCAGGTTCGAATCCTGCCACCCCGACTTTAAAGCCGAACAGAAATGTTCGGCTTTTTTTGTTTAATATTATTACACTCTCCAGTCAAGGATATGAATAATAAATCCTAAATCTAAAAAGATAAATTCTTATTTTTGTTCCAATATAAACACAACAACATAATTTTATGCTGATAATAGGAATTGCAGGAGGAACAGGAAGCGGAAAAACAACCGTAGTCCATCAGATAATGAATGAATTACCCCATACCGAAGTGGGAATTATTGCCCAAGATTCCTACTACAAAGCATCCACAAACCAGAGTTACGAAGAACGTTCAAAAACCAACTTTGACCACCCCAGAGCCATCGATTTCGACTTATTAGTTTCGCATCTTAAAGAACTCAAAGAAGGAAAAACCATCAACCAGCCCGTATATTCTTTTGCGACCCACAACAGAACCGACGATACCATAATAACGCATCCGCGAAAAGTAATGATAGTCGAAGGAATCCTGATTCTTTCACATCCCGAACTTCGGGATTTATTCGACATCAAAATATTTGTTCACGCCGATTCTGACGAACGATTAATTCGCCGGCTAAAAAGGGATATTGCAGAACGTGGCCGCGATATGGAGGAAGTGTTAACACGCTACCAGACCACTTTAAAACCCATGCACCAGCAATTTATCGAGTCCACAAAAGCTTTTGCCGATATCATCATCCCAAACGACAAATACAATACCGTCGCCATCGATGTGGTTCGTGCCGTAATAAATCAAAGAATTCTATAAATTTATTGTAATTTTATAACATTAATTATTTGAAGCTATTTCCTGCTGTCCCCTTTATCTTGTCATTGCGAGCTTGCGCGGCAATCTCACAACAACAAGGATATCAGCTCCATCAGGGCTAGGGCATTGGTTTTCAATTTGAAATTCTGCTAAAATAAAAACTGATTAAATGACAAATTCCTATAAAAACAAACCTTGGTTCAAATTTTTAAGCAACAAATACGTTTGGGTTTTGTTGTTCTTTTCGACCTGGATGATATTTCTGGACAACTATTCCTATTTCGACCATCGTTTTTTAGACAAACAAATTGACGAACTCGAAGACAACGCAGCGTACTACAAGCAGGAAATCAGAAAAGACAAGGAAAACATCCGCCAGCTCAAAAATCCGGATCAGACAGAAAAATATGCCCGGGAAAAATACTATATGAAAAAAGATAGTGAAGACATCTATATCATCCAGTTCGAAGGCGATACCATTGAAAAAGATATTAAGAAATAGACCTTAGTAACAAAAAAACTTGCAAAGTTAAATTGAAGCTTAAACCCTGAACCGATAAATGAAAAATCTATTCGATGATTTTAATCCCATTTCCTCCAAACAATGGAAACAAAAAATCCAGTTTGAGCTCAATGGCGCCGACTATAACGAAACCCTAATTTGGAATTCACCCGAAGACATCCAGGTAAAACCTTTTTACCACAAAGACGAATTCCCGGGAACTGCAAACGTAAATACAAAAGCATCCAAATTCCGAATTTGCCAAAACATCTTCGTTCACGACCTCGAAAAGTCAAACCTTCGAGCCATCGACAGCATCAATCGAGGTGCCGAAAGCATTCGTTTTACCATTGAAAACGAAAATACCGATGTGACAAAACTATTGGAAAATATTCCGTTGGAAAAAGTAACGATTTATTTCAGCCTGACTTTTATTTCAATCGATTTCGTAAAAAAAATAGACGCTGTTGCCAAAGAAAAAAAGGCAACTTTCTTCTGCACTTTGGATCCCATTGGCCAATTGGCCAGAGAAGGAAACTGGTTTACCACCAAAGAGAAAAACAATTTCGAAACCTTAAATTTAATTTCGGAAACAACAGCACACATATCCTTCATCAGCATTGATGGAGGTCTGTATCAAAATGCGGGTGCCAATATGGCGCAACAAATTGCCTACAGCCTAGCGCATGCCAACGAATATTTTAACAGAATAACTACCATAAATAAACCCATCGTTTTCGAGATTTCGGTGGGAACCAATTACTTTTTCGAAATCGCAAAACTACGAGCCTTACGCTTACTTTTCAACCTAATCGCTAAGGAATACAACCACAAATTGGATTGTCATTTACTGGTTTCGCCTACAAAACGCAACAAAACTTTATACGATTACAACGTCAATATGTTGCGCACCACAACCGAATGTATGAGCGCCATTCTGGGCGGAGCCGATACCATTGCGAACTTGCCTTACGATGCTTTATACCATAAGGACAATGAATTTGGCGACAGAATCGCCCGAAACCAACTCCTCGTTCTCAAACACGAAAGCTATTTCGACAAAGTCAACAATCCGGCTGACGGAAGTTATTACATAAAAACCTTAACAAATCAACTTGCCGATAAGGCATTGACTTTATTCAAGGATATCGAAGCCAACGGTGGTTTCCTCAAACAACTCAATGAAGGAATCATCAAAAGAAAAATTCAGGAAAGTGCAGACAAGGAGCAGGAATTATTCGATGCCGGAAAAGAAATCCTGCTGGGAACCAACAAATACCCCAACAAAAAAGACCGAATGAAGGACGATTTGGAATTGTTCCCTTTCGTAAAAATAAAACCAAGAAAAACCCTGATTACACCCATAATTGAGAAAAGATTAGCTGAAAAAATAGAACAGGAAAGACTCAAAGAAGAAAATTAATTGAAAACCTACAGAATGAAAAAGATACTATATGTATTGGTGTTTTTAATTTCATACGCTGTTTTCTCGCAACGCAGAACCATTGAAATTACCAACATCAGGACGGGGAAAATAAAAGTTTTTGAAGAAAACCACCGCATCAAAATAAGAACATTGGACGGAAAAAAACATATTGGAGACCTTAAAATCTCAGATACACTAACCCTTACAATCAACAATCAATCGGTGAAAATAGATAGCATACAAAGCATTAAATACCAGCCCAAAACATTGGCAACAGTCAAAACCGTGGTGCTGATTACGGGACTGACAATCGTCGGAGCCTCCATAGTGGCTGCCACTGGCGGAAATGATGCTGCCTTTTTACTGTTCACCGTGGGTTCAGGGGTGACTATAAGCGCCGGACTTCTCGAAGGTATCAATGCCAATAATTCTGATAATAAATGGACTTTTAAAATTATTGAAAAGTGATGCGTAAAAACCTCCAACATATTAAACTGGGAAATCAGGATTCAAAACCCAACACCCAACACCCAGAACCTTCTTTCCTCACCGCCGAAGGCATTGAACTAAAACCAACCTACTCCGAACAAGACATCGAAAACCTCGAACATCTTGATTTCGGAGCCGGTTTTGCGCCAAATTTACGCGGACCTTATACCACAATGTACGTGCGCCGACCTTGGACTATTCGGCAATATGCAGGGTTTTCCACCGCCGAAGAAAGTAATGCTTTTTACCGAAGAAACCTTGCTGCAGGACAAAAAGGACTTTCCATCGCCTTCGATTTGCCCACACATCGTGGCTACGATTCAGACCACGAACGCGTGGTAGGCGATGTCGGAAAAGCAGGGGTTGCCATCGATTCTGTCGAAGATATGAAAGTATTGTTTGACCAGATTCCTCTGGGCGAGATGTCGGTTTCCATGACGATGAATGGAGCCGTTTTGCCTATTATGGCGTTCTATATTGTCGCTGCCGAAGAGCAGGGCGTAAAACCTGAACAACTTTCCGGAACCATACAAAATGATATTCTGAAAGAGTTTATGGTGCGAAATACCTACATCTATCCGCCAACACCTTCGATGAAAATCATTGCCGACATTTTTGAATTCACCAGTAAGAAAATGCCTAAATTCAACTCGATTTCCATTTCGGGCTATCATATGCAGGAAGCCGGAGCCACTGCCGATATTGAGTTGGCCTACACCTTGGCCGATGGTTTGGAATACATCCGAACCGGACTGGCAACAGGAATGAAAATCGATGACTTCGCTCCTCGCCTGTCCTTTTTCTGGGCCATTGGAATGAACCATTTTATGGAAATTGCCAAGCTTCGTGCCGGACGGATGATCTGGGCAAAACTGGTGAA